>WNFQ01002122.1_pt1 | contig 14291 bp, 15 predicted proteins | sample 5400171 | NCBI WGS metagenome assembly WNFQ01 (sample SAMN13153356, study PRJNA577476) | soil metagenome | isolation source: 20 cm soil under Madrone tree | place: USA:California | collected 2016-06-14
ACTTGATCAGAAATAGGGGCCACAGTGGGGACTATATCGATTGACCGGTGCAGTATAGCAGGAACTACTCGGAGCATTGTGCACTTCCCAGCAAGCCCTGTGCGAATCAGATTATCAGACCGATTCGACCCTGGCTTTCTTCGTGGTGTCCCAGGATAAATGGACTCAGGGTGGTTGTTAAGATTGGTGATGCTTCGCCTGTTCCCACCATACGGTATGATTTTTATAAGTCAGCAAATTCGTGATTCTTCAACATGCTTCTCACTGTGGGCATTTTACAATATAAACCAATTCAGTCGGCTAAATACTGCAATCTGATTGGTCAGTTGAGAGCAACTGAATTGGATTATATTGTAAAATGCCCGCAGTGTCTCTTCCATGCCTGTCACGCTCTCATATTTATCAGTATCATGATTTTCCCGATATATATGTTACGTACCTTAGGCCTCTCAGAACCTTGCCATGCTTCGTAATGTGTACGTATAAAACCCATGGCATCTGCATCTGATGTAGGGTGTACCTGAGTGCTTGCCAAGACAAGATAAGGCATTTGCATAGTGATGTTCCTCAGAGAACGTTTTTGGTGACAACTGGCCAGGAGAGTGGTTTTTTAATCACATCACGGTAGGCGCTGTGCTTGGGCCATCGAATGAATTGTTGTCCGTCCGGTGCATTCCGCAGTACCTGTACAGGTGGGTAAACAATACCTCGGACACAGCTATGATGTTCGTACGGTACGACTCACCCATCCGGTGTTGAATATGATAGAGGAATAGATCCGAGCCGTGGCAGTGCCAATGTGACGGTCCGAGTGCGGCTCTCCTGAGATGCGTGACCACCGTGTTTTCGAAAGTTCCCGGCGACGTCCTGCTGACCAGGATGGCAACAACATCATGCAAACAGATCCACGAAATTGGCACTGATTGGCGTATACCCCTCATAAGACAACTCTGGCCCGCCATTTTAGTTGACGGGTTTCAAACTACATTCTACGTGCAAATTCTTTTTCTCTCAAATTTCCCTCATTCCGATCCAACCAATGGCCTTACGATCTCACCTGGGCCTCAGGGTCTTGGCAGAGACCGTGCACTCCTTACTCTCACCCTTTAAATAACGCAGGAGATCGTTCAGCTGTTTTGGCTTTTTTCGTACAAGGGGGATCCAGGCATTTTCTTATTCCCCGCTCTTCACCATGTCCGTCGACGTCGAGAACCAGCGAATCACTATCGTCCCAACTGAGAGCAGGCCTCGCGACCGTGATGGCGGCCTTACCCTCATGACGCGCAGAACACTCTCAATACAGCTGCCGACCGTACCGCCCTCAGCGCGTCTCCCTATCGAGTACCGCACGCTGAGCTTGCATCTGGAACACAGCAGGAAGTTGGACCAAGGCAGCAATGGCAAGGCGTCCAAAAATGCAGCCAGAGGTCAGCACAGTCCCATTGGCTTATCTGATTGCGTCTAACCGTCCTCCCCGCCGCCCTTTTACTCCAGACCTCTCCGAGCTCGATTGGCACCATGTATCCGTCGATGAGGCGCTCCGCCGGTTGGCGGTCGCGCCAAAGACCGGCCTCGATGCCGCACAGGCACAGCGCCGCACCACCCAATACGGTGCTAACCAGATCTCCCCGCCTCCGAAACGTATGCTGCGCAAGGTCATCGGATGGGTTTTTGGCGGCTTTGGCAGCCTACTACTAGCTGCCAGCGTCGTCTGCTTCCTCGCGTGGTATACTTTCCTACCCTCCATAACAGAATTTCGAAGCGGCTTATACATAACTTCTCACTTTTGAATCTTAGGAAGCCGTTGGGGAATCCGAACCCACAGGCGTCTAACCTTGCCCTCGCAGTAGTTCTTCTCGTCGTCGTCGTCCTTCAGGCGGCTTTTAATGCGTGGCAGGACTTTTCGACCTCGCGTGTTATGGCTTCTATCAAGGGTATGCTGCCCGCCGACGTCGTCGTCCTCCGTGATGGAGTGCAGACGAGCCTCCCTGCTGCTTCGCTCGTCCCTGGAGACATTGTCCACTTGGTTATGGGGCAGAAGGTGCCCGCCGACGTCAAGATAATTGATGTTTCCGGCGACCTGAGATTCGACAGGAGCGTGCTCACTGGCGAGGTATGTCATGATGTCATGACGCGCGCCCACTCGCTGCACGCTCCTTTCTTTATTTTTTCCGCTAACTATAGTTGTTCCTATTGTAGAGCGAACCGATCGCAGGACGCTTGGAAAAGACGAATGACAACATCCTCGAGGTACGTAGTGTTCCGTCTAGACTTACCTCTTCTTACATGTGCTCCGTTTTTCTGATGCCATTTCCTAGACAAAGAATATTGCTCTTCAAGGGACACTTTGCGTCAATGGATCCGGCCTCGGCCTCGTCTTCCAAATCGGCGACAACACTGTCTTGTGTGTGTTGATTCCCGTCTCATCCCGAGCACTAATATCTATCTCACACCGTATCCATGACACAGTGGGCGCATCGCGAAGCTTTCTTCGACTGAGCCGTCATCGATGACGACACTACAGCGCGAAATTTTCCGATTTGTCGTGATCATTGCCAGCCTTGCGACGCTCCTGGCCATTATCATCGTCATCCTATGGGCCGCATGGTGAATACTGCCCCCTCAGCAGCCGTGATGGCGTGAAGCGACACTCAGGTTCTTTTTTATTGCAGGTTAAGAAACAGCTATCCGAATTACATCAACACCCCAACGCTTCTTATCGACATTGTCTCAGTCATGGGTACCGTCTCTCGATCATCCTGGTTCAATTGGATTTATTAATTGTTTGTTAGTTGCATTCATCCCCGAGGGACTACCGATTGCGGTAACACTGTCCTTGGCTAAAGTCGCGCACACCCTGAGCAAACACAAGGTCTTATGCAAGTGAGTGCCCTCGTCTACAACACATATATTAAAGTATTTAGTAAGATGCCGGTACGGGCAGGTCGCTATCTATCGTCGAGACTCTGGGTTCTGTGAACGTTTTATGCTCGATGTGTTCCGTTGTTTTCTTCGGCTTCCGGCGCTAATTTCCGCACAGGATAAGACCGGCACGCTTACACAGAATAAGATGCATGTCGAGGATGCCGCCATCTATGACACTACATTCGCCGTCCCAACCCTACGCGAGCAGCTGGAATCAGCACAACCTCTGGTGGCTGAGAATATTCGCCAACTTCCTGCGGTTTCCGCTATTTGTAATGCAGCTACCTTTGAGGGTTCTCCTTCAGACTCGAAGCGGAACATTATCGGGGACGCGACTGGTAAGGAAACTGGTGCCTGATCTACAAAGAAACATTTCGCATTCTCACGACTGTTGCATCTTTCTTCGGACTAGATTCGGCAATCCTGGGATTTGCGGATAACCTTATTTCCAGTGATACCATTCGTGCGCGGTGGCGACATGTACACAAGATTCCTTTCAACTCTAAAGTGAGCCATTCAAACCTGAGCGATGCCCCTCGAGTACTAACGATTTGACCACCTCTAGACCAAGTTCATGCTTACATTGTCGGAAGCGGTTCCCCCTACCGACGAGTCAGGGCCACTTCCTACGCCACTTACATCATGGGATTCGTTCGGCCCCAGCGATCTCCTACTTTGCGTCAAGGGCGCCCCGGACGTTCTCCTCTCGCGCTGCACACAGGTCCTCGCGCCTGGAGGCGACAGACCCCTGAACCTCACCTACGCTGCTCGCCAGCGCATCGTCGCAGTCCAGGAGCAGTGGGCTGCCCTGGGTCGTCGCGTGCTGGTACTGGCGCGACGCACGATAAAACGTGACCTTCTCCCCAAGCATATTGACCCTTATGCAGAAGGCTTTGACGAGCTTATCGACGGACTCAATTCGGAACTTGTCATTGTTGGTCTCGTCGGCTTGATCGATCCACTGAAGCCAGATATCCCTGAGACGGTTCGGTGCGTAAAGATTGAAAGATTCTCTCTGCGAGCGTGCCGCGCTAACGTTATCTTTCTACACCTCAGGGTATGTCGTGGTGCCGGAATTCGCTTCTTTGTCGTGACTGGGGATCATCCTGCCACGGCTGTCGCCATTGCAGCACAGGCGGGCATTATCTCTAATCCGGCAACAGTACACCACGCTTCGGATCTGCTGGACCGGACGACGGAAGAGGACGAGAACGAGAAGGTAAAGGAAGATATAATGGTGACGCGCGAAGCGGGCGAAAAAGCTCCCCAACAAGGCATTGTCATCACGGGCACTGAGCTCGAGACGCTCACTGAAGAGCAAGAGAACACCCTATGCACGTATCAAGAAGTTGTCTTTGCGCGCACGACACCAGAACAAAAATTACGTATTGTGCGTTCTTTGCAGGCTCGTGGTGGGGTTGTCGGCGTCACGGGAGACGGCGTCAATGATGCGCCCGCGTTGCGCGCGGCGGATTGCGGTATTGCGATGGGTAGTGGGTCGGATGTCGCGCGTGAGGCTGCGGATATGGTTCTCCTTGAGGACTTCTCGGCTATTGTTGTCGCACTGGAGTATGGTACGTTTTTTCTGCTCTCCGCCGTCTGTCTTGCGTATCGTTGATCGTTATCTTGTCTTGACCACACGCTTTCATAGGCCGTTTGGTGTATGATAACCTTAAGAAGACGATCTTATATCTTCTTCCTGCGGGCAGGTGGGCGACATTCCTCAGATGCTGCCTATAGCGTTCTAACTTAATACATTATGGACGTCTAGTTTCTCGGAGCTCATGCCTATCGTACTCACCGTCGTCATTGGTGTTCCACAAATGCTTAGCAACATTCAGATGATCCTAATATGTGTTGGCGTGCGTCCTTTCCCGTGTTGTTTTGTCGTGTCATGCTAAAGTGGCTCACATGGACGTGCTTGGGATATTGCAGACGGATGTCCTTCCCGCACTGAGTATGTGCTTTGAACCGCCAGAAACTGGCTTACTGTCCCGTCCACCGCGTAACGTACGAAAGGAGCGCTTGGCCAATAGTCGCTTGCTCCTCCACGCCTATGGCTTCTTCGGCATCCTCGAGTCACTTTGTGCCATGTCGATGTCAGTCATAACTCCCTCACTCATATCAAAAAGTATTTAAATATTCTGACGATGATGTATATATGCAGGTCGTTTTGGTACTTGCAACGCAATGGCGTGCCGTTTTCCTCGCTGGCCCTGAAGTTTGGCAACTATCCCGAGGCTCTGACGAGTGACCTGCTCAATGAAGCGCAGAGCGTCTACTTCTTCACGCTAGTCGTGACGCAGTGGGGGTGCGTCGCCACCTTTCTTTCACTTTTGTTTGCCTGGGAAGCTGATATGTTTTTGTAGTAACTTGCTCTCGACGCGTACGCGAAGGTCGAGTATTTTCCAGCAGCCACCAACGTGGGGCGTGAACCGCGCTGTAATACCCGCCGCGATCTGCGCGCTGCTCATAGGCATTTTCTTCTGTTATGTGCCCGTCTTGTACGTCTTTCTCTCTTTTCCTCCTCTTTCTCACTGTAGTTGACTTGTGCTTCCCAGCCATCACATATTCCAGACAAGTAATATCCCCGCAGAACACTTCTTTATACCCATGACTTTCGCCTTGGCATTAATTGTGTAAGTAGACTCCACGCAGCATCAGCCTCTCGTTCGTGTGTTTTAATGGGACTTCCTTTTTTTTTTCTGCTTGCAGTCTAGACGAGACGCGAAAACTCGCCGTTCGCACCTATCCCCGCAGCTTCATCGCTTGGTTGGCATGGTAAAGAAACATTTATGACATACAATACTTTCCCCATACATGTGGAATGTGGAATACGGAGAGTCAAGGATTATCTTTCTCTAACTGTCACCCTTTCCATGTAATGAGTACCACGAATTATTACTGTAGTAGCTAGATTTTGTATTTTGCGCGCCTTCCAGTGGATATAGATGACTAAGCCGATGAATGCCACGTCATGTCTTTCCTGATACTTGTCCTGCGATATGCTTTCTTTCTGTATCCTCATCTGCTTTGCCGTCCAACTTTGACCTTATCTTCATATGCGCTGCTACCCTAGAAGCTCACAGAATGGAAGATCTACACAATCGTTGCCTCGCATCCACCAGTTTTCCGACTTTGCATACAAACGTTTCAAAATTCCCGACTCCCTCCCATCCTCAAAGTATTGTTCCGTTTGAGAACGAAATTTCCCCTCCTGTTGCTCATGTGCAATATGCCGCTGAGCAGAACAAGCCACCTTGTCAACCTTTCGTGGACAGGTTGACGAAATGGCTTGTGCTGACCTCGGCTAATGCGCCCTGCACTATTTTATTTTTTCTTGAATATCAAGGTATTTTTCTTCTGCTCTGGTTCTATCACTCAGGCTTCTGGTGTTATCATCGGTGAAGGTATTTTGTCTTCTATTTTGCGGCGAGTTGGCGTCGCTTAAGTTATTTCGTCGTCGTCAGTGCAAGGTGGTTGATGACGCCAATGTTGGCCACAGGCTAATCCTTTCGCAGCTAGGGTTGTTGCCGAATGTGACTGTGAGAGATGGTCGTGGTGAAGATCGTGGTGGAAGTTTTGTTTATCCTCGTCATAGCGAAAGGTTCAAAGGACAAGGTGCGTTGATATCTCTCAGTGGTCGACTCGTTGGCCCAGGAGGAGGTTTGGATTGGAGTCACTGAACGACCACACTGAGGGGTGTCGACGACGAGGCAGATGGCGTCATCCGGTGTATGGGACGTTGCAAGCAACCCTCAAGAAGGCGTGAGGTATGTCGCAATGGCTTCTAAGGCATCGAAAAGTCACCAAGTTTACAGTCTACGATCGGTTGATCCACCAACCCAGCTGTTCTCTCATGCGAAGCCTCCGGCGAATGAAGGTCTTCCGATTCGTTCCTGTAGATCCACGTGCCTCTCTGTCTTATGAGTCGCCATGTCTCGCGATCGTCTCTCAATTGCAAACTAGAGAATGCTCTTCCCTGAGCCTGTTTTCGCCCTGGGAAAGCGTTCTTTTATTTGCCTTGGGAGATTTGGATAAAAGAAAGAGAACAAGACCGGCACCCCTCAAATTGATGAAATTATGTGACGGCGACTTCGCCAGCCGACTGTAAAGGTATTTGTAGAGGGAAAGAGATAATGAGGTCCAGGAGTTCCTACCTCGGTTTTGACATGACGCACTCGCCTGCATTCACCGTGCGCACGATTGCGCACTGACAATATCGAGGATGTAGTTAATGAGGGTACGAATATTTCCGGAACCTCATCTCTCGAGCGAGTCTCAGCTTTCGAATGAGCTCCTTGACGTTCGCCCATTAGTAAGCACTTATCTGCTATGACACGTTGCCAATCCGAGTCGTATATGTCCCTCAATATCTCCCCATACAGTATGGGGAGGTATCATGAATGTGATATCGTTTGGTATGACATACCCAATGATGTCAGCTCTTCACTCGTCTGTTGCTACCACCTCTAGTCCTGCCATGCCACCATCACGGCGGAACTGCTGGCGCTGATACGATGGTACCACCGACGTGAATACCTGTGCCCGGAATAGTCGAAGTGCAAGTGGATATCGGAGCATTCGTGTATGACGGCCTTGTGCACGCCGATTGCGATGCAAACCATGCTTTAGCCCCTTGTATTCTCTCCAGCTACGTACCGCATGAACTGCTAAAAATGTCCATATCCTATTCGAGTTCTCTACCATTTGTAATCTACGAAATATACATCAGAGAATACACATATAAGAGTGGCATATAAGCACATCGCAACATAGTTTAGCATCCACGGCCATAGGACTCTGAAAACACCGCATCCCGTTCGATCTGCGCAGTTAACCAGAGTGCCGCCCAGTTAGTACCACGGTGGGGGACCACGCGGGAATCCTGGGTGCCGTGGTTTTTCCTTTTTGGTTGCCGGTTATAACTCACATCCGCCGAGCTCTGAATCTTGCTCTGTGAATAGCCATATAAGTACTATGAGATGATAATGTGTTCAATTTATCGCTTTAGCTTTAGCACTTTAGCATCGATGTGCATCCGTAGTGATCTTCACGTGGTTGTACAGTACAGCATAATCTCAAGTTTGTCGGCGTGGGAGTAAAAATTCTGTTATTTGTCCCTTGCTCAACCAAAAATTGTATTTCTTATGGGTTCTGGCAAGTCATCTGGTGTGATTTTCATGAGTTCCAGTTAGTTGTTGAGGAGATACAGCCAACAGAACTGGATTTCTGAATTTCAGGATATTGTGTACTAAAGCTAGCTACTTAGTCTAGCTACCCATATGGCTATTCGCAGAGCAGTTATAAACGACAACCAAAAAGGAAAAACCACAGCACCCAGGATTCCCGCGTGGTCCCCCACCGTGGTACTAACTGGGCGGCACTCTGGTTAACTGCGCAGATCGAACGGGATGCGGTGTTTTCAGAGTCCTATGGCCGTGGATGCTAAACTATGTCGGGAAGTGACCATATGTATGTGTTTACAAAATTTCTCACACCCTGAAAAAGACAATAAGCGCGTGACAATGATCGATGGATCCTTTTTACGGCATCCCACGGAGCGCTGATTTGGGGCACTTACGGAAAATCGGCTCAAGACCAACCCTTACAACATCGCATCCAAGACGCTTCCCCCTTGGCTTCAATCCTGCGTCTCTCTCCCAGCCCAATGCTCCCATGCTTTGTGAGAGCAAAATTTAAGACAAGTCCACGCTTTCCCTTAGACCTTAGGCCTCATCAGCAGTCATCGGCGAAAACGTCGCGAGTTGCCGTCCTCATCGATTCCTTCAACCACATGATAGAGGACTTTTTCCCTTCGTTCCACTGATCATGATGTCCCGCTGACCATGGTTAGGATGTTTTTCTGAGTGAAACTCAGAAAGTATTTCAAGAATGTTTTGGGGAAGAAAATGGATCGAGATGCGCCTCTCTGGTTACCGGGCCACCGAATCTCTCAAGATCACCCACACCTTGACGGGTAGATGAGGTAGGCGATAAGGTATAGGACATCCTTTGTAACGCGTGGGTGTCGTAGATGAGGCGCAATATCATTGACAAAAGGCGCAAGATATTCGCAACAAGGTTCGGGGCACTGATGACATGGCGCATACTTGACGGTTCGTGATCCCCTAATCTATCTGTTGTCTCGCCTTACAAGATCCAGACATCCCCACGAGGAGTTAGCACATCGATTCCCCTCTCCGACTGCCCATCGTCTCATTCATCCAAAAAATCCCAATATCGGATTCGACGCTTTCCACATCGGACCATCTCTGTTCTCTAGTACATTTCCATTCATTGAAAATACTTCCTTGTTTGTCAGTATTTTCAAAGAATGGAAATTAACTAGCAATCGCCTGTCTTTCCTTTACTCTAGCAATGTCATGGATCGCGGTCGTCTCGACTGCGAGCCAGAGGACGCTTTTTCCTGAACTGGTTACAGGTCCGGGAAAGTGCGTCCTCTAGATTGCCTTTCCTCTTCACCTTCCTTCCTCCGGCAAAGTCTAGGTAGTTGGCACTCTCCGAGTCCGCAATCATACAGGACATCACGAAACCAGCCATCGCATGCATCGGTTTTACTTAACGAAGACGACCGGGACCAACTCCCTTTGCCAATCCATAATTCCTGGTTCGCCACTTGGTTCGACGTATCTCCCTTAAGCGCGGGTCGCGGGGAAGCCCGCGAGAAATGGGAAACAAGGTTCACCCCGTCTTTGTATCACCACTCTTATCGGGGTCCGCTACTTTCCCAAGTGCAACCCGATTGTTGAAACTCAGCTTCCTTTTTTTATCCACCCTAGCAGTCCTTTGTACGCCTGCCACTCAAAACCCTGTCATGTTTCAACCAAACAGAAGTCGTCGATCGATTCCCTTTATCTATTAAAGGGTTTGGAAAAAGGCAAGTTACGGATGACCAATTTTGCCATGGCGCGAAGGTGAGCCATCGATAGTGGGCGACTCATGCGTTTACCTCATTGGCTGGAGAACTCGATTAAAAAATCTCAGAGAATCGAGGAACAATCTACGATTGACCCACGAGAGTGCACGGCCCGCCAGTAACAGTAACTTAACGCCACAGCAAGCACACTGGCACTACACCACTACTACAAGGTGGGTTGCTTGCCTGTTAGCTGCACCTAATCCTGTGCAACAAATGCCGACCCCCTTCAAGTTCCACCTCTCACTTCTCGTCTACTACTGCCATCGATCTTCCATTCTCTGGAGAGGTCCGAGTCGGCCAAGGTGAATCTACTTCCGACTCCCAACCCCCAAGGTATGCTCCTTACTCTTATACCTTATCGATTTCGTAGTGAGACACGGCTGACTGACGCCAGACCACCTAGTACTCCTATCCACATCATCGACGACGATTCCCTTCTTGATATATTCTCTCTCCCGACCGGTGATTTTGGACAAAAGCGAGGCCGACACTAACCAGATCGTAGGGGGTGGGCAACGAAGCCATGAACAGTGGTGGTATAGACTTGTACAAGTAAGCGTGTTGTCGATGGTGATACCTCATACTCGAACCAGCGTTCCGCCTTCGGTTTTCCCTTGTTCCCGCACGTGGAACACCCGTAGCTAGCGCATTCGCCTCCGCTTCACCTCACCATCGATCACCTTAAAGAAGATAATGACATCACAGGAGATGAACAGGGAATCATCCTTGCATTGCGGCACCGTAATCGTGTGCGCCGCATCCGCCTCTTTAAGCCCATTCCAATATCGCAAAGGCTCATTATTGCCCTAGACGGGGAATTTCCGACATGGATACATGTATGTCATGCCTTTACGATATGTAAGGCTTACGGTCGAGCACAATATGAATCTGAACTTTCCAGAAACATTTCGAGCACTTCGTCTATGTCAAACCTCGTCTATGTCAACTCTGGCTGTTGAGCCTTGACATTTCGATCGGACCTCCATTAATCAAGTTAAATATGGGGGACCTCGTCAACCTGTCGCTCGACTCAATCCCACCCTCTGCTTACGTCCACCCGAATGCTTTACTTCAACGGCTTTCACTCATGCCGATGCTCGGGACGACTTTTAAACTCCTATTTTCCCAGCGGTAACATCGAGAGGCAGTATGACGACGCACGTCAACTTGAACGCAAACCAGCGGAGGTTAGGAAACTCCTGACGTCCGCTGGTTTGCATTCCAAGTTGTCAGCGCCTACTTGGAAGCGCTTCTTCCTCGGGTCACCATACCTTTCCTCGAGACTGTTCGAGTCTATTTTTTCAACCAACTGACCTATTCTGTTCATGAGCAATGCAGGGAACCTTCGACTCAACACTGCCATACTCACTTTCTGTAAGGATTGCTTCGACGTGATGTCGTACTATCTTCATGAGAGGGCCAGGAAATTTAGTCTTAACACGACGCTCGGAGGCAGACACCTCGGCTGGCAGGTAACATCCGCAACACAAGTTTTTCACACACTAGGTGGTGGAGCATCCTAACCTTCTATATCGGAGGCACGTGATATCCTTAGAAATGGAACTACCGTGGCCCGAACTTCTTGGGTCGTTTGGCAATGTAAAGACACTTTTCATGGACGACGGGCTTGTCGGGCAACTCTCTCGTTCTTTAAAACCAGGCGAAGGAGAGCCTCCCACAGAGCTACTACCCGAGCCGCAGGAACTTCCGTATTATGCAACAGATGCCTTGCACGACGCATTCGCTCATTTCATTGATACCCGCCAGAAAGCAGGCCGTTCTGTAACTGTGATACATCTTTCGGCTGACGATGAGACTGCGGTACGTGGCGAAGTGTTCTTCTATCGTCTGGATTATTCTTCACTTCACTAGCTTCCATCTCCACCACACCTCTCCGTCATCGAGGATGCATTCCCCACATAAATGGCACACTCCCGCAACGTCATCAAAATTCGTATCCTCGCTATTCACGGAGGCATATTCCGATGCAAGCAAATCGAGTAAGGGTTGAAGGGAGACGACCAGAACAGTCCGACGAGCTTCCTGGGGTCGCGCGCGACGTGTTCGCATCAACACTTTTCTTTCTTCTTTTTTCTAGAGGAGCGCCCTCTTCGCTACGACCCTTAAAAGTCAAAAAAAATATTTATAGGCGCATGGAGGAGTTGGGAGCGTACCGTCGGCTTATCGACATAAGCACTAGCAGCATCACCGTCAGTATCGTCCAGGGGGCCCATCCTTCTGAAGACTTATCCTCTGGTTCTAGCGATGACGCCACGTTTATCACGAATTGGCATTTCAGCCAGCGCCAGCTTGCCAAATGCGAGGCGAAAGTTTGGAAGATCGTTGTGAGAGAGCGTTTGAGCGTTTTTCTCAGTCGCGGGCCGGCACGCTCCACCGCCCAGACAAGTTAGAATGCCTCGATCTATCAAGGATTTCAGAATGAAGTGGACAAACTTCAAGTTAGAGTGAGGTAAACAACAGTAATCCGGAGGTCTGTGGAGGACAAGATTCGTCGTCGTCGTCGTCGTCGTCGTCCCCTTCCCCCTTTTTTCCTTTTCTCGCTTGCCTTCAAGTACTGCTCATATGATGAGTAGATACCCTAAAAACATGTATCTTTAAGGCCTGGACTCTCGTCTTTAATTCACGCGTGCCCTTTCTTCCTTTTCTTGCCTTGCTCATTGCACTCTGACTCGGGTGCAACAAAAACACGAAACCAATGCAACAAGCCGTCGTGCATATTTCTCACCCTTCAAGTGCTGACCCCTTTTTTGTTCTTTCTAGAACCTATCTCTGTCCGCTCGGAGCTGTTCTGCGTTTTTGATATTGGAGGCTATCCAAATGAAATGACAAAAAGAAAGTACATACTTGTGTCGAGAACATGAATATCCTCTTCTTCATATGCCCGTGTGTCCGCGAAAAATGTCCCTCCAAGCACAAAGACTAGAGTCCCGTCAGAAGCCAGGGCATGATGACCCCTTGCACTTGGACTTGGTCCAATGTCTTGAAATGTGGTCCATCGCTGAGCTGGATATTGTGTTTAAACGAGCACATGAGGGTGAACATGCCAAATCACTTACTTGACAAGTTGAGGGCAGCCAGATCACCAAGGATGGTTCCATCATTGGCAATTCCACCAAGGACATACACAACATCATCGACGAGGACAGCAGCATGACCTCCACGGGGGGACGGAATGGACCCCGCGCATTGTAGCTCGGTCCATTTTCGTGTCGAAATGTTAAATGACCAAGTGTCGTTATACCAATGTGGGTATTGACCACCACCAAATCTACAAGACGTTATAATAAGGGAAGAGGGCGAGGATGAGGATGAGAGAGGTACGAACACGATGATACGGTCGCCAGTGGTTACAGAAACATGAGCGCACCTCGGAGGGGGCTTCCTGTCCCCGGGTGCAGGTTCGTATGACTCCCAAACAGGATTCGAATTTACTGCAGGAATACCTAGTAAAAATGGCTCATGGAAGCGAGGGGCAAACGTACAACGATCCAAACCCAGAGCCCAAATATCATTAAAACACCTCTGATCGATCCCGGACCAGCCACCGAAGACGAAGAGATTGGAACCAACCAAAGTCACGGTATGGTTGCAACGACCACAGGGCCCGTGACCATTAACTACGGCGCACGTCCACTCTCGCGATACTGGAATGCAAGAAGCTCTGATCAGCTGGAGCGGGTCTTGACATCAAAAGATCCGACATGCCGATGTTGAGAAGATAAAGAGAATCATCGTGGCCCTGAAATTGCACATTCTTGCCACTGAAATCCGTCCGCCCGCCCCAAACCAAAAGGTGAGTGCTGGTGACCGCGGCACCATGTGCATGACGTGGGCTGGGAGTCTCTCCACCGGCTCGCAGGAGAGTCGTGGAGAAATCGCGTGTTGAGAACACATATAGATCGTCGCGTGGAGAGCCGTGTGCATAACCTCCAAAGAGGAACAATTCGCCGGTGGCAGTCGCAGTCGTGGAAAGCGCATAACCATATCGAGGAAATGGTGATGGCGACTGTCCTACGAGGAGAGCATGTACAGACCATGGGTAGACAGGCGGCGACTGTTGCTGAGAAACGTCATGTGCTGCGTGGGCATCCGACGAAGATGTCGGCTGTTGTGGTTGTCCCTGGGTCAGAGGACCCAAGTTATCGAGGTGTTCTGGGTTTTCGATCTTGGAGGCTATCCAAATGAAATGACAAAAAGAAAGTACATACTTGTGTCGAGAACGTGAATAGGCTTAGCTTCATCCACCTGTAAACCTGATGATAGTAGTCCTCCAAGCACAAAGACTCGAGTCCCGACAGAAGCCATCGCATGATTACTCCTTGCGCTTGGACTTGGTCCTATGTCTTGATATGCTGTCCATCGCCGAGCTGGATATTGTGTTTGAACGACCACATAAGGTTGA
>WNFQ01008771.1_pt1 | contig 14290 bp, 18 predicted proteins | sample 5400171 | NCBI WGS metagenome assembly WNFQ01 (sample SAMN13153356, study PRJNA577476) | soil metagenome | isolation source: 20 cm soil under Madrone tree | place: USA:California | collected 2016-06-14
GGCTCCTGGATTGCTGCTCTTCCCGGGTTTTCCGGCCCGGGCCCCAGCGCATGTGCTTGGCTTGTGATCGTGGCTGCCGCAATTGCGATCACCGCAAGACGGACGAACTTTGTCATGGCGAATCTCCTTCTAGGAGGCCCAGGATGAGCAACTCCTCGTTCGTCACCGTACAACGTGGGCGAAAGCGGTTAATGCCTGCGGGGATCGAAGATATGCTCGTTGATCTCACCGACGTGGTTACTCAGATCGGCTTGATATCGGTCGTGCCCCGCTCACTTCGAGAGCGCAGCACTGCTGGGGTAATCGATGGCGTTCTCGCAAGCACTTACGCGTCGCGGACGGGTCAAGGCCTCAAGCAAGTCCAGGAATGGATGGTGGCAGGAAACATGATTCGGCAGCGACCGAAGCCATCGATTGCTCGCTTCGCGGACGAGCAGATCGCGGATCCAAACGAGCCGAATGCAGCGTTCGATCCGACGCGTAACCACCGGGGTCCTCCTCACGGCGCCGGACGCGTCATTGTGGAAGAAAAAATTACTTCGCCGGGGCTGCAGGTTCGACGACTGCGAGATCCATCGTCGCCTTGCGAACGAGAGAACAAACTCCCGTCATGCGGGCGATGGGATGGCGCACGAACCGACGGACGGCGGCCAGGACGGGCTCCACTTCAGGCAGCCGGGAGGTCGCTGGGACGTCGACGGCCAATTCCCGCCCATGCTTTTCCCCGATTTTGCGGGCCTCGGCGACCAAGAATTTTAGCTCGCCAGACTCGTGAAGCGGCACCAGGAGCGTCCTTACCAACGCCAGATATGCGGGCCAGTGCGATAGGTGCCGGTACATGCTGGCGACAAGAGTAAGATCAGAGTCCTCCCCGAATCCGTTCAATTCGTGAACAAGCCGGGCGGTCGCCGGCGGCATCTCGGTGATCGGAACGAGACGTGGCAAAGCTGCACGATGCCCTGGAGCGGAGATCCTTTCATATCTGTTGGCCGCCGGGGCGCTAGCGCACGCGAACTCGTCACCCTCGAACCGTGCGAGAAACGCAGAAAGACACACCAGCGCGAGGGCATTGGTGTGCTGGTAACTCTCAAGGATTGCGCGGATGTCTGCGAGCGCCGCGTCGTCGATTCCAGCGGCGGAGAGCGCATCGCGCGAAAACGCGGGAACTCGCGGTAGGTTCAAGTGTCGGCGGACTTGCTCAGCTCGTATTATAGCGCGGCCCAGGTACAGCGGCCTCAGCGAACCCCACACCCATTCGAGCGCTCCGGGCATCGTGGCCAGATGGCGCCAGATGAGGTTCACGACCTCCACGTTCAAGGTATCGCGGATATCCGCAAAGACCCTTGCTGCCGTTCCCGTGGCATCCTTCTCGGGAATGGCCGAGACTGGATCGCTTTGAGCGAGGTATTCCATTCTTTCGCCCTCGGTCCACCAGGAAGCGCACTTATTGCACCGGCAGAGATTGAAGTCACATGTCGCGCGTCGCGACTGCGCAGGAAAAGCCTCGCGAATTACCCGTGATAACTCGGTCGGGTTGCCGCTGGCGGCAGGAGTTTGAAATAACCGCGACAGCAGGATCAGGTGGAAAGAATGAAAACTGGTGTTAGACTGCTTTGCGAGCATCTCGAATGTAGATTCAACCTCTGTCGCTTCGTGGGCTTGAACCCATTCACATTCAAATTCTGCGGCTGTTGTGAACCCTCACGAAGCCGCAGGCCGCGGCGACAAAGACGCGAGAAGCAGCGTAAGACACGCGGCGAGCAGGGCGACGTCCTTTAGCAGAAACTGCTCCAGCAGCGTCGAGATGATCGGGAAACCCGACGGGCTTATCTGCGTGATGCCGGGCGTGCTGAAAACGAATGACGTCGTCAGTAGGAAGGTTGCGCAAGCCATCGCCGCTCCTAAAGCAGACGCTGTCGGGTTCACCGATCCGATAATCAGGGCTGCCGCGGTCGTCAGTTCGATCGTCCCGACAATCTTAGCTTCACCCCCCACCCCGAACACGCTCAACCAACTCATAAACGGGCTGTGCGCGATCAAGGGCGCGATGGCCTCGGCCGCATAGGGTGTAAATTTTTGTATCCCGAACCAGATGAAGATGCCCACCATAGACCATCGTAACAACGCTAGATGCCGATAGGAGCCACCGGCCTTTTCTGCCACTCGGAAATGAACTGTCATGGACTTTATCCTCTGTAGATATGCGACGCCGAAGTACCTGCGGCACCGAACGTTCCACCGGTTCCTGCCGTTTCAACGGGCGCCGTTCTGACTTGTGCATGGTGTGCTCTCCAGTGGGAGATCACTGTACCAATCGGATTGACGGGGAGGCGGCGCCTTCCAGACAGCTTCCGCTGTTCACGGGTGTTGAGATCGAAGCTGTAAGCAGAGGACTTGTGTCACCGCATGAACCAGCCGTGGCTCACCACCAGCGACTGGCCGGTCAGCGCATTCGACTTGAACGCTGCGAAGAACAGCGCCACCTCGCCCTGAATACCGATCGCGCCACAATCGATCTCGGCGACCGCCCTGTCCAGTTCAGCCTGATGACGCCCCGTGATGAACACGGGAGCGCCCTCGGCTGCGAATTCCTTCGCCGCCCCAAGGCCGATGCCGGCGCTACCGCCGGTGACAACTGCGATCTTGCCTTCGAGTTTCTTGCACATGGTGGTCTCCCACTGCGCACTCTTGTCCGTCATGTAGGTCGCAAGCGGAATCAAGATCGGATCGGCATAATACATGTCGAACAGTCACGCGCTCGGCGTCTTCATCGATCTGGCTGCACTGACAGATCCCCAACCTCGCGCCGCTAAGCGCCAAAAAGGTGAGTGGAATGGGTAACCGCCGCACCCGCTCGCATCGCGGCGGCGACCAGGGCGGCTTCCGCCAATTGCGCGTCGGTGGCACCCGCGTCACGGGCCGCCTTGTTGTGCAGTTCGATGCAATAGGGACATTGCGTGGTCAGCGCGACCGCGACGGCGATTAGTTGCTTTTGCTGCACCGTCAGTGCCCCTCCGGCAAACACCGCCTTATCGAAGGCCCAAAAGGCCTTCATGCTGTCGGGCGCATTTTCGTCCAGTTTCTTCAAGCGATTGAGATTTTTCATGTCAAACATCAAATTTCTCCTCTGGTTTGATTGACCTTCAGGCGGCCAGTAGCAAGTCGGTTCCGGCGGCGACTGTCTGATCGAGGTGTCAGATCAGCGGATCGCGGCCTACAACGCACGTTAACAAGTATGAATCGTTGCAAAATCTTGCAGCGCGAGCCGTTGCAACGATGAAGCCTCCGGCATCAGTCAGAATCATCATCGAGGATGCTTCAGCGAGAAAGACGCCGGATCGCTCAAGTGCAGGACGCGCGGAATACAGCAGTTCAACGTTCTTTGAACGGCGTCGGAAGACCTCAGGCTTACCAGCTAGCGGCGCTTCCTGACGTTCGGCACCGACGCCGTACGCCCGCGACCGCTCCCAAGACGAGAGCACTGCCTTCGGCAGCCTGAGGGAGCCTCCCCGTCCTTAAGAAACGCCTCCCACGCCGTACGTATGGCGCGCTGTCGTTCCACGTCTCACTCCTCCCTGCGGCATACGCGCCCAAACCAACCGACGTTCCAACGTCGCCTCTTGCAGCAAGGCGAAGATCGCTGACCCGAAATTATGAAATCAATCCGGGACTATTGGGACAAGACCGAGGGGCTGTACGGAAATTTGAGCGGCGACAATTAACATCATCTTACACCTTTAAACTCGCGTAGATGCCAAGGTTGTGCGACTTGTGAGGCGCCGTTAGATGGTGCTGACTAATCCGTCATCGGCGGCGGGCGAAGGCAACGCCCCAACAGAAACGCGATTAAAAGTGAACCGAGCTGCGCTTCTCGCGCAATGTTGGGCGATGTCTTGACTGCAGCAGTTGGCCTGGAAAAGGAATTGTTATGATGGAACCGGTACCGCTTTTGACTGTCGGCGATTTGAAATCTGATCTCAGCCGATGGTCAAACGACACACCGGTGACCTTTCGTTCCCCGCTTAAAGAACAGGAATTTAGGTTCTACCGCTACCAGCACGGCGATAAGGTTTTGGTGCTCGAGATCAATGAATTGCCCGAAACCTCGCCCCAAGTGCGCCGGGTCCTTGAGGTTTCCGGCGAACGCTCCGGTCCTCCTCCCGCCCCTGCCGGCTGCCTTCGTTGAAGCAACCAACGCTTCGATGTCGAGCGATTGATGGCTACGTTCGCCGAGGATGCTCTCGTCAATGATCAGTTACGGGACACTGGGGAAAGCCGGCGATTAGGGAGTGGGCGTAGCGCGATATCATCGGCGAGAGACTGACGATGAAAGTAACCAAATTGGTCAACCGCGCCTTCTATTTCACCGTGCACAACAATCTGATCGTACAGCTGATCATTCTTCGTAATCGATCCGACATCTGAGTATCCGCTATCAAACTCTGCGGTCATTTCAAACGGCCGAACTCCTTTCAAGCTCGATGTGTCGCCTTGCAGGCGCGATCTCAGCAACGACGATTTACACCATCTCACAAAATTAAACTCGTTTGCCTTGCGAGATTGCACCATGCTCTCCCCACCAATCGGAAACTTCCACTTGAGGAGCGTGCCATGCGCGAGACAGAAGGACGGGTCAAGGCGACGGAAAGCAGTGGGACCGTTGGTACAGCGCGGTTAGCAAAGCGGCCCATCACTTGGAGCATGACGGCCAAGGCGGCGCCGAAAAGGCCTTCGGATTTCGAGTCTGTGTTGCTTGCGATAGCGGGACACGATCTCCGGCAGCCACTTCAAGTCATCCAAGGCGCGCACGAGTTGCTGGGTCTCGGCGTTCGAACGGAATCCGAGTTGCGCCTGCTGCGGTCCGGTCAGAGCGCCATCGATCGGTTGAGGGATCAGCTTGATCAACTGCTCGCCGCCCTCCGGCTCCGCGACCACGCGGAGGGGGTAAAGCTGACACCGGTTCCGGTTGGACCCTTGTTTCGAGAAGTTTGTCACGAGAGCAAGATTGCGGCTCTACGAAAAGGAGTGCGCGTTCGTATGGTCCACACCACCGCCACGATCACAGCAACGCACTGCTCCTCGGCACCATCCTGCGCAACTTGGTCAACAACGCTATCAAATACACGCAACCCGGTGGACGGATTCTCCTTGGTTGCCGTAACATCGGTCAGAGCATCCGTATCGACGTGTATGATACCGGAAACGGTATCGCGGGGTACCAAATGCCTCGAATTTTCGAAGCCTTCACTCGCCTCGATCCGGCGCAACGCGACGGTCTCGGTATCGGCCTCTTCATCGTGCGCCAGGCCGTCGGCTTATTAGGGCATCGCGTCGATATCAACTCTACGCCCGCACAAGGGTCGCGATTCTCTATCTTCGCAACAAAGGCCCACAAAACATGAGCGTCGGAATAAGCTATCTCCGGGATCTGCCCTCCAAGAGGCTGTACTGCGATTACGAGTGCTATCTTGGGGCGGCCGTGCCGTTCGCGGGTACAGGTATTGATGGCCTGTCAATGCGCAGCCTGCAGTGGGCCGGCGATTTTCATCGCGCCCTTCTCGGTGGCTCGGATAATTAGAAGGAGGTCATGCTCCGGAGCAGCCGTTCCTCCAGTGGCCGATGCTCCTCCGGGGCGAACGTAGAGGCACTTAACGGAAGATCAAGCGCGACACGACTACCATGGCAATCGCGATCCCCGCTGTTGCTGATCATACATCGTCGATCCGACGCTTTTTCATTTTCCACGCTCATTCCGCGTGGTCGCCCCGACATGCCGCCCCAGCGCGACGGGGTAGACGATCCCGCGGCCACAATTCGGTGCTCCAGCAAGGAGAACGAACATGATCAACGGCTTCACGCTTCACGACACCACCCCCGCGCCGGCGCCGCCATCGATGTCTTCGATTCCGAACCGATGCCCACCAATCATCCGTTTTTGGACGCTCGACAACGTGCTGGCGACGCCGCACATCGGCTATGTGACCGAAGAACTCTATCGTACCTCTATGGCGATGCCGCAGCGAGCATCGCCGCGTGGCTAGAGGCCAATGCCGCGCGGGCCCTGAAAGATGGCTGCGGCCGCTGAAATTCTCGGGAAAGTAGCAACGCCGACTTCGTCGCCCTGGGCGACTAACTAATCTGAGACCGGATTTGTCTTCATCAAGCACGGTTGGATGCAGCCTCGCGCATGACGAGCAGACCGGCGCTGGACGGCGCTTTCCGCCACTGGGCCGGAGTCACCCCCATGTGGCTCTTAAACGCCCGCTGGAATGCTGCCTCGGATTGATATCCCACCGCATCCGCAACCGCGCCCGTGGACATCGACGGCTTCTTCAATTCATTCGCCGCAAGCGTCATGCGTATATCGGTCAGTAGATCGTTCGCAGATCGTCCGAGTGCCTCCTGGAACTGGCGCGCCAGCGTCGCGCGTGACATGTTGCAGAGGCGCGCAAGCTCCGGCAGCGACCAGGCTCGCGCCGGCTCATTGAACAGCGCACGCAGCGCCGGCGCGAGCCGTGGATGGCCGGCAACCGCAAGCAATCCGACCGGCGCATCGCTGGTTTCGCTGGCGAGCCGCAGCACCAGCGCGAACATCGCCGTCGACAGCGCGTTTAGCATCGCGCGGCCGCCGAGATGGTCGGCTGCCGACTCGGTTCGCATGAGGGAAACCAGGTTCGCCAATTGGGCGTCCGTTCCGGCGCCGGCGTCTTCGCCGCTGTGCTCGCCGGCGTGTACCACAAGCCTCGGCGGCAAATAGTTGCGCAAGAGGCGGTCGTGAGGTGGCGCAATCGCAAAGTGACCGCACAGCAGGTCGAACCGCTCGCCCCTGCCGGCATTTTCGCTGATCACAAGATTGAGGTGTTGGTGATTGCGCTCCGGTTTTGGCCGCGCACCGCTTCCGTCGTGCATCACATGGCGCGGATTTCCTGGGAGTAGCAGGATGTCGCCGGCTTTTAGCTGCATCGGCCGGCCGCCGGCCGGGTCATCCAATATCGCCGATCCACTGATGACTGCGTGATAGGGGATTTCATTCCCTTCGCCCGGCCCCTGATCGATGCGCCAGGGCGCGCCATAGGCGCAGCGCAGATCGAGCCGGCCGCGTACCGTCACAGCATATAGACGATCTCCCCTGACATTCAACGTCTCGTCGCGAGCTCATAGTGTCGCTCCGTGTCGTCCAAGCCTAATACGCGGAGTGTCACCATGCCCCCTCTTTCCATTCGCAGTTTGAAGTCCTCGACAGTCTCGATCGCTGAGGTGTCTGATCACATCCAGTCCTTCTTGAAGTGGAGCGTCGTGCCGATTGCGGCGCTCACCGCAATGGCTCTTGTCTCGTCCGCAACACCGGCATGAGCTGGCGCATACTGCCGCCATTTTGAGCCTCGGCTGGACTGTGTTTCATCGTTTAAATGCGCTCAACCATGTTGCTGTGCGGGTTTATCGCATGTCGGCTGGCGACTATCTTGCGCTGATTCTTGATGCGGTTCCCAGTAAAGAGCGCGATCAAGCACGCGTCGTGACTACGATGGAAGCCAATTGTCTAGGACAAGAGCTTTGGCGGTGTCGCCCCGCGGCATTAACGCACGCGGCTGGCGACGGGCCGGCGCGTGAGTAATCCTCAGTCCTCAAACCGAAGCGTTGACGGAGACGGGGTCAGTCCACTCCGCCGGAGCGCGAGCGAAATCGGCCCGCAGCTTCGGCACTCCGTACGGAGGATAGACGAAGCGCGATGTAAATCGTGATGCAAATGCTCGTGAAGGCGAGCCACGCGTAGGGGAAGAGAAGGGGCAGCCCAACCAACGCCAATGTAGTGTTCCCGCCCGGGATCAGCAGCGCTCCGGCTCCCATGAGTATGCCGCCTGCGAGGTGACGAACGATCCCAATGAGGTCGGGTACTCGGATCTTGAAGCGTCCGGCCGACACCCCACCGAGAATTGCGCCGACCAGCAAGGCGACGCCAAGAAGGACTTTCCGCTGCAAGCCGGTCGTCACGCCATGAGCCAGGTCGCTCAGGACATCCGAATAGGTCCAGGCCTGCTGTGCCCCCGTCGTGACCACGAAAGCGATGCCAATGATTGTTGTTGCGATACGCGGCGACCAGACATGCTTCCATGAGGCACGGGTGGTCTGCCGCATATGCCGGGCATGCGTGTAGAGACGTGCGAGAACGAGTACGAGTACCGGAGCAACAAGCCATGCTGATGCGACGATCAACGGAGATCTCTCGTCCAAATGTGTTGGATTGGGAAGATGTACCGCGGCAACGCCGCCGAGATAGAATCCGAATGGCATGGCAAGGTAAGACAGCTCTCCAGAGCCAAGCCGCGCAACGCTGCCAAAGACGCAGCTTCCGTTCACGAAGGCGCCAAGGCCGAACAGCACTCCACCTGCCATTGTCCCCACGCCGGCAGCATAATTCGCGGGCACTGCGGCGAGTGAGCCCGCAGTATTCAGCAGAACGAGGCCGGTGCCGGCCCAGAGCGATGCCTCGGACAATGCGATGAGCCGCTCGAAGCGTCCTTTGAAAACGACTTCCTCGAAAGCGGCTACGGTGCAAGTCCCGCCACGCTGGTTAGCGAAGCCCATGATACCGACGGCGACGAGAGCGATCAGAAATGCGCCTTCATGCATGACCCAATCTCAGAACTCGGGTTATCGCGATCGGGCTTCATTTCAATCGCGAAGACGTGTTCGGATCGAAATGAAATCTGGTCGCAAGTTTGATGAAACGCCGCTTGCGTGTCTCCGTGGCCAAGAGCTCGGCTTCTCGCATCCGGCCAACGTACGCCGGCGACAACCATCTCAAATACCGAGATGAGAGAGAGGAACGCCACGGCTGAGCCGAGCGGGGTCATGACCATGTGGATCGGCGCGCACGGGTCGGAGCGATCGAAGAGGTTCATTTTCGGATCTCCTTTGTTTGAGTGAGACCAACCTATGCTCTCAACCCGACCGCGATGATGCTGGAAGCGCTCGCTTTCATGCTCGCGAGCCTCAAGAAGGAGATGGAATGCGTCGCCAGCCGCGCGTCCAATCAACAGCGACGATTTACACGATCTTACGGAGTTTAACTCGCTTGGGCGGAGAGACTGCGCGACGCTCTTCCAGGCCATCAGCTTGTTCGATGGATTCTATTTGAGAGGGCATCATGTCTCAGGCGGAACAGTTCGATATAGTCGTTCTCGGAAGCGGCCAAGGTGGCAAGCTGCTCGCGTGGCACCTTGGCCGTTCAGGTAAGAAGGTTGCGGTTGTGGAGCGCCGCTGGGTCGGCGGCTCGTGCCCGGCCGTCGCCTGTCTCCCATCCAAGAACGAACTGTGGAGTGCGCGGGTCGCCCATCTCGTCCAGAACGCCGCACAGTTCGGTACATTGAACGCCGCCGTCAGAACCGATATGGGCAAGGTTCGCCAGCGCAAGCAGGACATGATCGATCGTGAGATCGCGTTCCATGTAAACGCCTACAAGCAGAGCGGCGTCGATCTCATCATGGGCAGCGGCCGTTTCGTGGGGCCGAAAACGATCAAGGTGGATCTGGCTGTTGGCGGCACGCGCCTGGTCACGGGTAACGAGATTGTCGTGAATGTTGGTTCGCACGCCGCCATCCCGGATATTCCTGGTCTCAAGGCGGCTCGTGCGCTCACTCACATCGAGGCCCTCGAGCTCGACTATTTGCCCTCACACCTGATTGTGCTCGGCGGCGGCTATGTCGGGATCGAGATGGCCCAGGCCTATCGCCGCTTCGGCAGCCGGGTAACGATCATCGAGCCCGGCCGGCAACTCATGGGACGGGAAGATGCTGATGCTTCCGAAGAGATTCTGCAGATTCTGAGAGGCGAGGGCATCGAGATCTTGGTGAACGCCAAGCCGGTCAGCGTTGAAGGTCGATCCGGAGATGCGGTTGCCGTGACCGTGCGTACAGCCGGGGGCGACCAGAAGATTAAGGGCAGCGACTTGCTCGTGGCAGTTGGCCGAGTTCCGAACACCGATAGGATCGGGCTCGCGGAGGCAGGAATCGAACTCGATGCCCGCGGCTTCATTCGCGTCGACGAACAATTGAAAACGACTTCCGCTGGCGTCTGGGCCATTGGCGAATGCGCTGGAAGCCCGCAGTTCACACATGTGTCGGTCGATGATTTCAGGATTGTCAGGGACAACATGGCGGGCGGCGACCGCACAACTGGCGACCGACTCGTTCCCTATGTCATGTTCACGGATCCGCCGCTCGCCCGCGTCGGCCTTTCCGAGGGAGAAGCCAAGCGGCAGGGCATTCCGGTGCGTATAGCCAAGCTGCCGATGTCCAACGTCCTTCGCACGGAGGCGACCGATGAGACCCATGGCTTCATGAAGGTGGTTGTCGGCGCAGATAACGACACGATCCTCGGGTTCACGATGATTGGCTCCGAGGCGGGCGAAGTGATGGCCGCCATCCAGGCCGCGATGCTGGCCGCGCTTCCCTACACGAAGCTGCGTGACGCCGTCATCGCCCATCTCACGATGGCCGAAGGCTTCGGTCCGCTTTTTGCAGGTGTGCCACCGCGGCGTGTCTCCGTCAGTGGAGAGTCTGCTTTGCGCCATCACGCGGGCGCTCTGCAGTGACGGAGCCAAGGCCTCGGTTCGCTAGCTCCGACGGACTTGCCGCTTCGGCGAGTGTCCCTGCCGCGACGACGATCTGAAGGTGGAGATCAATGGTGCATGGCTGCGAACGGCCTACTTCGGATATGAGTGCAACCAGTCACGACCCACGGAGGCGATAATGCACGGAACCACAGGCGCTGCGACCACTCGCTCTCGCACCAGCTCGCATGCGCATTCGAACCGTCCGCCATTCGAATGCATTGCGCTGCTGCTGCAGGGCGGCGGTGCGCTCGGCTCCTATCAGGCCGGTGTCTACGAAGCGCTTGCCGAAGCCGATCTGCACCCCGATTGGGTCGCGGGAATCTCCATCGGTGCGATCAACTCCGCGATTATTGCCGGAAATGCTCCGGCAGAACGGATTTCGAAACTCCGCGCCTTTTGGCACGAAGTCACCGCCAATCCACTGCTCGACAGGATGTCGGCCCTAGGAGACCATTGGATCAGGGGAGATTTCGCGCGAGGGCTTTTCAACCAGATGAGCGCGGCAACCGCCATCTTCCAGGGCGCCTCCAACTTTTTCAGTCTGCGTCAACCGCCCGCCTGGCTGCATCCGGACGGCGCTCTTGAGGCGACGAGCTTCTATGACACAAGGATGCTCAAAAGCACCCTCGAGCGCCTGGTAGATTTCGACCGGATCAATTCCGGCGAGACACGGTTGAGCGTCGGCGCCGTTAATACGCGCAGCGGAAACTTCGTCTACTTCGATACCACCACCCACACGATCGGACCCGACCATGTGATAGCGAGCGGTTCGTTGCCGCCTGGGTTTCCCGCGGCCGAGATCGAGGGCGAGTATTACTGGGATGGCGGTCTCATCTCCAATACTCCGCTGCAATGGGTGGTCGATTATGGGCCCCGCCAGGACACGCTCACTTTCCAGGTCGATCTCTGGAGCGCGCGCGGCGAGCTTCCACGCAACCTGGCCGAAGTCGCCACACGTCAGAAGGAAATCCAATTCTCGAGCCGCACCCGGGCCAACACCGATCAGTTCAAGCGCATGCAGCAGGTCCGCTGGGCGCTTGCTAAGCTGCTACCGAAACTCCCTGACGACCTGCGCGACAGCGAGGAAGCGAAGATCCTGAACGCGGCCGCTTGTCACAAGGTCTATAGCATCGTGCACCTGATTTATCGGGCAAAAAACTACGAGGGCCATTCGAAAGATTACGAGTTTTCTCGCGTCTCGATGCAGGATCATTGGCAAGCCGGTTATCACGACGCCGTACGTACGTTGCGCCATCCCGAAGTGCTGGCTCGTCCAACAAACCTCGACGGGGTCTTCACATTCGATCTTGCGCAGGATGGCCGCGAATGAATCATCCAACGAGTAAACCGATGAAATTTCCGGTGCCGGCGGGGCGGCGATCGCGGCGAGGATGGATATAGACCCACACGGGTTCGTCGCACTTGCTGCGACAATCCCAATTTGAGACGATTGAACATATAAACGATATTTGTTGACATTCAAGGTCTCGCGTCGGGCACATACAGTCACTCCACCAAGTCGTTGCTCAACCCAACACATGGAGTGTCATCATGTCCCTTCTTATCGTTCCCAGTTTCAAATCGACTATCAATTCACTAAAGGCAGTCGCCGCTGCAGTGGTGCTGTCGGCGCTGGCTGCGACCCCGGTGTTGGCGCAAGCTGCTATTCAGGAGCCGGGCGCATTCGCATTCTACTATCCCTACCGCGACGTCCTGAATGGAGGCGCTCTCACGCCAGCGGCGAAGTTAGCCTCAGAGCCGCCTGCAGCCATGCAGGCCTACGTGGCAAGGGAGAGTGGCATCGGCTCTGCGCGGACGCAGCGTCTTCCGGCCTACGCGCGGGGAGGGCCGGCGCCCTCAAGGTCGCTCCCGGGAAGGTGACGACCTGAGCGGTGCTGGTTCGCATTCGCGCATTGCGCCGCAGTCGTCGTTGTCATTGTGGAGTGCTCGTAGCGCCAATGCTCGTAGCCACAGTCCTCAGTTAGGAAACAATTAAGAAGTGCAGGGGGCCATGGGCACAGAAAGATCTAGCTATGTATTATCTTGCCAACTCGCGGACCAACGATGTCGTTATGTTTGGTCCCTTCAAGCTGTTCGTCACTGAGAGATTGCTGAGGAAGGGTGACGAGGCGCTTCCGATTGGCGGTCGTGCGCTCGATCTTTTGACGGCCCTGGTAGAGCGCGCCGGCGAAGTTATCGGTCATAAGCAGCTGATCGCGCGGGTCTGGCCTGACATCACGGTGGAGGAAGCAAACCTCCGGGTGCATATCGCTGCTCTTCGCAAAGTGCTAGGCGACGGTCTGAACGGTGCTCGCTACATTTCCAATGTCGCAGGCCGGGGCTATTGCTTCGTAGCTGCTGTCGTGCGTTACGATGTGGAGCGAGCTCTCCCGCAGACACACGCTGCTGGTATCGCAAGCCCAACTCAGAAGCTACCCGCTCGGCTCTCTAGAATGATCGGCCGGGACCAGACAGTCTGCCAACTGCTAGCCAAACTCATGACTTGTCGGTTCGTCAGCATTGTCGGACCGGGGGGCGTCGGTAAAACGACAGTTGCCGTCGCGGTCGCCCACGCACTAACAGAGGACTTCCATGGCGCCTTCTTCTTCGTCGACCTGGGTGCCTTGGCCGATGCGCGGCTGGTCCCGACTGCGATCGCGTCGGCGCTGGGCTTCGTGACGCAGGCAGAAGATCCAATGCTCGGCCTGCTCGGTTCTCTTGGCGACAGAAAAGTTCTTCTCGTGCTCGACAACTGCGAGCACGTCGTCGACGCGGCGGCGGAATTGGCCGAGCGCGTTGTGAATGAAGCACCACAAACCCACATTCTCGCGACCACCCGCGAGGCGCTGCGGGCCGAAGGTGAGCATGTGCACATCCTTCATTCGCTCGATACGCCGCCCGATGACCTCGGCCTGCCTGCGTCCGAGGCGCTCAGATATCCCGCTGTGCAGCTTTTCATGGAGCGCGCGCTGGCCGGCGGCTATCATTCGGAGCTGTCTGATGCCGAAGCACCCATCGTCGCAAACATTTGTCGCAGGCTCGACGGGATAGCGCTCGCCATCGAACTCGTGGCAAGTCGCGTTGGGTCGCTCGGGATTAGCGGCACTGCAGAACTACTCGACAACAGGTTCGAGGTCATCTGGCAGGGCCGACGGACGGCTCTTCCGAGACATCAGACGCTGAAATCCATGCTGGACTGGAGCTACAACCTGCTGTCGGATCTCGAGAAGCGGGTTCTTTGTAGACTTTCCACCTTCGTCGGCGACTTTACAATCAAGGCGGCTTGCGAGGTCGCGGCCGAGGAAGAAGTCGATGATGCCCTCGTCACCCATGCCATCACGAGATTAGTTGACAAGTCGCTGATCTCGACGACGCATTTCCAGCGATCCACCTATTACCGGCTACTCGACACGACCAGGGCCTACGCACTGATCAAGCTTGCCAGCCGTGGAGAGACCGATCGAGCAGCTTAGCGGCATGCGACGGCGTTTTGCAGATATCTTAAGGAGGACCAGTTTCTTCAATCCGGATCCGGCGAGGGCGATTCGGCCGAGCATGCTTGCGAGAAAGTAAGCGTCCATTTCTTACACGCGGCTCACGACTTCAGGGTTTTCGGCTGCCAGTTCCAGGGCAGCAGATCGTCGAGGCGGCTCATTGGATGGCCGCTGGACATGC
>WNFQ01002973.1_pt1 | contig 14289 bp, 9 predicted proteins | sample 5400171 | NCBI WGS metagenome assembly WNFQ01 (sample SAMN13153356, study PRJNA577476) | soil metagenome | isolation source: 20 cm soil under Madrone tree | place: USA:California | collected 2016-06-14
CCAGGTCAGGCGTCGGTTGGGCGTCGACCGGCGGAGGAGGATTGGTCATGCGCCGGGCGGTGTCGCTTTGCTCGACGCTTCTGTCGATGAGGATACAGTGGCGGCGCTAATGCACGCCGCGTCGCTTGCCGGACCTGTTCTGGCTCGCTTGGCCGCAGTCGAGGAGTTCCGTCTCTCCACGGGTCGGTTGGGCCAGCAGCGCGAGATGCTGAGCACGATCATGAACTCGCTTCCAGATCCGATCGTGATCATCAACGCGGAGCGTGACATTGTCGCCCAGAACAAGCGCGCCGAGCATCTGCTCTTCACCAACGACAAGGACTCGGAGGGAAGGCGTCGCGCTGTCGAGATCAACAACCTCCTGTTCACCTCGCACCTCTCGAAGGCGGCAATGGGCGCGAAGGAATCGGCCGGATCGCGCGAGCTGAATCTGGTCGACCCCGACGAGGGGACTGATCTCCTGTTCGAGGTGTTGACCCAACGTCTTGGCCCCGGAGACGGCGGCGAGACTGGATCGACAGTCTCGGTGCTACGTGACGTGACGGACCTCCGCCGCGCTTCGAACGAGCTCGAGCGCCAGGTGCAGCGGGTCCGGCTCGCCGAGATCGATGCGAAGCGCGAGCGCGACCGGCTCAACCTCATCCTCGAGAACGTGGCTGACCCGATCCTCGTAACCGACGACCGGTCGAATATCATCCTGATGAACAAGGAGGCCGAGCAGCTATTCGAGGCCGACGACAGCCAGAGGTGGGATCGAGCGGCGACGGTTCAGGCGAACGACACCAAGTTTACGACGTTCATAACGGATTTTACGATCAGCCCGTCGCTGGCCCGGCGCGAGCAGATGGAGCTCCGCATCCCGGAAACGGGCGTGATGCTTCCAGTCGAGGTCGTCTCCGGAAAAATCCTGAATCGTCGCGGCGAGCCCCTCGCGATTGTGTCGGTTCTGCACGACCTCACCGAGCAGGCGGAGAACGAGCGACTGTACGAGGAGCTCAAGACGTTCTCGAGCCAGCTCGAGGAGCGAATTCAGGCGGCAACGGCCGATCTCGCCGAACAAAACACCCGGCTCCAGTGGCAGTCGCGCGAGCTGGAGAAGGCGAATCGGCTCAAATCGGAATTCCTCGCGAGCATGTCGCACGAGCTGAGGACGCCAATCAACGCGCTCATCGGCTATGCGTCGCTCATGCTGGACCGGATTTACGGCGACCTTACGCCGAGGCAGGAGGAGGGACTCAGCCGGATCCAGGGCGCAGCACAGCACCTGCTGGCGTTGATCAACGACATTCTCGACCTCGCCAAGATCGAAGCCGGCCGGATGCCATTGCATCTCGACGATGTATCGCTGCGCGAGATCATGACCGAGATCTCGCAGCAGATCGAGCCCATGGTGAAGAAGAAGCAGCTGACCCTGAGCGTCGAGCTACCGGCGCAGGATCTCAAACTCCACACCGACAGAACAAAGGTCAAACAGATTCTGCTCAACCTTCTCTCGAACGCGGTGAAGTTCACTCATAACGGCGGCATCTGGGTGACCGTGTCGAGGGACGAAGAGGATCTGCGTTTCGACGTACGTGATACAGGGATCGGAATCCGCGAAGTCGATCTCGAGTCCATCTGGGAGGACTTCAGACAGGTGGACCAGTCGCGGACCCGCGAATTCGGCGGCACGGGTCTGGGCTTGAGCATCACCCGGAAGCTCGTGGACGCCCTGGGCGGACACGTGTTCGCGAACAGCGTCTATGGAAAGGGCTCGACCTTCACGGTGGTCCTGCCGCTTAAGAGCGTCGTGCGGCCGGACGATCCGCCGCGAGTCATCGACGAGGTCCCGTCTCCGCCTCCAGCCCGGCGTTGACACGCACCCTCCGAGAGGTAGATTGAACCAACGCCCCGAAGCTCTCGGGGCGTTTGCTTTTCCCGTCCCCCGCTCGAATTGAATGTTCGATTCAAACACACGCACAATCGTCGTCGTCGGCGCCCAATGGGGAGACGAGGGCAAGGGCAAGCTCGTTGATGTTCTCGCGGAGCGCGCCGACTGGGTAGTTCGCTATCAGGGCGGCGCCAACGCGGGGCACACCGTCCAGATCGGGGACAAGTCATTCGTCCTCCATCAGATCCCGAGCGGAATTCTCCATCCTGGCGTGCGGTGTGCGATTGGCAACGGAGTCGTACTGGATGTCGAGACCCTTTTCTCGGAGATCGACGAGCTCGTTTCCGATGGTATCGACGTCGAGGGACGGCTCTACGTAAGCGACCGCGCGCATCTCGTGTTGCCCTATCACAAGCTGGTCGACAGCCAGAGCTCGGCCAGCAAGGAGATCGGAACTACAGGACGGGGGATCGGCCCGGCGTACGAGGACAAATTTGGCCGCCGCGGAATCCGCGTCCTCGATCTGCGAAATCCCGAGAGGCTGAGAAAACTGGTCGAGCGTGGAGTTGCGCACGCCAACATCCAGCTCTCGATGGCTGGGGCGAAGCGAGCAGACGTCGATTACACCCTGGGAGTCCTGGATCGGTTCACGAAGCGGCTCCTTCCCCTGGCTGAGGATGTCGGTCTCAAGATTCATCGCGCGATTGTGGGCGGTGCCGCAGTGCTCCTCGAGGGTGCGCAGGGGTCCCTCCTCGACATCGATCACGGAACCTATCCCTATGTCACGTCCAGCAGCACGACGTCGGGCGGCGCCGCAACTGGAGTGGGAATCGCGCCAAGTGAACTCGATTCGGTAATCGGTGTGGTGAAGGCGTACACCACGCGCGTTGGAAACGGGCCGCTGCCGACGGAGTTCGAAGAGCCGCTGGAGTCGGAGATTCGGAGGCTCGGAAATGAGTTTGGTGCGACCACCGGTCGCCCGCGCCGCTGCGGCTGGTTCGACGGCGTCGTCGTTCGCTATGCCGCTCGGGTCAACGGGCTCACTGATCTCGCCGTCACGAAGCTCGATGTGCTCGACACTCTGGACCGGATCGGTCTCTGCACAGGATACGAAGCGGACGGGGAGCTCTACGAGGAATTTCCCGGCGACCTGGATGTGCTCGGTCGCGCCGTGCCCCGCTACGAGTGGTTCGACGGCTGGAAGACCACTACGGCGGAAGCTCGAAGCCTTACTGATTTGCCGGCGGAGGCTCGCCGCTACCTCGACCGCATTCAATCGCTCGTCGAGACGCAGATCACGTATGTGAGTGTGGGCACCCGACGTGATCAGATCATCGGCGTGGAGGGCGCGCTGCCGGCGAGCCCCGTCGGCGTCGTCTGACCAGCGAATAAATTCGATGGCGAACGACGCGGACCTCGTGATCGTCGGCGCTGGTCCGTGCGGCCTCGCCGCCGCGGTCTCCGCACAACGCGCGGGGCTGCGCGCGCAGGTGATCGAAAGCGGCGTCGTTGTGAGCACGATCGCCGCGTACCCGATCTACGCCAGATTCTTTTCTACTGCTGAAAAGCTCTCGATCGGCGGGCTGCCATTCGTCATCGCCACCGAGAAGCCGACCCGACGGGATGCGCTCGCGTACTACCGGGCTGTCGTCTCCTATTTCGGGATTGCGCTGCGCCAGCGCGAGCGCGTGACCGCCATCCAGGGGTGGTCCGGAGAATTCACCGTCGTCTCGCGGACCGCCGGGGGCGAAGAGAGTAAAACCAGAGCTGGGGCCGTCGTCATCGCGACTGGATACTTCGGCTCACCTAATCGCATCGGCGTGCCTGGCGAAGACCTGCCGCACGTAACGCACGTCTATCACGAAGGACATGAAGCGTTTCAGCAGGATGTCGTGGTCGTTGGTGGCGGCAACTCCGCGGCGGAGGCGGCGCTGGATTTGTGGAGATCGGGCGCACGAGTGACGCTCGTTCATTTCGGTCCGACCTTCGACAAAAAAATCAAGCCGTGGGTGCTGCCCGATTTCACCAACCGCGTCAAGGAAGGTCAGATCGCAGTGAAATGGGACAGTCGCATCAAGTCGATCGAGGCGCGCGACGTTGTGCTCACGACCGGCAAGCACGAAAGTCTCCTGAAAGCGGATCGCGTCTACATCATGACCGGTTTTGCGCCGAGTCTAGACCTCCTGCGTGAAAGCGGGGTGCCGATCAATCCGAAAACCGGCATACCCGACCACGACGCCGACACGCTCGAAACACCGATTCCCGGGCTGTTCATCGCTGGAGTCGTCGTCGCCGGCTACGATGCGAACAAGGTATTCATTGAAAACGGTCGCTTTCATGGCGACCGTATCGTTGCGCGCCTGCTCGGCCAGCGCGCGCCGGCGGAGCCGAAGCTGAGCCCGGAACTGGATGCATGAAGGCACGGCGGGAAGCACGTGTGGCTTTTCCCCGCTTCCCGCGCACCGCCTCCCGCCTCTAGCTTTCCACGATGCCCAACCACCCCGATGTAATGGAGAAGCTGGTTTCGCTCGCGAAGCGACGCGGCTTCATCTTCCAATCCTCAGAGATCTACGGCGGCACCGGATCAGTGTGGGACTATGGTCCGCTTGGCGTCGAGCTCAAAAGGAACCTCAAGGATCGCTGGTGGCACGCGATGGTGCGCGCACGGAACGACATCGAGGGACTCGACGCGGCGATCCTGATGCATCCGCGCGTCTGGGAAGCGAGTGGGCACGTCAGCGGATTCGTCGATCCGCTGGTGGATTGCAAGAACTGCAAGAAGCGATTCCGCGCCGATGACCCGCGCATCAAGGGCACGCCCGGGACTTCAGACGCGCAGTGTCCGGCGTGCGGGATGAAGGGAACATTGAGTGAGGCGCGCCAGTTCAACTTGATGTTCAAGACGTTCATGGGGCCCGTCGAGGACACTGCGTCGATAGTGTATCTCCGCCCCGAGACGGCGCAGGGCATCTACGTCAATTTTCTGAACGTTCAGCAGTCGACTCGGCAGAAGGTGCCGTTCGGGATCGCGCAGATCGGAAAAGCATTTCGCAACGAGATCACGCCCGGCAACTTCATTTTCCGCACGCGCGAGTTCGAGCAGATGGAGATGCAGTTCTTTGTCGAGCCCGGCACCGACATGAAGTGGTTCGAGTACTGGAAGGAGCAGCGGATGACCTGGCACCGCGGGCTTGGTCTCGCCGAGAACAGGCTGCGGTTCCACGAGCACACGAAAGATGAGCTGGCGCATTACGCCCGCGCGGCGTTCGATGTGCAATTCGATTTCGGGGGCACGCTCGGATTCCAGGAGATAGAAGGTGTGCACAACCGGGGCGACTTCGACCTGTCGCAGCACCAGCAATTCTCCGGGAAGAAGCTCGAGTACTTCGATCAGCCCAACAACCGTCGCTACCTTCCGTACGTGGTGGAGACATCGGTCGGCGCTGACAGAACGGCTCTCGCGGTTCTCGTGAACGGGTACCGTGAGGAGGCGGTCGAAGGAGAATCCGAAGGGAGGACCGTGTTGGGGCTCCACCCATCCATCGCGCCAATCAAGGCGGGGGTATTCCCACTCGTGAAAAAGGATGGAATGCCGGAAATGGCCCACCGCATCGCCGACGATTTGCGGGAATCGTTCCCGGTCTTCTACGACGATAGCGGGGCGATCGGCCGGCGTTACCGCCGACAGGATGAGGTCGGCACTCCGTTCTGCATCACGATCGATGGCGAGTCGCTCACGAACGCGACTGTAACCGTGCGTGATCGCGATACTCTCAAACAGGAGCGAGTGGAAGCCGGTCAGCTCAAGGACTACCTCGCTCGCAATCTTGCGACGTGAGCGTCCTCGACCTTCAGCGCCTGCGAGCTGAAGGCCAGGCGTTTATGGAAACGATCTCGCGCGAAAGCTATCTCGCGTACGCGGGACTCAAGAAGACGGCCGAGCTCCAACCGATCTACGAGAAGTACAGCGACGTACTCGGCGAGGAGGCTCTCGACCTCACGGTCGATGCATTCCGTTCGACAGCGGAGAATACGGACGACAGGAGATCCGCCCAGGCGCTGCTCGAATGGGAGATCGAGACGCAAGCCGCGAAGCCGCTCGCCGCGCTCGACGAGCGAGAGATCGAGTGGGAGAATTCTGCGGTAATTCACTCGCCCGATGGGCGCGTGATCCAGTATCAGGCCGCTCCGATCGAGATCGCCAACACGAGCGATCGAGCGCTGCGACTGGCGCTGGACCAGGCCAGAGCGAAGCTGGTCAAGGAAGAGCACGCGCCGATGCGGCTGGAGAGGTTGCAGCGCGAGAAGGAATACATCGAATCGCTCGGCATCGACGGGGACTACAACGCGTCGTTCGAGGCGGTCACCGGGATATCGCTCGACGCGCTGGCAGCGAGCTGTGAGCGATTTCTGCGCGATACCGAGTCGATGTGGGATGACACGCTCCCCCGGGCTCTGAAAAAATCTCTCGGCATCAAGGCGTCGCAGGCAAAGCGTGCCGATGCGCTCGCACTGTTCAGAGCGTCCGAATACGATGACGCGTTTCCCGGCAACGAGATGGAAACGGTAATGCGGCGGCAGGTCTCGGAGATGGGAATCGATCCGACCGCCGACGGGCGGATCATCTTCGACGTCGGAGAGCGCGAGGGGAAGCGATCGCGCGCGTTCTGTTCTCCGGTTCGAGTCCCCGGGGAAGTCTATCTCGTGCTGCGGCCGCACGGGGGCCAGAGCGATTACAACACTTTCCTGCACGAGCTGGGACACGCGCTGCACTATGGATACGCGAGCCCGGACTATCCGTTCGAGTTCAGATGGCTGGGAGACAACTCGGTCACCGAATCCTACGCGATGCTGTTCGATCACCGGATGCAGGACAGCGGCTGGCTGCTTCGCTACACCAGGCTTGGCGGCAACCGGGTCGGCAATTTTCTGCGCACTGCCGGCTTCGAGGAGCTGCATTTCCTGCGACGCTACTGCGCCAAACTTATTTACGAGCGCGCGCTCTACAGCGGCGAGGTACGCTGGTCGGAGCTGCCCGAGCTCTACGTGTCGCTGCTCAGCAAAGCGACGGGGTTTGAGTATGACGCCGCCGACGCGTTCGTGGATGTCGATCCCCGATACTACTCGGCGCGGTACCTCCGCGCGTGGCAGCTCCAGTCCGTTCTCAATGAGGAGCTGACGGCCCGCTTCGACGTGGACTGGTTCCGGAATCCGAGCGCGGGACCGTGGATGGTCGGCGAGTTGTTCGCGCAGGGTCAGCGCGACAGCGCCGACGAAATCGCGTCTCGCGTGGGCGCCGGCACGCTGTCGTTCCAGCCGCTGATTCGCAAAATCGAGTCGCTGCTCGCCTAGCTCACTCGGCTTCCTTCGAGAATCGCGCGGATTCCAGGTCGCGCATTCTATGCATCTCTGGTTGGGTCGAGTCGGGGTATCCTCTCCGGCGCTACGCTCGCTTGGTCGGAGCCCCCAACTACGCTCCTTCGCTCCGCTCAGTCGCGGGTCTCCTCCTCGCGCTCGCTTTGAAAAGCGCCTACGAGGACACCCCGCCTCTCCCGGTAGAGTTCCGTAGGAGCCGCAGACTCTAAACTCGTCGCGCGATCTCTTCGGTGCCGAGTGAGCCCGCGCTGTGCACGCACGGGACTTTATTTCAATCCGGCCTGACTAACCCAAGTGCCGCGCCCCCTGCTCGGATGCACGGACCACCGGCGGTCGCGCGGGGCGCGACGCTCGCAAACGAGCGCGGCACGACGAGCGCGCTAGTGCGAGATAGCCCGCAAGCGAGCGCAACGGAGACGAGCGTGCAGGCCCGAACCAAGATCGCCGCGATGTCTTCCCGATGTCAGACAGGGAAGGCGAGAGGGGGCCTCGCAGGCGCTTTGCAAAGTGAGCGCGAGGAGGAGACCCGCGACCGAGCAGAGCGAGGGAGCGCAGTTAGGGGCTCCGACCAAGCGAGCGTAGCCGCGAAGAGGATCCCTCCCGACTGACCGGCGCTACGATCTCAAGACACCGCGCTAAACGCTATCGGCCTTGCAGCTCGTCGGCGATGCGCGAGCCATCGTACATTTTGCGCAATGCCTCGACGATCCCGCGCGAGTGCACGCTGACGGTGCGGCCCACGTCCGTCGAGAAAATGAATCGATTCGAGACACCTTCGATGTTCGAGTCGAAGACGAGCCCGACGACCTCAGCACTCTTGTTGATCACGGGGCTGCCCGAATTTCCGCCGATGATGTCGTTGGTGGAAACGAAGTTGTACGGAGTCGATAAATCGAGATTGTTCTTCCGATCCACCCAGCGCTGCGGAAGCTTGAACGGATCCTTGTCGTCGAACGCCGCCGACCGCTCGTACAGACCGTAGAACGTGGTCTTGTAGGGCGCAATGGTACCGTTGCTCGGGAACGACTTCACCACACCATCGCTGATCCTCAGAGTGAACGTCGCATCGGGAGGCAGCGCGGTGCCGTAGGCGGCGAACAACGCCTGGCCGATCTTCTCGGTGTTTGTGGCGATGATGGCGTTCAATGCATTGGCTCTGGTGGTGACAGCTCGATTGAGCGGATCGATCGCGCGCACCCAAGCGATCAACGGATCCGTCGAGGCGTTTACCGCCGACTCTCCACCCTGGAGCAGCGACTGACGGAACGCCAGATCCCCTACCTTCGTGTTCCGTACAAGGTCAGCCGCCACCGCATCCGGCGTACGACCGTGCAGCGCGACCTGCAGGAACGGATCGTTTGCCGGTAGCTCGCTCTGCGCCGCTCGGAGCTGGGCCGCGATCGCGAGCCGTTCGTATGCGGTATCGATCGGGATCGGCTGGGAGAGCTGCGCCTTGATGTTGTTGAGTCCGGCGCCGCGATACTGTGGAAGGCGCGCTGAATCCGGCTTGCCGCTCTCCGTTGCAACACGTACCAGACCCGCGCTCAGTTGCAGCAGCGTGGACCCGCCGCCGAAACCGCGATAGCGGAGCTGCGGATTGAATGTCGCCAGCTCGCGCTGAGCCTGGGCGATCGCGTCCCAGGTACCGCCATATTGCGCCTGAAGCTTGGGATCGGCCGCGATACGCGCACGAAACTCCCGCTCGAAAGCGCGTTTCTTGGACATGCTCAGAGTATCGAGCAGTCCGCCCCGGTACCCGGTCACCGCCTTCTGGGAGTTCGCCACGCCGAAGACATCGTTCTGGTACCGCCGAGCAGCCGAGGTGTCTGTGCGGGCGAGCTCGGCGTAAATGGCGAGCGCGCGCTTGTAGGCCGCGAGTGACGCGGGATACCCGACGTCACGGAGGAATTCCATCTGGGCGATGGTGTTGAGGCGTCCGGTCGAACCAGGGTTTCCGACGACGAACACCAGCTCGTTCTCGACGGCCCCGCCTGCACTCCACTTGAGATAGTCCGGCGGGCTGTACGGCTGTCCGTTCTCGTAAACGCGAAGCAACGTCAGATCGAGATCGTACCGGGGGTAGGTAAAGTTGTCAGGATCGCCACCGAAAAACGCGATGTCGCCCTCCGGCGCCATCACGAGCCTGAGGTCGCTAAAGCGGCGATAGCGGTAAAGCGAATAAATGCCGCCCTGATAAAGCGAGACGACCTGGCAGTTCAGCTGCGTCTGTTGATTGCACTCGGTTTGTATCTGTGAGATTACCGTCGTGCGCTGCGCGGCCTGCGCGGCGGGAGTCTGTCCGGTGATCGCGCCCCGGACCCTGTCGGTGACATTCTGAATCGATTGCAGTTGGTCCACGTAGAGGCCAGCGCACTTCTTTTCGTCGGCGAGTGTTCGCGCCGCAAAGCCTGTCTGAATGTAGTTCGAGTCCGCGGGTGAGGCCGCGGCGGTGCAGTCGCGTCCACAGTGGTGGTTGGTCATCACCAATCCCCGCGACGAGACGAACGACGCCGAACAGTTTGGCAGACGGACAGACGATAAGCGGACGTGGTCGAGCCATCGTTGATCTGGTGCAAAACCGTAGGTTCGGCGCCAATAGTCGAGCGGCGGGGCGTCGAAGGTCCACATCGTGCCGAACTCAGGGTTGTAGGTCGCCGGCGGAAGCTGAGTTGGCTTGGCACTGGCTTGCCGGGTGGCGGCACCCTGACCCGACGCCTGACCGGATACAACGATTGCGGAAGCGAGCGCCAGCGCACGCAGCACGGATCTACTCGTCAACATTTTCGTCTGCCCTGTTCGTGAAGGTTTCGCGAACCGCGAGTTGCAAGATGCCGACCGCCGCGGCGCGTAGCTTGTAGCTCCTTCCTGGCCGGCCTAGATTGCACGGACTCACACGAAACCTTTGATCGGCCTCATGCCACAGCGCAATCGCACGCTCCAGGAAACGACGACCTCACACAGCCCCGCCGAAGTCCTCCGCTCAGCGAAGGATTTTTTTGCGCGGCAGACCGGTATCTATGCTGCCTTTCCGGAGCAGGAATCGAATGCGCACGTGACACTGCGCGGGCAGGGCGGAGAAGAGGTCGTGATCGCCGCCATTCCCGGCGCGGGAGAAACGAAGGTTACCGGCTCGAGCTACCTCTTCGATCAGCAGATCGCCCGCTTCTTCGCCACGCTCGCGCCTGTGCCCCTCGCCGTCGCGACCGAAGGCGGAGAATGACCGCGCCCACACCATTCGTGAGCGGCTTGAGAACCCAGGGCTCGACCTACAAGCTCGGCTCGGGGTCCGGACCAGTGCTTCAGCTGAGAGCACAGGTTCTGGAGGCGTGGGACGCTATCCGCATCGATGCGGATCCATCGGCGTCGGTGAAGAGCCTCAAGAACCTCGCGTTGAGACAGCTCTATCCCGACGTCCGGAACGACGACCAGTACGTGGTCAAGTTGCACGGCTGGGAGATCCTGGACGAGGACGCCCCGATTTCGTCCACCCAGGCGAAGAACGGATCGATCTTTCTCATCACCGACCGCCGCCGGCGACCGGTGGAGTAGGCGTCCCGCGCAATGCGGGCCGCGTTCATCTCGCACAGCGACTGCGGGCGACACGATACCGGGTGGGGACATCCGGAGCACGTGGGGCGCATGCGCGCCATCACCCGCGCGTTGCGTGAAGACCCAGAGCTGTTTCACACCGTCGAACATCTCGAAGGACGTCACGCGACCATCGAAGAGCTCGAGCTTGCGCATGATCCGTCGTACGTCCGGTCGGTAAGGGTAATCGCCGAGCAGGGAGGAGGACGGCTCGACGCGGATACGGTGGCGAGCGGCGGCTCGTGGGATGCGGCTACCGCTGCCGCCGGCTGCGTACTCATGGGCGTGGACCTCTCGGTGAGTGGCGTCAATCCGCGAAGCTTTTCGTCCATACGCCCTCCGGGCCATCACGCCGTTCACAACCGCGCTATGGGATTCTGCCTCTTTGGCAATGTCGCGATCGCCGCGCACTACGCGCGCAAGAAGCACGGATTGCAGAGGATCCTGATCGTCGACTGGGATGTCCACCACGGGAATGGAACCCAGGCGTTGGTGGAGAACGAACCAGACATCCACTTCGTCTCGATGCACCAATGGCCATGGTATCCCGGAACCGGAGCGACTGACGATCGCGGTCCCTTCCGTACGGTCTGGAACATTCCGAAGCCTGCCGGCCTGCCGCGCTCCGACTACGTTCAGGCGCTAGAGCGCGGCATCGACGCGGCGACTGCGGGCTTCGTGCCGGAGCTGATTCTGATCTCCGCCGGATTCGATTCTCTCGCTGGCGACCCGCTGGGTGGTTTCACCCTCGAATCGGATGACTTCGAGTTGCTTACCCGCTCGCTCGTCGCACGTGCGGACTCGTGGTGCGGAGGTCGTGTTGTCAGCGCGTTGGAAGGTGGATACGCGCCCGACAGGCTGGCTCAGGCGGCTCTCCGTCACCTGGGCGCGCTCGCACCTTAACCGCTAACTTCAAAGCAGATGAGCGCTGCACTCAGTCCGCTCCTGGAGAGCTATCTAACACAGGTCTCCAATCGTCTAGGGATGGCGACCAAGGCCGTTGGCGTGGTCGCTACTTTGACAATCCTTGCTGGTCTCAAATGGCGCAAACTTCTGTAGGATTGCGTTTGTATGGCGTCGCCGCCGTCGAGTCGGGCCAGGCGATGTCGTTGGCCGAAGGCACGACGCTCGTGCACTATCGCGCGCTCGCGGCCATTGTCGAGCCGGCGCCGTACTCCGCTTCGCCCCTCGGGGACGACGACATGGGGAACTATGTACGGGTTCTCGAGGAGTCCCATTCCCATGCGGCCGTACTGCCCGCGCCGCCGGGAACGGTTTTCCAATCGCAGTCGACCATGATGCGCTGGCTCGAGCTGCATTATTTCACCCTCACCGAGGCCCTCGCGGTGGTCGAAGGCCACACTGCGGCGCGCGTGAGCATCACGACTCACGGCAGCCAGGAAGACGATTCCGGGAAGAGCTTAGCCGGTATGGCCGCCGAGAGCCTCAGACTTCTGAGAAGCCAGGCGGCGGCGGCAACGCTGGCAGGCGTTCACGGACACCGTGTCCGCGGAGGCAAAGCGCCAGACCGGCCTCGACTTCCGCGTGACGGGACCGTGGCCGCCCTACGACTTCGTACGCATGCAGTTCGGGGGCTGACGATGTTCTGCACTGACTGCGGGAGCTGGAACCGGGGTGAAGCGGCGCGCTGCGTTCGCTGCGGGATCATCATGCCCGACACTACGGACCGGCGACAATCACCGCCCGACCCGTCCGTGACGGCGCTACGGCAGGTGACGGGCGGCCGATACACCATCATGCACCGCGTCGGCGAGGGTGGCATGGCGAGCGTGTACTACGCGCTTCACGTGGTCCTCGACTCCCCGGTCGTGATCAAGGTTCTTCATCCGCACCTGGCGCGCGAGCACGAGATGCGGGAGCGCTTCAAGCGGGAAGCGGAATCCGCGGCGCAGCTGATGCACCCACACATCTGCAAGATCATCGATTTTGGAATGGTCGATGATCACGTTTTTCTGGTGATGCCCTACCTGGCTCGGGGCACGTTGAGCGACCGCATCGGCGGACATCGCTCATTGTCTGCAGAAACGACTGCGGCCGTCGCGGCGCAGGTGGCTACCGGACTCGATTACGCGCACCGCCGGGGACTGGTGCACCGCGACATCAAGCCGGACAACATTCTCTTCGATGAGGACGAGAACGCGCTCGTCACGGATTTCGGAATCGCCACCGGCCACTTCCGCAGCCGCATGACCGGAAGCGGCAATGTCATGGGGACTCCGCATTACATGTCGCCCGAGCAGGCACGCGGAAAGCTGCTCGACGGCCGAAGCGACCTCTACGGTCTGGGCGTCGTGATGTACGAAACGCTCCTCGGCTTCCCACCCTTCGACGGGGCCGACAGTTATTCGATCAGCTACAAGCATGTGACTGAGACGGCCGTGTCACCCGACGTAGTGGATTCCAGGATTCCGCAGCAGCTCGCCGCGATCGTGATGAAGTGCCTCGAGAAAAATCCTTCCCATCGTTACGAGCGGGGCAACGATCTCGCCGACGCTCTGATTAATTTTCTCTCGACGGCATCGGCGCACCACGAATTCCGCATGGCTCGGACGGCGCGCCCCGCCCCCGCAGTGGCTGCTGGATGAAGCTCTCGCACCAGACAATCGAACTGAATCCGACCCACCCGTTCGTGATCGCGCGCGGGGGTTATTCGCACCACCGCAACGTCATCGTGAGGCTCGCCGACGCCGACGGCGCGGAAGGTTACGGGGAAGCAGCGCCCAATCGCTACTACGGCGAATCGGTATCGACCGTTGTTGCGGCGCTCGGACAGTTCAAGCCGGTGCTCGAGCGGGCCGACCCATTCTCCCTCGAGTCGATCGAGTCGCATCTAAACCGTGTCCTGCGAGGCAATGCGTCGGCAAAGAGCGCCGTCAGCTCGGCGCTGCACGATCTCGTGGGCAAGCGCCTGGGACTGCCGGTCTACCGAATCTGGGGACTCGATGCCGCGACGACCCCGCAGTCGAGTTTTACGATCGCCATAGCGGAGAATCACGAGCTGGAAAAACGCGTCGCGGAGGCGCGGGAGTATCCGATTCTCAAGATCAAGCTCGGAACCGAGCGCGACATGGAGATAATGCGCATCATCCGGAATGCGGCTCCCGGGAAGCGCCTGCGGGTGGATGCAAACGCAGCGTGGACGGCGAAGCACGCGGTGCGCATGAGCGACTTTCTCGCGGAGCAAGGCGTGGAGATGCTGGAGCAACCGGTCGCTGCGAACGACATGGAGGGGCTCCGTTTCGTTCGCAAACGCTCCAAGCTGCCGATATTCGCTGACGAATCGTGCCTTGTGGCGAGCGATGTTGCCAAACTCGCGGGAGCCGTGGATGGAATCAATATCAAGCTCGCAAAGTGTGGGAGTCTTCGCGAAGCGATGCGGATGGTGCACGCGGCGCGCGCGCTGGACATGCAGGTCATGGCGGGCTGCATGATCG
>WNFQ01009155.1_pt1 | contig 14283 bp, 8 predicted proteins | sample 5400171 | NCBI WGS metagenome assembly WNFQ01 (sample SAMN13153356, study PRJNA577476) | soil metagenome | isolation source: 20 cm soil under Madrone tree | place: USA:California | collected 2016-06-14
TCGCCTGTCGCCGCGTTCGCGTTTCCGGAGTTTACGAGCACGGCTCGAATCTGATGGCCCGATGCCGTAAGATGCCTCCTGGTGAGGATCAGCGGCGCGGCGATAAAGAAGTTTTGCGTAAATACGGCCGCAGCGACGGCGGGAGTTTCCGAGCAGATCAATGCAAGATCGAGCATGCCGTCGGTCTTGATGCCGGCAGCCACCGCAGCAGTCTTGAATCCCCGTATAATCATCGCATGAACCTCTTGGCCTCTTTGTTAAGCCTGAGCCTGATTCTCATCTCCGGCGGCCTGCCCGCACGTCAGATTTCCGGCGGACGCCACTGCGTCGAGCCTGGAAAAGGGCAGTTTCTCATACTCGTGGGCAGCGCCGGCCTGTTGGGCGTGTTTGGACACGACCACACCATCGAAGCAAAGGAGATTACCGGATGCGCCGACGTTAACGAAGCGGATTTGACGCGGTCATCGGTCGAACTCACGTACGCCGCCAACAAGATCACCGTGCTCGATCCGAAAGAGAACCCGAAGGACCGCACTCAAGTTCAGCAAACCATGGAGACGGATGTCCTGCGCGTTCGGGAATTTCCTTCCATTCGTTTCCACTCCACCGCCGTGCGCCGGGATCAAAACAAAACGAACGGACTGGTTGTCCAGGGTCAGCTCACCATCCGGGACCGGACACAACCTGTCGCCATTCCTCTGGAGGTTGCCCGCGGCGAAAACGGATTGATCCGCGTGAAGGGCGAATACTCGTTCCGCCAGACCGCATTCGGGATTGAGCCGGTGAAGGTGGCGGGAGGAACCGTTCGCGTCAAGGACGAACTCAAGGTCCGATTCGAGCTCTCCTTGAAGTAGAAGAATTTTCAGCCGCGGATTACGCGAATTACGCGGCTGAAAGTCTTTTTCCTCAGTCCAGAGTAAAGCATAATGACCGGATTCGGAGGTTCCCATGAAACGCGCGCGGTCTCTGAGCGTCACCCTGCTCCTGCTTCTATCCCTTCTGCCGGCCTATGCCGCCCAGGCGCCTGTAGCGCTGCCGCAGGGTGTAGAGCGGATAACGTCTGTGGAAGGTATTAACGAATATCGCCTCCCGAACGGGTTGCGTGTTCTGCTTTTCCCTGATCCCTCGAAACCCACAGTAACCGTGAACATCACATATCTCGTCGGGTCGAAGCACGAAAACTACGGCGAGACCGGAATGGCGCATTTGCTCGAGCACCTGCTGTTCAAGGGATCGACGAAGCATACCAACGTTCCAAAGGAACTCCAGGATCACGGATCACGGCCGAACGGAACCACGTGGTTTGACCGCACGAATTACTTCGAAACGTTCCAGGCCTCGGACGCCAATCTGGAGTGGGCCCTCGACCTCGAAGCGGACCGCATGGTGAATTCTTTTGTAGCGAAGAAGGACCTCGACAGCGAAATGACCGTGGTTCGGAACGAGTATGAATCCGGTGAGAACTCGCCGATGAACGTTTTGCAGGAGCGCGTGATGTCGGCGGCATATCTGTGGCACAACTACGGCAAGTCCACGATCGGCGCGCGCAGCGACATCGAAAATGTTCCGATCGACCGGCTCCAGGCTTTCTACCGGAACTACTACCAGCCGGACAACGCGATTCTGCTTGTTGCAGGAAAGATCGATGAGGGCAAGACGCTCGGCCTCATCAACCGGTACTTCGGGGGAATTCCGCGCCCTCAACGTGTGCTCCAAGCCAACTACACGACCGAACCCGTTCAGGACGGCGAGCGTAGTGTTACTCTGCGCCGGGTCGGAGACGTTCAAGGCGTAGTCGCTGCGTACCACATTCCGGCCGGATCGCATCCGGATTTCGCCGCATTGGACATGGCCGCCGAGATTCTCGCAGACAGCCCGTCGGGGCGGCTGTACAAAGCTCTCGTCGAAACCAAAAAGGCCGCCACCGTTTCGGGCGGAACCTACCAGCTCAGGGAACCGGGCCTGGCCATTTTTGATGCGTCGGTCCGGAAGGAATCGTCGCTCCAGGATGCGCGCGACACGCTGCTGGCTACCGTCGACGCGATTGCATCCACTCCATTCACAGCAGAAGAGGTCGAAAGGGCCCGCGCACGAATGCTGAAGAACATCGAACTGCTCCTGAACAGCTCCGACCGCGTGGGATTGCAAATCAGCGAATGGGCCGCGCTGGGCGATTGGCGCCTGCTATTCATGAATCGCGACCGCCTGAGAAAAGTCACGGTTGAAGATGTGCAGCGGGTCGCCAGGAACTATTTCAAACCGGACAACCGAACTGTCGGTCTTTTCATACCTACCGATAAGCCGGACCGCGCCGAAATACCGGGAGCGGTGGACCTCGCCACGATGATGAAAGACTACAAGGGCGATCCAGCGCTGTCGCTCGGCGAAGCTTTCGATCCGTCGCCGGAGAACATCGACAACCGGACCCAGCGCGTGACATTGCCCGGCGGCATGAACCTGGCGCTCATTCCGAAAGAAACCCGCGGCGCCGTCGTCTCGGCAAGCCTGCGCCTCGAGTTCGGCGACGAAAACAGTTTGAAGGAAAAGGCAATCGTCGGCCGGCTCACCGGGCAGATGCTGATGCGCGGCTCGACGCAGCACACGCGCCAGCAGATTCAAGATGAACTGGACAAGCTCAAGGCGCGACTCAATATTGGGGGCGGCGCCACGGGGGTAACGGCAACCGTCGAAACTGTTCACGAGAACCTTCCGAAGGTCCTCGCCCTTGCGGCCGAGATATTACGACAGCCGGCGTTTCCGGCGACCGAGTTCGAATCGTTACGCCAACAGACGATTGCAAGCATCGAGCAACAGAAATCCGAGCCGGATGCAATCGCCATGCAGGCATTCCAAAGGCAAATGAACCCTTATCCGAAGGGCGATGTCCGATACGTTCCGACTTTCGATGAACAAATTGCGGAGCTTCGCGCGCTCACGACGGACGATCTCAAGAAGTTCCACACGGAGTTTTACGGCGCATCGAACTCGGAGTTGGCGATTGTGGGCGACTTCGACACGGAAGAGGCACAGAAAGCCGTCGGAACGCAGCTGGCCGGCTGGAAGAGCCCGAAGCCGTACACGCAGGTGAAGAATCCATATCGCAGGATCGACGCGGTGAATCAGTCCTTCGATACGCCGGACAAGGCGAATGCGTTCTTCGTTGCCGGCATGCGGGTGAACCTTCGCGATGAGGATCCGGATTATCCAGCGCTTGTTCTGGCCAACTACATCATTGGATCGGGAATCAACTCGCGATTGTTCGCGCGCATCCGCGGTAAGGAAGGCCTGAGCTATGGAATCGGATCGGGGTTGTCGCTGGCCCCCACAGAGAACAACGCGCTTTTCATCGCCACCGCGATATCCGCCCCGGAGAACGTGGCCAAAGTGGAGGCGTCTTTCAAGGATGAGATTTCGATCATTCTCAGGGATGGTTTTAGCGATGCAGAAGTGGTGGCGGCCAAAGCGAGCTGGCTGCAGGCACAGCAGGTGAGCCGTGCCCAGGACCGGGAGCTGGTCGGCCGAGTTGGGAACCAGATCCACTACGGCCGGACCATGGCCTGGGATGCCGACCTTCAGAAGAAAGTCCAGGCCCTCTCGCCGGCCCAGATCGCGCAGGCACTTCGCCGTCATCTCGATGTGTCGGCCATGACCTTCATGAAGGGCGGAGACTTCAAGAAAGCGGGCGCAAAACCGTAGAAAACGCGGGCTAAAGCCCGCGTTCACGCCCTTAGAACTTCACCACAAAGGCCGTAATGATCGCCACGTCATTCTTCTTGAGAGGGACACCGGCCCGGATGACCGGGCGGTTCTTGTAAAGATCGTTCACTTCGAACTTCAGTTCGCTGTTTTGCGTCACAGACGCTGCAATGCCGAGCGCCATATTGTAAAGAGCATCCGCCCACTCGTTGGTCCTCCAAAGACCTGAGACCGATTGAGTGATGGTCGAAGTCTTGGATAGCTTCCAATTCAGGCGCTCGGCGGCGTTGTAGGCTCCCGAGCCTCGCCTGCTACGGCCGGGATTTCTCTCCCAGATTCCGCCGAGACCGTTATCTATCGTCAGCGCCGCCGCGTCGGTATTCCATAGCTTGTAGCCTATGCCGACCGTGGGCGACCAGAGATACATAATGTCCTTGAACTTGTCCCGGAGATATTCCGCCTGCCCGAAGCCAAACAAACGCCCTGTGAACGTGTACTCATCCCGCCCCAAGAACGATGTCCGGTCGATGATTGCGTCTTTGTCCTTGTCGCCCCGCAAATAGAGTCCGTTCAGCTTGATCACATTTCTGGTCTTCGCATCGCGCACCAAACCGAACGAGAGGTTGAAGTTTTTCGTATCGCTGTTGCCGCGGGTCAACGCGAGACCGCCGGCGAAGTTCCCCGCCCACGTCTTGGAAGGCGTTGCCGGGGCCTGTGCCAGAGCAGGCGCCGCACCGCTTACTGCGATCGCTGCCAAAGTAACCCAATATGTTAGTTTCCTCATGGTCTGGCGCTTCTGCAAACTATGCACCAAAGAGGGAACGCGGGAGAAAAATCGGGGTCAGACGTGTGAATTCCCTTTTTTCGACCAGGGAGTCTGGAATGAAAAAAGGGAATTCACACGTCTGACCCCGATTTTTCTCCCGCATTCCCGGCCAAATTTTCCCGCTTTAGATGCAGTGTGGGCTGGTGTATTTGCTCTCGAGCCGATGGAACAGGTGCGCGTGGCGGCGCGCGGCTTCACGGATGTCGAGTTCGATTTGTTCCAGGCAATCCCCGTGAAAGATGTCCGCGAGGAGGCTTGTGTATAACCTGGAGACCACGACAAACTCATCAGCGGGATCCAGTCTCGAAGCTCGCCTTAGCTGCAGAAACAGGCTCTGTGCCTGGTCGAGGCGGCCGGCTGCCAGACAGCGGTGCGCAACCTCATCCATGAAGCCTAAAACGACCTGGAGATCCTCGCCATCGATGTCGTGGCGGTTCTCCACGCGGTCGCCCATGAGTCTCAGGACTTCAAGGCCGCGGAGGATAACTTGCCGAGCTTCAAAAACGGGCGTTGTTGCAGGCATACACAGTATTTGAAACGCTAATGGATGCCAAGAATAGTAGTAGAAAGCAAAAGTGGCAAGAACTTTTTTGTGATAAGCTTTTCGCCGTCAAAAAGTAACAGTCCTAGACGTGTAAGGAGGCGCTGGTGAGCACAACTTTAAATGGCCAAGCCCCGTCAATCGAAAAGGAATTTTCTACAAAGGAAGACAAGCCGCCATATCCCGGAATTCCAACGACTTCCGACGGCGCGGGCATGGTGGTTTGGGTGGAGACCCATGTGACGCAGGGTGCATGCGCATACCCGATCACGTCATCCACCACGATGGGTGGCGGGTACCAGGCTGAAGTGGCGAACGGAAAGCGGAATCTGTGGGGTGAAGAGTTAGCGTTCATCGAGCCGGAATCCGAACATAGCGCTGCCAGCACGTGCGAAGGTTTTGCGGTATCGGGCGGCCGCGTCACCAACTTCACCTCAGGTCAGGGACTGATCCTGATGAAGGAAGTTCTCTATACGATCTCGGGCAAGCGCCTTCCCGTTGTCTTCCACATTGGAGCTCGGGCGCTCACATCGCAAGCCCTGAACGTCCATACGGGTCACGATGACGTTTATGGTGTCGCGGACTGCGGCTGGGGCGTCTTGTTTGCCCGGAACGCGCAGGAAGCCGGCGACCTCGCCTTGATTAGCCGTCGCACCGCAGAGGAAACCGAAACTCCGTTTCTCAATGTTCAGGACGGCTTTCTCACCACGCACACGATTGAAAATGTGAAGCTTGCCGAGCCGGAACTGATGCGGCAGTTCGTCGGGCATCCGTCCGAGCGCACCCGGGCGCTGTTTGACCCGCGAGTTCCTTTGATGTCGGGAGTCGTGCAGAACCAGGACAGCTACATGAAGGGCAAGATCGCCCAGCGCAGATTCTACGATCGCGTCCTGCCGACGCTCAAGGCAGTGATGGATGACTATTCCCGGCTGACCGGGCGCAAATACGACGTTGTGATGCCCTACCGGCTGGAAGATGCCGATTACGCCGTCGTCGGATCCGGATGCATGATCGAAACCGGAGAGGCCGTGGTGGACTACATCCGCGAGAAGATGGGGATCAAAGTCGGCCTCCTGCACGTCAGTTGCTGGCGGCCATTTCCTTCCATTGAAATCGTGGAAGCCCTCCGTCACTGCAAGGCCGTTTCGGTCATCGAACGCCTCGACGTGCCGATGATGCAGTCCAACCCACTTTTGTGCGAAATCAAGGCCGCTTTCGCCGACTCCGTGTCAGGAACACCGGGTTATCCGGAACTGGATCGTATCCCCCGCTTCTTCGGCGGCTCCGCAGGATTGGGCAGCCGCGACGTCCGCGCCGGCGACTACATCGCCATTGTTGAGAACATGCGCAGCGATAGTCCACGAACCTATTTCACGGTCGGAATCAAGCACGAAACTGCTCTGACCGTGACGAACGATCCTGACGTGCGAACGCCAGGCTCTTTCTCGATGCGCGGCCACTCGGTAGGCGGATACGGATCGGTCACCACAAACAAGATCATCGCGACCATCGCTGGCGAAGTCTTCGGTATGGACGTTCAGGCTTATCCGAAATACGGATCGGAAAAGAAGGGTCTTCCGACGACCTACTACCTGACCATCGCAAAAGACCACATCCGCGTCCATTCCGAGCTCGAACACGTCGAGTTCATTCCGCTCAACGACGTCAACGCATTCAATCTGGAAAATCCGCTGGCCGGCCTTTCGGATAACGGCATGGTGTTCGTGCAAAGTCCATGGACCGATCCGGACAAGATCTGGGACCGCATCCCGGCGTGGGCGCGACGAAGCCTGATTCAGAAGAACGCGAGAGTGTTCGCACTGGACACAGTGAAGATCGCCAAGGAAGTCTCTTCGATGGCGGACTTGCAACAGCGCATGCAGGGTATCGTGCTTCTCGGAGTGTTTCTGAGAGTTACGCCGTTCACGTCGGAAAGCGGCATCAGTGATGAAGCGTTGTTCACAGGCGTGGAGAAGGCGATTCGAAAATATTTCGGCAAACGCGGCGAGCGCGTTGTTCAGGACAACCTGCATGCCGTTCGGCGTGGTTACAACGAATTGATGGAAATCTCGAAAGAAGTCATGCTGGCAAACCCTGGCAAGAGTCAGGTCGAGAACTCGCCGAAGATATCCGGTTAAACGTCGTCGACGTCGAGGACTTCAACACGCGTGTTGTCGGCGCCTATAACGACGGCTCGGCGGAAAAGGGCCTCGAAGCCGACGATGCTGTAGCACGCAGCATCATTCCGGCCGCCACGGGCGCGCTTCGTGATTTCAGCTATATCGCGCCCGACATTCCGGAGTTCATTACCGAGAATTGCGTCGGCTGTATGGACTGCGTGACCGAGTGCCCGGATACGGCCATCCTTGGAAAGGTTATCGAGCCCGCGATTCTCGAAGAAAGGCTTGCCGGAATTCCCAACGAAGAAGAGCGCGCGACGATGGGCGCGCAGTGGGGAATTACCAATAAGTATTTCACGGTTCTCGAAAAGAAGAATCCCGGTAACGGCGGCAAGTTCGGAATCTTCATCGATCCGTCGAAGTGCAAGGGTTGTGCCGAGTGCGTCGATGCATGCGGCGACCACAACGCGCTGAAGATGGTCGCCAAGACTGACGAGAACATGCAGTGGTACAAGAACGCATTCGCCTTCTACCGCAGCATGCCGGAAACGCCGAAGAAGTTCATCAACGAGAAGGCCCTGGCGGATATGATGCTCGCCGAGCGTTCCCTCCTGTACGTGGGCGGCGCCGGATCCTGCATGGGATGCGGCGAAGCTACGGCTCTGCGAATGATGCTGGCTGCAACGGGCTTCGTGTACGGAAGAGAAAACATCGGTATTGTGGCTGCAACCGGCTGCAACACCGTGTACACGTCAACGTATCCATACAATCCGTATCAGGTTGCCTGGACCAATTCCCTCTTTGAAAATGCGCCCGCTGTCGCGATGGGCGTGCGCGCGAGGTGGGATTCGCAAAGCTGGCAAAAGAAGCGTCTGTGGATCATCGGCGGCGACGGCGCGATGAACGACATCGGTTTTCAATCGCTGTCGCGAATGCTTGCGTCCGGCATGGATATCAAGGTCATCGTTCTCGACACGCAGGTGTACTCGAACACCGGCGGCCAGACGTCGACCAGCTCGTTCAAGGGCCAGGATGCCAAGATGAGCTTCCACGGAAAGGTGATCCAGGGAAAGAAGGAGAACAGGAAGGAGCTTGCCACTATTTGCATGATGCACAAGGACGTCTACGTCGCGCAAACGACCTGCTCTCACGTCAATCACTTCTACAAGGCCATCATGGAATCCAACGAGTATCCGGGCCCCGCGATTGTCAACGTGTTCACCACATGCCAGCCGGAACACGGCGTGGGCGACAACATGGCCGAACACCAGGCGAAGCTGGCCGCGGATTCGCGCAGCTTCCCGGTCTTCATTTACGATCCGCGGAAAGGCTCGAAGATCAAAGAGCGCCTGAGCCTGGCCGGAAATCCGAATGTGAAAGAAGACTGGTACGTCAATCCCAAGACCGGCGAACCCGTAGACTTCATCACGTTCGCCCGTTCCGAAGGCCGTTTTGCCAAGCACTTCGATAAGGAAGGAAATCCGTCCGCGGTTCTGTTGTCCGCAAAACAGGACCGGCTGGAGAACTGGCACATTCTGCAGGAGCTGGCCGGTATCCGGTAACTCAAGGGCAAAGAATTAGCCGCGAATTACGCGGATTACGCAAATGGGCGCATCAACGAATCGTTGATGCGCCCATTTGCGTAATCCGCGTAATCCGCGGCTAATTCTTTGTACCCTTGTATGATATACGCGCATGGAAAACGACCTCGAATTGAGGCATCTCCACCAAACGATCGTGGCTCTCCGCGACGAGCTGGAACGAGCGCGCTTCGAAGAGCGGGAACACGTCCAGCGCGCGGTGGCCAGGGAAAACGAAGAGATCCGCCAGCTGCATGAAAGTATTATCGCGCTCCGGGAACAGCTCGAAATTCGGGAGGCCCAATTCGAGGAAAAGCTGCGGAAGGTCGAACTGCAAAACGATCATGAGAAAGCTGAATTGCATCAAACCATAGCGAAACTCCGGCAAAGTTTAGAAGAACTGAATGAAGGCGCTAAAAAAACCGGGGAGCCAGCCTAAGCCTCGTCGCCGAGCCCACCTCGCCGAACTGTTACTCGACGTATCGAACAAAATCGCTCTCGCAGGGAATTTGAGCGAATCCTTCGATGTGCTTGCTCAAATTACCGCTTCGGTCGTCAATGCGGAGCGCGGGTCGATCAAGCGCTTCGATCCTGACATCGACAAGAAAACCAGTTACATGACAAAGACGATTCTCTGCGTCCCTCTCCGCACCTTGAAGGGGGAGATCATAGGCGTTGCGGAGGTTCTGAACAAGAAGCAAGGCCGATTCACCGAAGAAGATCTCGAATTGCTCGAAGCGGTGGTGCGGCAGGCCGCGATTGCCCTCGAGAGCAAGCGGACCGCGGAAGAACTCGAGCATGACCGGCAGCACCAGCTCGAAGTGCTGAAGATTGTTTCGGAAGCATCGACGGAGATCAAACTCGGTCCGTTGCTCCAAAAGCTCATGGGCACGATTACCAGAATGCTCGATGCGGAACGATCGACGCTTTTTCTCAACGACGAAAGGGACAATGAGCTCTACACCGAAGTCGGTGAAGGGCTGGGCGCGACGCAGATCCGGTTCCCGAATCATGTCGGCATCGCCGGAACGGTGTTCCGATCCCTGGAAACCGTCAACATTCCGCATGCATATGCCGACCTGCGCTTTAACCCCTCGGTCGATAAACTTACTGGATTTTTCACACGATCGATCCTTTGTGTTCCAGTCATCAATAAGCACGGCAAGACTATCGGTGTGACTCAGGTCCTCAACAAGCGGGGAGGATCCTTCACCGGCGATGACGAGGCTCGGCTCAGGGCATTCACGTCCCAGATCTCCATCGCCCTGGAAAATGCCAAACTGTTTGCTGACGTCCAGAACATGAAGTACTACAACGAGAACGTTCTGGAGAGCCTGGGAAGCGCCGTCGTCACTTTGAACGAAGAAGGCAGAATCATCACCTGCAACGCCGCGGGCCTGCGGATCCTCAAAGTCTCCCTTGACGACATTCTGAAGCGCAGAGCCGCCGACGTTTTCTCGGGGACCAATAGCTGGCTCGCAGAAAAGACTGAGCTTGTGGGGCAGAAGCAAACTCAGGATGTGACGATGGATGCGGAGCTCGTTTTTGAAGACAAAAAGATCTTCGCCAACGTCACCATTCTGCCGTTGATCAGCACGAACCGGAAGAAACCCGGTTCGCTGATCATGATCGAAGATATCACGAGCGAAAAAAGGCTGAAGTCGACCATGTCGCGTTATATGGATCCGTCCCTGGCCGAGAAACTCCTCGAAGGCGGCGCCGGTATTCTGCGTGGACAAAGCAGCGTCGCGACCATGTTGTTCTCAGACATACGGAGCTTCACGGCCCTGACCGAAGAGCTGGGACCCCAATCGACTGTCAGTCTGCTGAACGAGTATTTCACGATCATGGTGGACTGTATTCAGCGCGAAGGCGGCATGCTCGACAAGTTCATGGGCGATGCGTTCATGGCGGTGTTTGGAACGCCGATCGCCCACGATGACGACGCAGATCGCGCCGTTCGGGCCGGTACCGCTATGCTCCGCGAGTTGACGGCATACAACATTCGCCGGGCCGCGGATGGCCGAAAACCCATCGAAATCGGCATCGGAATCAACACAGATACCGTCGTTTCCGGCAATATCGGCTCGCCGCGCCGAATGGACTACACGGTGATCGGCGACGGCGTCAACCTGGCATCGCGCCTGGAGGGCGCGTGCAAACAGTATCGCGCCCGCCTGCTGTTGACCGAATACACTTTCGGGAAACTGCACGGAACATATCGCAGCCGCGAAATCGACCGGGTTCTGGTGAAAGGGAAGGCACAGCCGGTCGGTGTCTTCGAGATCCTGGATTATCACAGCGAAGTATCGTTTCCCAACATCATGGAAGTCCTGAATTTCTTCCGTTACGGCCTGAGATGCTATCGAGAACGCCGCTGGGAGGACGCCATCTCTGCATTCGAAGAAGCGCTCAACCTGAATCCCTCAGACTTCCTTTCCATCATGTACCTGCAACGGTGCGAGCACCTTAAAAAGAACCCGCCGCCGGCGGATTGGAATGGGGTCTGGGTAATGGAGACCAAATGAGGATTGGCAACAGGGTCATCTTTATTCTGTGCCTTTGTATTTTTGTAGTTTCTTCAGCCCGCGGGCAGAGCAACAATGCCACGATTTCGGGCAGTGTCGTCGATCCCCGGCGGAGAAGGAGGGTTTCAAGAAGGAAACGCATCAGAACCTGGTGCTCGAGATATCAGCAAAGCTGAATCTGAACTTTCAACTCCAGTTGGCCGGAGTGAGCAGCCAGATCGAAGTGAAATTCATTCTGGATTCGACGCTCGGAACAACATCAACATCCGTCGGGGGAGTGATCAATGATCAACGGATCCAGGACCTCCCCCTTCCGGACCGCGACGCGCTGGGCCTGGTTCTCACCCAGGGCGGCCTGTTTGGAGACAATTTCGCCGGATCCCGTATCGGCGCGTTGAATGTCTCAAGGGACGGCATCAACATCATGGATCAGCGGATCAACGGAGGTGTGAATTCCGTATTTTTCACGAGCGTGGATTCGGTTTCCGAAGTACGCGTGATCACGTCGCCTGCCGACGCAGAGCTTGGGCGCGGCTCCGGGCAGGTACAGATATTGACCCGTTCAGGAACGAATGCATTCCATGGCAGCATCTTCGAGTCGCATCACAACTCGGTATTGAACGCGAACAATTGGGCATTCAACTGGCTCGGAATCCCACGGGATCCGTTGGTCAGCAACCAGTTCGGGGCGCGGCTCGACGGGCCGATCAAACGGAACAAGACTTTCTTCCATGTGCTCTTTGAGGGACTGCGCGAAAGGCCTCATGAGCGTGTGACAGCGACGGTGTTCACATCTCAGGCACGACAGGGCATCTTTCGGTTTTTTCCCGGAGCGCGCAATAGCAATGCCGATGCGCCCAATCCTACCGTGGATCTGGCGGGCAATCCTGTACGCCCCGCCGGCGCCACCGGGGATCTTCGATCCATCAATGTTTTTGCGGCAGATCCTTCGCGGCCGGCAATGGATCGTACGGGTCTCGTGCAGAGCTTTCTGAGCGCGATGCCGCTGCCAAACGATTACCGTGCAGGCGACGGCCTGAACACGGCCGGTTACACATGGCTTCGGCCTCTGCCCGGTGACAGGAATCAGATCGATACCCGGCTGGACCATTGGTTCAACCCGAAGAACCATCTCGCCTTCGTATTCACCCGCGAAGGTATCGATAGCGTCAATACCTTTATGCCCCAGCAATACCCGGACTCTCCACGCGACCGCACGACAGTTCACACGACGTTCTATTCACTCTCTCTGACCTCAACCCTCAATTCCCGGCTCGTGAACGAATTCCGCGCCGGGGAACAACGCTCGAAACTGCGATTTTACGCGCCGTGGGAATTGGACGCGGGCCTGGCGGCGTTGCCACGGGCAGACGGCCAACCTTACCTGCTGGAACCCGCTTCAGTCACACCCCGCGTCGATACAAACAGCGATCCCCAGGCGCGAATCTCGCCGTTGTACTCTTACGCGGATACGGTCAGCTGGATCAAAGCCAGGCACGCACTCAAAGGCGGCGTGGAAGTCCGATTTGTGAGCTCGAACGGCTACAACTCTTTCGACCTCATGCCCCGCACCGTGTTCGGCTCCGGCGGTGTTCCGGTTTCGGGTCTGGACAGCTTTAGTGTTCCCGGTCTCGGAGTGAACGAGACCCTGGCTCAGAACCTGCTGGTCGATTTGTCGGGATCGGTGGACAATGTCCGGCAGGCGTTCAACGCAACCGGTGGCAAGAACCCGATGTTCCTCGCGGGCGAAACCAAGCAACGCACCTGGCGACAGAGGGAGTTCAGCACATTCTTCAAGGATGATTTTAACGTTCGTCCCAATCTCACGCTGAATCTCGGCGTTCGCTACGAATATTACGGTGTGCCGTTTGAAGCAAACGGCAAGGCGGCCGCAATTGTCGGCGGCTCCGGCGGTCTGTTCGGAATCTCGGGTACGGGCTTCGCCGATCTGTACAACCCTGGTGTAAATAACGGATCACTGACACGGATTGAACTCGTCGGAAAGAACTCACCTAATCCGCAAAAAAAGCTCTACAACAACGACTGGAACAACTTCGCGCCCGCCGTCGGCCTGAGCTGGTCGCTTCCCTACTTCGGAAGAGACAAAACAATCCTCCGGATGGGATACAGTGTCGGATACGAGCGGAATGCCCTGAGGCTGATAGACATTGTGTCCGGCGACGAGCCGGGGTTGAGAACAACCAGTTATCTTTTTTCCGACCAACTGCTGACTCTGGGAGACGTCCACCTTCCCTTGCAGCCGACTGAACAGCCCCTGGAAACCGTTCCCCTCACCGACAGGTTTCAAACCGTTCGCTCATTCGATACCAATCTGAGAACGCCGTACGTCCAGAACTGGAATCTCACGATCGAGAAGCAACTGCCGGGTGACTTTGGCCTCGAGCTTCGATACGTCGGCAGCAAAGGAACAAAGCTGCTGCGGTCCGTCGATATCAATGAAGTGAACATTTTCGAAAACCAGATTCTCGATGCGTTTCAAGTGACTCAGGCGGGCGGTTCGGCTTCGCTTTTTGATCGGATCTTCAACGGCCTGAACCTCGGCCTGGGCCGCGTGAACGGCACGACAGTCCGGGGATCCGCTTCATTGAGGGCTTTACAGGACACGCGCGCGTTCCTTGCATTTAACAGCGCCGGCGCGTTTGCGGAGTACCTGAACTCCACGGCGGATTTCACAGGTGTGCCCGGCGGCCTCGTCCGGCGCGCAGGTTTGCCCGAGAATTTCATTGTGGCCAACCCGCAGTTCGGCGAGGCGGTACTCACAGGCAATCTGGCCAATTCGACCTATCATTCCTTCCAGGTCGAAGTAGAGAAGCGTTTTTCAAAGGGCTGGACACTCCAGAGCAATTACACGTGGAGCAAGGCGCTCGGCGAAGAGGAAGACGATTCGCAGGACCTGCAGAACAGCTACCGCAACGGCCGCGATCGTCACGCGGACAAACGTATTCTCGGTTTCAACAGGTCCCACATCGCT
>WNFQ01002123.1_pt1 | contig 14282 bp, 12 predicted proteins | sample 5400171 | NCBI WGS metagenome assembly WNFQ01 (sample SAMN13153356, study PRJNA577476) | soil metagenome | isolation source: 20 cm soil under Madrone tree | place: USA:California | collected 2016-06-14
CGATTGCAACCGGGGCCCTCAGATATTTTCTGCTTAAGTTCACGCGCAATTCGGTCATCGCTTTTGACTTCAAAGAAGCTCTGTCATTTGAGGGCGAGACGGGGCCATACTGCCAATACGCCGCGGTCCGTGCGAATTCGATCTTTCGAAAGCTGGATGACCAAGAGGTCAGTACCGCGAGCGGTAGCAACCGGGTCCGGTCGGGCGCCCTGATCGATCAGTCTTATAAAGAAGAGATCGCAAAAGTTCTCGAAGGCGAGGCGGGAAATGAGATTTGGTCTCTCTTGATGCTCGCCGCGCGTCTTGAAGATGCGAATAGTCAGGCGGCGAGCAGTGCGGAACCGGCGTTTGTCGCGAAGTACACGTTCAACCTGGCGCGAGCGTTTAATCTCTTCTATCATCGCCACCGAATTATCGCCGAAGAGGACCCAATCAAACGTGCAGCGCTGATCGCGGTAGCGGATTACACTCGACAGCAGTTGACGGCAGCGTTGGCGAGATTGGGAATAGCCGTACCGGAGCGAATGTAGAAATGATGTGATCGTGGCTGCGGCTATGCCGCCTGATGTGCGGAAAGCCTCCGGCTTTCCGGGGGAGGCGTCAAACTTTTGTTTGAGGCTGCGCCTCGAGATCTTGGAGGCCCAGCCTCCAAAACTAGTAAAGAATTCTTCACGAAAAGGCGTAGCCTTTCCGCACATCGGATGGCGCAGCCGCTACGCCGACGTTTACGATTCACGATTTTCCATTTACGATAGAACCACTATGTTAATTGTCATGAAAGCCGACGCCACCGATGCGCAAATAGCGCATGTCTGTGACGTCATCACCGAACTGGGATTCAAACCACATGCGATGCCGGGCGCGACCCGCACGGCAATCGGCGTCACTGGTAATCAAGGTGCGGTCGACCCGACGCGCTTTGAAAACCTTCCCGGGGTTGCGGATGCGATTCGCGTTAGCAAGCCTTACAAATTGATCAGTCTCGATTTGCGTCCTGAGAAAACGATCGTTCGAGTGGGTGACGCCACCATCGGCGGAGACGAGTTGGCCATCATCGCCGGACCGTGCGCTATCGAAAGCCACGCGCAAGCATTCGCCGTGGCCGAAGCCGTGCGCAGGAGCGGCGCCAGGTTCTTCCGCGGCGGGGCTTTCAAACCTCGGACATCTCCATATGCCTTCCAAGGCTTGGGTGAAGAAGGACTGAAAATACTCGCCGAAGTCCGCGAGATTTACGGCTTGAAGATTGTTACAGAAGCACTTGATGAAGCTAGTGTGGATCTCGTCGAACGCTACGGCGATATGATCCAGATCGGCGCGCGCAATATGCAAAACTTTTCTTTACTGCGACGCGTCGGCCGTTCGAAGTTACCTGTTCTCCTCAAGCGCGGACTGTCGGCCACGTTGGACGAATGGCTGCTCGCGGCTGAGTACATCATGTCGGAGGGGAACTACAACGTTGTTTTGTGCGAACGTGGTGTGCGGACCTTTGCCCAGCACACGCGCAACACCCTCGACCTCGCTTCGATTCCGGCAGTCCGACGCGTCTCTCATCTGCCAGTCGTCGTGGATCCGTCGCATGGCACCGGCAAGAACTATATGGTCATCCCGCTCGCGTGCGCGGGCGTGGCAGTCGGAGCTGATGGATTGATCGTCGAAGTTCACGATCAGCCTGATAAAGCTTTGTCCGACGGAGCCCAAGCCCTCACACCCGAGCAATATGATCAGTTGATCCAGGAAGTGCGGCCTATTCACGAAGTCGTCGCCCCGCAGCCCGTCGTTTAGACAATCTTTTTGCCTGACAGGATCTCGCCGAGATTCTTCGAAAACGCTGAACGCGGGAGCACTTTATCAAAGCCCGCCGCTTCAGCCTGTCGTTGAAGTTCGGTTTGCACGTGAGAAAAGAAACCGAGGAGTCGAATGGTGCGCATTTGTTCGTCAGCTCTCAATCCTCTCGCCAGTTCCATCGGGTCGATCTTCTGTGAGTGAAGATCGCAAATAATCAGCGAGGGCTGAGCGCGACGCGCTGCCTCGACGAGCACATCTAATTTGCCCGCAAAGGTGACCGTGATGCCTAACTCTTCCGCCGTGCCGCGAATCTTTGAGGCGAAGAAGAGATCGTCTACAACTGCGATGATGTTTCTTTGCATGTTTCGTGGATCGGAGTGGATGTTAATGCGAGCCCTTGCTTACGCGAAGGCTTCTGACGCAAATCCTTTTTGCAAATCCGGCGAATTCGCGTAATCATTTCGGCGTGACCATCCCTGCACCGTTTCCGGATGTTTCAACTCAGCCGGACAAAGGAATTGAAGTCGGCGATCGAGAGTCAGCTCCGCTGGAGCAAAATCGATCGAGTCTGGTCCTGGCGTCATATAACATACGCTACGGAGCCGGCAGCCATCTCATCTCGTCAGGCTTGCTGCGTAAAATTGGGATCAATCTGCCGCGGCCTCGCCCTGAGGCAGTCGCGCAAAATCTCAAGACCGCGGCGCAAGTATTTTCTGACAACCGTCTCATGCCTCGGCCCGATATTCTAGCATTGCAGGAAGCCGACAAAGAGACAGGCCGAGCCGGCGGTCAACATGTGGCTGGCCGGCTGGCTGATGAATTGGATGTGCCCTACGTGCACGTCGGCGCCGGAATCCCGCGCGGCATCCAACCCGAGCAACGCGAGTGGTGGTTGAACTTTGAAGAACAGATCGCTCTGCACGATCCAGGTGATACCGGCGTTGCTATGCTCAGCCGGATTCTTCTCAGCGACATAGAAAGAATTGATCTACCCTGGCATGAGTGCCCCTGGCGGCCGCGTCTGGCGATGGCGGCTACTATCGAGCTGATGAATCAACAAGTTCGGCTATTTAATGTTCACGTCGATCCACACGGCCCGCTCGACAATCAACATCAGCAGGTCGAGGCTTTGCTGGAGCAGGCCGAAAGATTTCGCGGACCGCGCGTGATTATGGGTGACTTCAACACCCTCTCAAATCAGAAGGCAGTAGAGATCAGGAAACTGATGGAAGCCCGCGGCTACTCAACACCATTTCCAACCGGCACGCCGACATGGAGAGGAGCGGGACTGCGGTTTCATGCCGACTGGATTTTCACAAGTGGCTTGGGCGTAAGCCGCTGGGGAGTGGTAAAGCCTCTGAACGTTTCCGATCATTGGCCGATCTGGGCTGAGATTGCATTGCCGATTGGCGATTTTCAATTGCCGAATGCCCGCGACAAATCTGCTCATCGGCCTTGATAAATTGTGTGAGTAGTTTTTAACTGATAGCCCGATTGCAGATTTTCTTCAATCGGTAATCAGCAATTGGATATTGGCAATGAAAATAACTAGTCGCGATAATTCCCTGCTCCGCCAGGCCCGGGCCGTCCGCGACGGCAAGGTCGACGAGTTGATTTTTGTGGAAGGCTTGCGGCTGGCCGAAGAAGCGTTCACTTCGGGAGTAGAGATCAAAGCAGTTATCTATTCAGAAGAGATCATGCGCAAGGAGAGAGCGGCCTTATTGATTGAAATATCGAGAGCGACTGGAAGTACGGTCGCATCCGTCAGCGAGAAATTGCTCGAGTCGATCTCTTACACGAAAACTCCACAGGGGATCGTCTTGATCGCACCGCGCCCTGCGAGCGATGAAGCCAGCTTTAAGGCGATACAACCAGCGTCGCCATTGCTGGTTATCCTGCACGGGATTAACAACCCGGTGAACGTTGGGGCGATCCTGCGCACGGCGGAAGGCGCCGGCGTAACGGGCGCAATTGCGACGGTGAACGCCTCCGACCCGTTTTCGCCAAAAGCACTCCGCGGTGCGATGGGCTCGGCTTTTCGTCTACCGATTTGGATGGGGGCAACTTTCACGGATGTACTCGCATGGTGCGCCGAACGGGGCGTGCGAACTGTCGGTGCCGACGCCGCCGGCTCAAAGCCTTTCACCGAGATTGATTGGCGCGGCCCGCGCGCCCTAATCGTCGGCGCCGAATCGACCGGCCTACTCCCTGATGAGATCGCGGCGTCCGACGAAGCGGTTAGAATTCCGATGGCCGGATCGGTAGAGAGTCTCAATGTGGCAGTGGCCGCGGGAATAATTCTTTATGAGGCCAGCCGGCAGCGAGCGAACTGCGCGTAATTATGCGTTATTTCAAGAGACACTTTTCCTGAGCGCTCATCTGCCGCTTCCAGGATGCGCTGTAGCGACCGTTCTGGATGAGCAACTCCTCGTGTGTGCCGGATTCCACTATCCGTCCTAATTCCATTACGTGAATTACATCGGCATGCATCGCAGTAGTGAAGCGATGGGTAATCACGATTGCGGTTCGACCGACCGCCAGTTTGCGAAATCGCTCCAACCAATCTGCTTCCGCCCAGGGATCGAGAGCACTAGTAGGTTCATCCAGGATAATGATCGGCGCATTCCGGAGGAAAGCGCGCGCCAGCGCAATTCGTTGCCATTCCCCCACGCTAAGCTCAGTCCCGCCGGCAAACCAACGGCCGAGTAAACTTCGATATCCCTGAGGAAGGCGCGTGACGATCTCTTCTGCGCCGGCCGCTTCGACCGCCGCTTGGATCTCACTCATAGCCGATTCGCGTTCTAAATCACCATATGTAATATTCTCGCGGACTGTGTCGTTATAGTGGAACGGTTGTTGGAAGAGTACTGTTACCAGCCGCCGCAATTGATGAGTCGGAATCTGCCTGAGATCAATGCCGTCGATCTCAATACTGCCGCTCTCGGGATCATAGAAACGACACAACAGCTTTATCAGCGTGCTCTTGCCTGCGCCATTGGGCCCGACAATCGCGACAATTTTGCCCGCCGGAATCTTCAGATTGAAATCATCAAGCGCCTTCCGTTGGCTTTCCGGATACCGGAAAGAGATCCGCTTGAAATTGATCTCCTCATACAAGCCGGGTACCGTCTTCTCTTCGTCCGCTAACGGCTCCCTTACTCGGGGTTCGAGCGCGAGGAACTCAAAGAGGTCCCCCAGAAACAGGCTATTGGCATAGAGTTGGCCCACACTCGCTAAAAGTGTTCGCATCAATCGCTGACCCTGATTGAAAGCGGCATAGATAAGTGCAAGGTCTCCAAGTGTGATGAGACCGTGCATCGCTTTCCAGAGCATCCATACCAAAGCCGCTCCCGTTATGAGCAATGCAATGATACCGGCGGCCAGTTCCCCAAGACTCTGCCGGCGCGCCAAACTCAGTCGCTCGTGGCGTAGCCTAAGACGCAAGTCCTGATACGCAGACCGAAAATATTTCCCGAGGCCAAACAGTCGCAACTCAGGTGCGGCTTCGGCCCCAGACAAGATCCAGTCGTAATAGACGGTTCGTCGCTCATCTTCGGTTGTACGCACGCGCCACTGGTACTGGACGACGGCATAACGGACGACGACAAAGAAAGCAGGCAATGTGCTAAGAAGCAGAGCAACAGACAGCCACGGGCCAAGCGGAATCAGGATCGCGCCCATGGCAATGATCGTAATGGAGTTCTGGAACAAGGTCCCCAGATTCTCAAGCAGAGCTACGGGCCGGTAAGTCGCCTCAGAGCGAGCTCGGTGCAGATGATCGTAATAATCGGGAAACTCGTAAAAGGCCAGATCCATCGACGCTGACTTCGCGTGGATCAGGCCGGTGATGTGGTCCTTTAGGAGTTCAGCCTGCACCGTGCGAATCCAGCCGATCGCGCCGTGAACTATCTCTAGCAGCAACATGAAGCCGGCGAGCACTGCCACCAAAACCAGCACAGCGCGAATGTCCGGCCAGGAGCCCCCGTTCTTAAGCGCCTTTACCAAACCATCAACGACCAACTTGGTCAGATACACGCTGGCTGCGGGAAGGACGCCCTCGACCACGAGGAGAATGATCCAGGCAATGGCCCACGGCCTTGCCACGCTCCACATCAGTCCCAGCGTTCGAGGCAGATAAGGTAGCTGCGCCAGTACTTTGCGCATTTTTTCGGTTAGGATCTTTGGGGCCGGGGTCATGAGACTAATGGCTGGTCACGCGCTCGAACTAAATATCGACTTAAAAAGTGGTAGAGCCTTGATGCGCTCAATCAAGCCCTCAATGGGCAATCGAACGTCCTGAGGGAGTGACGATTTAGTGGCTGCCAAGGCCTTTATTTCTTCGACAGGCAGACCCCTCAAGAGCCCTTCAAAGAGAGTAAGGTGACTGGTTTCGAAATCCCTAATGCCGAGAACGTTCGGCTCGGGCGAGCCGAAGATCCTGATTGCTGCCATCTCCTTGATCCAGCCAACTGCAAGGTCAACGGGATCAACTTGTGGAAACTTCTGTTTGATCAGGCCAAGCACCATCGCTCGTTCCGGCACATTGAGCAATAGAGCGAGAAAAAACCGATGGTCTCTGCCTTCGATCATACCGCGGCGCTTCGTAATGTCATTTTGCCGCTGCTTCTCTTCAAAAACCGGAGGCAGCAAGTCGGTCAGTGCGCCGTGTTTTCGTCGAGCGCGATCAAGCATGGCCTCGAACCTGTCACTGCTTTTTGACAACTGAAAGAGCTCCTCCAAGTCGTTATTCCCGAGAAAGGCAAACGCCGTATCAAGCACCGCGAAGGTAGTCTGAAAGTCAGAGGTGTCAATCAGCTCACCAATAAAGTGATCCGCCTCCGGATGCTTCATGCTTAACAAAAGCGAGACCGTCTGAACTTTTTTGGTGAGCGAGTCCTCTTCGAAGAACGGATCAAACGCGATGTGTGGCTTTAAATAGGAATACTGAATAGCATCCCGAGACGCGCGATCACTTCTCACGGTAATTGTGGCTGACGGCCTTTCCAAATGAAAGAGCGAATGAATAAATCCAGGGCCGGGACGGATCTCTCTAATGTCACCTTGCTTCAGCAAGGAAACGTCCTGGAGCGCAACTTCGCCGGTCAAAAAATAAGGGTTGATTTCGCGATCCTTCTCAAACCGATAATGACTGTGAACACTGCCTCCCAGCAATACTTGAAAGGCGCCCGAGAAAGCATGTTGGTGTATGCTGGTCGTGCCATCCAGCCAGAAATAGACATCGACGTAGAATCTCGATCCGACGAAGAGGGTAATAGGCGGATTGCCAAAATTGCCTTTGCGGTCCTGTTGCCGTGGCAGATTTGGTGTTGTGTGCACCCAGCGAATGACTTCCCATGGATCAACCTGTTCCGTTAGGCCCGATTCAGCCAGCGCCTGGGCCGCAATCCCCGGAAACAGGTCCTCGCTATAGTTTTGAGTTCGCCACCGGCTCTCTACCAGCACGCCAAGCTCTTGGAACTGTCGCATAGAGAATCCACTGATTCAGTCTTGTTTTTTTGGCTGCCGTCCGAGTCCTACTGTGAATGTTAGCCTCGTCAAACGACAATTCGTTCAATCGCTTCCGTTATTGTTAGTCAGCGTTGCTAGCCCATAGTATAGGTCACTAAAGAAAAAGAGAAAGTAGTACAATCGATGGCCGCGGATATTATCCGATTTTCCGAGCGACTAACTAAGGCAGACTTAGATCATCGGGCGTTCCGATGGTGAGCGTTATGGAGCAACCGACAAGCGCTCAGTCTTTGTGCTGGCGTTATGGCAGTGGCGACCCACTCACCCTTGATAATTGCGCCACGCACAACGTGACGCAGTTCAAAATAGCCAACACAGATCCAAAGCGCACCCTCGTGACACAAGAATTCCCATTCCTGCTTGCCTGCGTGCGTCGCTTCTTCGACCCCGGGGCGCCCCAGCCAACCGCCGCCGCTTTAGACTGGCGTAAATTGATTCAGCTCGCGGAACGACATGCGGTAGTAGCTTTATTCTGCCAGGCCATTCGCGCCAGGGACGACGTTCCGTTAGACATTCTTGACGATCTGCAGCGACGCGCCCTGACTGCCGCACGCTTTGATCTAACTCTGAGCGCGGAATTGGGCAGACTGCTCAAATTGTTTGAAGCCGAGGAGATTCAGGTGGTTTCCCTGAAGGGCCCGGCGCTTCGCAACATTCTATATGGGGATGCTGCTCTGCGAAGTTCCACGGATTTGGATTTTCTGGTACGACCGGAAGATGTGTTGCGAGCCAAACGAGCACTGGAAGGCGCAGGCTATTACATGCAATCAATCCTGCCCTCGGATGCGGACGGGGCTTGTCTTCGACGCCGGGATTGTCAGATAACCCTCTCCCGGGAAATCACGGAACAAGACGATCTCCTGTTTGTGGATTTGCATTGGCGACTCCTACCCGGTTACTTTCCGCGATTTTTTGATGAACATGCACTCTGGGGACATCTTCGTCAGGTGTCCGTGGCCGGCACAGTGGTACCGACTTTCTCGTCGGAGCACCTGCTGCTATTCCTCTGCGCTCACGGAACGAAGCATTTGTGGCAGCGCCTGGGCTGGCTTTGCGACATCGCCAGGCTGGTGCAAGTAGAGCCGGGCATTGATTGGACTCGAGTGTTTAGCGAAGCCCGGCAAACCGACACCACCCGAATGGTGGTGCTGGCATTGCTACTGGCGTCGGAGTTACTGGGCATCTCTATCCCGCCCGCGACGGTTGAATACAGCAACGATTCGGGCGCTCGCGAGTTGGTCGAGACCATTCGTCAGCGACTTCATGATGAAATCCTCACTCCTGCAGCCGCAATGGAGTCCGCATCATTCAGCCGTCGAGCATTTGAGAGCACCGGTCACCGCGTCCGCTACTTACTTGGCATCTTCCTCGAGCCGACGGAGGCTGAGTATGAGGCGCTCAAATTACCATTGCCCTTACATTGGTTATACTATTTTTTTCGGCCTTTAAGACTTGCCGTTAAGTACGCGCGGCTAGGGTTCGTCATTCGGGATGAACCTGAATAAACATTTCTGATTCGTATTTCTGTCCGGGTGGCTTTTGGCGAATCGTATTTTTGGATCAATAGCTGTTACGCCTACTATCACCTAGCGCAAAATGAAGTCTCCGGCAAGGGATTCTGACGTCGCTCGTGCTCCTGGCTGTTCCTTATGATCAGCCCGGCGGCACGGGTCATTCATCGCCATCCCGCTTCAATGAAGGCAGGATTCACAGTTCAGTTACACATCTTAAAGTGACTATCCCAAAACCAGAACCAGCAGACGTCATGGAAGACATCTTCCGCCGCCGGTCCGAAGAGGCGGATCGGCAGGCTCTCGAGCAGAGAGAACGGAGGCTAGCAGAGGCGCGCGCCTCCGTTCGGGAGAATGACCGCGATCCTAATACTTATATCGCGGCGGCCCGCTGCTGTAAGCAACTGGGAGAGTTGTATGAGGCGTTGGACATCCTGCGCACGGGGCTGGATCGCTGTCCACCATCTCCTCCGCTGCACGAGTACTACATCGAGCGGCTGGAAAAATGCAACCGCACTGAAGAAGCAATCGCCGCGGCGCGAGAAGCAGCGCTGCTGTTTCCGGATGAACTGATCTTTCGTTTACGCGAAGCCCTGCTGCTGCCGGTCTTCTACCGTACGCGCGAGCAGGTTGAGTTTTACCGAACCAGGTTCACTGAAGGATTGCACCGGCTGATTAGGGAAGTGCAGTTGGATTCACTTCTCGACGGTCAACGAGCGCTCGAGGCGATTGGGAGAAGCAGCAACAAATATTTGCCGTATCAGGGTCAAAACGATCTGGAGTTGCAGAAGCTTTATGGCGATTGGGTAGTCAGGATCATGAAGTCGTGCTTTCCCGAGCTGACGCAGCCCGTTCCAATGCCTCCGGTCGACGGCAAGATCCGTGTAGGGTATCTGTCCTCCCAGTCTGCGCGATTTTTCGGCACGAGCGCGGAGAAGCTCTTCGGTGGCTGGATTCGCGAGCATGATCGGACGCAGTTCGAGATTTTCGCCTACCATGCCGATCACCTCGCAGACCCGACGACCGGAGACATGCGCCGGTGGAATCTCTCCTTTCGTCAGCTTTCTGGTGAACTGAAAGACATCGCGAAGGCAATTCTTGCTGAACAGTTGCACGTGTTGGTTTACCTCGATTTTGGGATACATCCCCGCATGGCACAACTTGCAGGTCTTCGACTCGCTCCAGTTCAATGTGTGACCTGGGATACTCCGCCCGCCACTTCGGGGATGCCGACGATGGATTACTTCTTGTCCAGCGAGCTAATGGAACCCACCGGTGCGGAGAAACACTACTCCGAGGAGCTGATCACTTTGCCCGGAGTCGGCGTCTCCTTCACAAAGCCGGTGATCCCGAAGGTGCTTATGCCTAAGAAGCGCCGCGACTTTGGTATGCGCGAGGATGCTGGCATTTATCTGTGCTGCCAATCCGTCTTCAAGTATTCTCCGGAGCAGGACGAAGTCATTGCCCAAATCGCGAAGCGAGTTCCTGACTCACAGTTTGTATTCCTAGTTACAAACGAAGTGGTCGAGAGCAATTTCAAAAGCAGAATGGATCGCGCGTTCGCGGCAGTTGGATTGTGCGCAGTCGATCATTGCGTATGGATGCGCGAGATGGACGTGCTCGACTTTTGGAATCTGAATCTGGTTGCCGATGTTTCCCTCGATACACTAGGTTGGTCGGGTGGCGTCACCACGTTCGAGGCGGTTGCTTGTGGGCTGCCGGTAGTGACCTTGCCAGGCAGACTGATGCGAGCGCGTCACTCTTACGCGATTCTCACTCAACTGGGCGTGACCGAAACGATCGCGCGCGACGTTGCGGATTATGTGGACATCGCCGTGCGGCTTGGTTTGGACCGACAATGGAGTCAGAGTGTCACTGATAGCATGGTTGCGGGCTACCCAGGACTTTATTCAGACACTTCTTGCGTTCGAGCGCTGGAAGATTTCTACCGGCGGGTAGTGAACGACCACTTCTCCCGTAGCCTTTCCTAATTGGGGGGCCGCGGGACAACTTCAGTGTCCAATCGAAATCAAGCACAACTGTTTGGCTATTTGATTGGGCTCTTACCGGAATTGCAGTGAGCAGATTTGAACTCGACATGTTTAACCGACTAGCGCGTAGAATTAACAAATCATTTGCCTATCGTTCAGGCTCGCTTTGCAGAGAAATTCTGAGAATTCTACCTGAGCCCCGACTTAAAAAGAAGGATCTCTTAGGAATCCCGCTTGTGACCATGACCGGGAGAGATCATCTGTTAATGCTGGAACAGACCCTCTTTACAATCGCAGTTCATTGGAAGCTCATCCCGAATGTCGTCGCAGTATCGGATGGATCGTTGAGCTTGTCCCAAATTCAGGAAAAACTGAGTTGGTGGCCGGCGGGACTTGATGTGATGGAATGGCAGGAGCTCAGAGATTTTCACAAGGAGAAAGGACGCTTCGAGTTGGCCGAATACGCTGAAAAGCACATTTTTGGCCGTAAGCTTTGCGTGACCCTGGCTATGGCCGAGAAGACCAGGGTGCTCTGGTGCGATTGTGACATTCTCTTCTTTTCGGACTTTTCGGCTCTCATTGACACACGCCCGCACGACGGACCACTGTTGCACACGGCAGAGGATGGGATCTACTCGTATGACGAACGTTTGATGAAGGGTAAACTCGAGCACTTGTATAGCCGTCCACCTGTAAACGCCGGTTTGGTTCTGTGTGAAGGCAATCTTTATGATTCATGCGCGTTGCGCGGACTCATAAACGACGGAATGCTTCATTGCATGGATTTCACCGAACAGACAATCATAGCCGAAGCGGCCTTTCAAGTCGGTAGTATTGCCTGGAACATCGAGATGATAAGAATGTTCGATGACGATGAGCTTACAATCAGACCTACTTACCTCGGCAAAAATTGGGTCGCCAGACATTACGTTTTCCCGATTCGTCACTTGTTCTGGCATGATGCGTTAGCAGTGCGTCTGGGTGTTGGACGGTCCAGATGACCGCGTGGGTCGCCTGTTTCACACCCGGTGCCTTCGCGCTGATCTCTAACAGTGATCTGCTTTGAGGCCAGTTAACCTATCTGCCATTCGAGTCTGGAGGCTCTGGTTTTAGCATAGAGTAGAAGTCGCAATCGCCAGACCGGAACCAGCCTGCAAAAGCTGTCTTCGGCTCGGTTCCAACGAGCGGAGTTACCATGTGCTTCAGACCCGAAGAGATGCGAAAGCAAATCGCATCACCGGGACCAGTGTAGGAGAGTTCGCAGAGAATCTGACCGCTCGCCTCTTCGCGTAAACGGAAGACGCCACCTTGATAAGGACGAGGGCTGAGATTGATGCTCATCCCCACGAGGCGATCACGATGAGTGGTCCCGAGGTCAGCGTGCCAGGAGTCGAAATGATCCGCGCCTGGCGCCATCCGATAGATTCTTCCTCCAAACCATCTGATCGAAGGGTAACCGGTAACTCGGCGCATCAAATCCAGAAACTCAGAAGTGTTAACCACAAAGTTGAGAGTGTTCGCTGGAGCGAGGTCCGTGGGTGCAGCCTCTTTCGCGATCGTTCCGTCCTCTCGCGTGATCCACTCGCAGTGTTCCAGTCGTTCAGAGATCCTCTGAATCAGTTCGGGATGAAGTAAGCGTGGTAGAGAGAAAGCATGCGACTGTTCAAACTGATGTGCCAGTTCGGCGAGATCCCCGGCGCCAACCAGCCCAGCTTTCGTTAGTTGAATCATGGATGACGCCCAATGATATCATGCAGGAAGATAAAAAGTTGGCACTCTATGGGCCCGTAAAAACTAATGCATACCAAACTACAAATGAGTTGATGCAAAAGAGGTGAGTGAGTGATAGACACAGCTGCGATTTTCGAACGCGACCGGTACGTTATATTACCTTCACTGCTACAGCAACCTTCTCTTGCAAAGCTCTATAATTATGCGCGCAAAGTTGCAGAGATCCTTGAGACTCTTCGTCCTGGAGACGAGCAGGTACCAGGCACGCCCTGCTCCTATGGGGATTTCATGATGGATGGTCTCCTAGTCGATCTTTTGCCCGAAATAGAACGGGCATCCGGACTGGCATTATTTCCTACGTACTCTTATTTCCGAATGTATAAATATGGAGACACACTCGCGAAACACACGGATCGGCCTGCTTGCGAGATTAGCGTCACGATTTGCCTTGGATTTGAAGCAGAGAAACGCTGGCCGATTTGGATTGAGTGTCCGCAGGGTCCATCCTCAGTCAGCCTGGAACCAGGTGACGGACTGATTTACCGGGGTACGGAATGTGCGCACTGGCGTACTGCATTCGAAGGCACCTGCCAAGCTCAGGTATTCCTGCATTTTGTGGATCAGAAGGGGCCCTGCGCCGACTGGAAGTTTGACAAGAGGGTTTCGATTGCGGGCTTACGGACTAGGGATCGGGAGCATAATTGTACGTGACAACAGGTGAATGCCTGCCCGTACGACACCCGCGTCACCTCGCGGAGTTAAATCTCTAAAGACTAAGCATCACACTCTGATTGAAGAACCTGGTACGGCAAGCAGTACGAGTCGCCGAGGACGCGGCGCAGGGTTTATCAGGTACGGTTACTGTTTCCAGAAGTAGGGGAGCCGCCGTCATGATTGGTGGTCGCGTTAGTGGGGGTAGTTTGCGTTACTTCCGTGAGGGTTCCGTACACTTGTACGCTGGGTTTATGGTAGGTCTTCTTGCCGCCATCGGCGTGTTGCACATCATCCAGAAGCTGTTGGTTATCCACTGAGTTCACGTAAGTCCTCCGCGCAAGCAAGATTGTGGCATCGGATTATAGCCCAAGTAGCCAATAATGCAAGCTCAATACTCTGAGACGATAGTCAAACTCTTCGCGATCCCTACCGGGCCATTCCGGTACCTTCTTCAAGTCCACATAATCCGCTAGGGCCGACAAGACGGGTAACATAGGGACCAGCGCGCGCCGAGGCCGCTCGAGGTAAGGAAATCCCGCGAGCGGCGCCTTGGGGCGCAGACGAACCGCTTCCGGAAGAATTCCCTTGAGAGCCGTGCGGATCAAGTACTTCTCCCGACACCATGGGACCGCCGGCACTGCCAACAGGAAGCGCACGAGGCGTAGGTCACCAAGCGGATGGAGTTCTTCGATCGCCGACCCATCATAACCGTTATTCCCTCCGCCGCAGATCGGGAAATCTCCTGTGAACGAGGCGTAAGATTTCGGCCTGATCGGATGTGGCGACAAGGCTTCGGTCTTAATTTCTGCCCACCTTTCCCTGAGCCGGAGCCGTACTTCGAATTCCGGGTTAAGCCAGGGAGGGATGGATTCATGGTACCAGTCGGGCTGATTGCTGGTCCTTTCTCGCCACATCCGCGGAAAAGTCGGAAGGAGAGGAACGCGTTTGAAAGCCTTGAAATGCAAGGCGAGGTCCCGACCGAGCCGACCCCATCTTCGCTGATCATTCAGGTAGGCGAGAT
>WNFQ01002124.1_pt1 | contig 14281 bp, 12 predicted proteins | sample 5400171 | NCBI WGS metagenome assembly WNFQ01 (sample SAMN13153356, study PRJNA577476) | soil metagenome | isolation source: 20 cm soil under Madrone tree | place: USA:California | collected 2016-06-14
CGGTGGGCTGACAATCGGTGTGCACTGGCGCGGAATCGGATGCGTCGACCTCTTCGTGTCCTGAGCCCCGCTCGTGGGTGGCGTCAGTGCCTGGTTCCCGATGGGGATGATGGGTTTCCATGAGATGGGGTGGGGCTTAGACTGAGCGTTGGATCAACGCTCGCCCTCATCGGCGCGTCGGGTTCAGGAAAGTCGACTCTGGCACGTTGCCTTGCTTGTCTCGAGAGACCAGACGCAGGAGAAATTCGGTTCGGAGGCATTGATCTCGCAAAGCTCAGCCGGCATGAGCTCATTCCCTTTCGGCGACAGATCCAGTTAATCTTTCAGGATCCCGGATCGTCCCTGAACCCCAAGTTTACAGCGGTCGAAATCATCTCCGAACCACTCCTGACGGTTCGCCCCGGCACAAAGAGGGAAAGTGCTGCGCTGGCCCTTGCGATGATGGAATTGGTTGGATTGCAGGCGGACTGGGGACAACGATTGCCTCACCAATTCAGCGCGGGGCAGCGGCGTCGACTGGCAATCGCCCGCGCCCTGGCCCTTGAGCCCAGGCTGCTCATCCTGGATGAGGCTCTGGCAGGGCTAGATCTCCCGGTTCAAGCCCAGATTGTCGATTTGTTGGTGGAGTTGCAGGCCAGCCTTTCCCTTACGTACCTATATATTTCCCACGACCTCAGCCTGGTTGCTCAGCTTGCCGACCAAGCTGCCGTGCTTCACCAAGGGCAAATCGTGGAAACTGCCGCCATGCCCGACTTGCTGGCAATGCCCCAAAGCCCGCAAGCAATCAAGCTAGTGAGCGCAACGGTCGAACTCAGCAGTTTCCAGGGGTAACACCAATGATTTCGGCCGTCGCTTCCAGACTCGCCCAGACTCTCTTGCTCATCTTCGGTGTGTCTGTGCTCGCGTTTCTCTTTATGGATCTGGCCCCCGGAAAGTACCTGGCGGAAATGCGGCTAAACCCCCAAATTTCCCAAAGAACTCTTGCTGCCCTTCGGACCGAGTATGGACTGGATCGCCCGCTCGCGGTCCGATATGCCCTTTGGCTGCGCTCGGTAGCTCGCGGAGAGTTTGGGTTTTCCTTTGCGTACAACAGCCCCGTCTGGCCACTTCTGAAGACCCGCGCATTGAACACCTTGATTCTAACCGTGACCGCCATGCTGTGTTCCTGGCTGATCGCGATTCCGGCCGGAATCCTAGCGGCAGTTCGAGTGGGTAGGTGGCAGGACCGGATTTCTGCGATCAGTACTACCTTCCTTCTGGCAACTCCGGACGTTCTCGTCGGACTGGCCTTGCTGGCGTTCACACTCCATACCCACTGGTTTCCGTCGGGCGGAATGTATGCCTTGTCGTCTCCCGAAACGGGCCTGCTTGCGCATGTTAAGGATCTCCTGCTTCATCTGGTCTTACCGGTGACGGCGCTTACAGTGGGAACGCTTCCCGTGTTGGTTCGGCATGTCCGCTCCGCGATGCTTGAGGTTTTGACCGCGCCCTTCATCATCGCGACGCGGGGTCACGGTATTCCTCGCGCCCGCATACTGCTTCGCCACGCCCTTCCGGCGGCGGCGAATCCGCTCATTTCGCTGCTGGGAGTTTCCATCGGAACTCTGCTTAGCGGGTCGCTGCTGATCGAAGTGATCATGGGTTGGCCGGGGGTCGGTCCGATGCTTCTGCAGGCGGTGCTGGAACGCGATCCCTACATCGTGATTGCTGCCACTATGTTTTCCACCCTATTCCTGATTACAGGGAATCTCATGACCGACATTCTTCTTTATATGGCCGATCCACGAATCCGAAGGGATTGAATCTTGATCAGAAACCCAAAACTCTGGCTTTCGGCGGTCGCATTGGTCCTGATTCATCTGCTGGTGATCGGCGCAGTCTTTTTTGCGCCGTACGATCCGACCGAGCAGCATCGCGATCTCTCTATGGCGCCTCCCGTGCGAATTCATTTTGTTGATTCGCGAGGACGGTTTTACCTTCGTCCGTTTGTCTGCTCCTGGGTCGCGGAAGCAGAGCGTACGAGCCCTTCCGGCTACGTGGAAGACTGTAGCAAAGCTTCCCCACTCCGCCTTCTGGTGCGCAGAGAGACCATGCGGGACGGCAAGACCCTGAAAGCATCCTGGCATCTTTTTGGAGTCGATGCCCCGGCGCAGCTCTCTCTCCTAGGAACCGACGACTACGGACGGGACCTGTTCTCACGCCTACTCTACGGAGGGCAGACCTCGTTGGGGGCGGGGCTTCTTGCTGCCGGACTTTCGCTCAGCCTGGGCCTTGTGCTTGGTTGTATGGCTGGATATTTTGGTTCCTGGGCTGATGATGTCATCATGCGGGGGGCGGAGCTTTTCATGGCTTTGCCATGGATTTACCTGTTGTTTGCCGTCCGCGCCTTCCTGCCTTTACACTTGGGCACCCGGCAGGCTTTTCTGCTTCTGATCAGCGTCATCGGGCTTACCGGTTGGGCCCGACCGGCGCGCCTCATCCGTGGGGTCGTTCTCAGCGCCAGGCAACGCGGTTACGTCCTCGCCGCACGCGGATTCGGCGCCTCGAGCGCGTCCATTGTGCGCCGCCACATTTTACCGGAGGTCTCCTCGGTCGCCCTGACCCAAGCGGCCCTGCTGCTACCGCAGTACATCCTTGCGGAAGTCACTTTCTCATTTCTCGGCCTGGGTGTCGGAGAGCCAGAGCCCAGCTGGGGCAACATGCTTGCCAGCCTGCAGACGTACTCTGTCCTCGAAGGTCACTGGTGGATGTTCGCGTCGGGTTTAGCCTTGGTCCCGATCTTCCTGCTGTTCTACGCATTCGCCGATTCTCTTCAGGGGCGCTTCCAGCTTCTGGATCTGTCAGGGTGACGGGAGCACTACTCAGAGTGAAACTTAGAATGGGGAAATATGAAATATCGACTGAGGTTCGAGTTTTGCGTCTTGATTCTTGGTTCCTTACTGGCGTTCGGTGCTTTGGCGCCTGCGCTCCAGGCGCCAAAGGCCGATGAGGACATCCTCATCACGGCGGGAGAAACCGGTCGGCGCGGCGGACGCCTTCTGGTCTCGTTGCACTCGGATCCAAAAACACTGAATCCCGTCGCCGCTGTGGACGTCCCTTCGAAACAGGTGATTGCCCTTCTCTTTGCGGACCTGATTCACATCCGTGCCTACACGCAACACACCGAGCCGGCTCTGGCAAAATCCTGGAAAACCTCTTCCGCCGGAAGGCACTACACACTGGAATTGCGCCATGGTATCCACTTTTCCGACGGCCATCCCTTCGACGCCGACGACGTGGTCTTCAGTTTCAAGGTATATCAGGATGAGAAGGTCCATTCACCGCAGCGCGACCTCCTGGAGGTGGGGGGGAAGACCATCCAAGTTCGCAAGACTGGGCAATATCAGGTGGACTTTGAGCTTCCTCAGCCGTACGCCGCCGCCGAACGTTTGTTTGATAGTGTGAGGATTCTTCCGCGACACCTGCTGGAGCGTGCCTACGAAGAAGGCAAAATCTCTCAAGTGTGGGGAACGGCGACCGATCCCAGACAGATTGCGGGCCTCGGTCCCTTTCGACTGAAACAGTACGTCCCTGGTCAGCAGATCGTGTTGGAACGAAATCCCTTCTACTGGAAGGCAGACCCGTCTGGGAATCGTCTTCCTTACCTCGACGAAATCGCGTTTCTGATCGTTCCCACAGAGGACGCCGAGGTCATTCGTTTCCAGGCGGGAGATGTTGATGTCATCAGCCGGATCGGTGCCGATAACTATGCGACCCTGGAACAGGCGCAACGGGCGAGAGACTATCAGCTCTACGATGGAGGGCCTGGCCTCGAATACAACTTCCTGTTTTTTAATCTGAACGATCTGAGTTCGAAGCAACTTCCTGACATCGGCCGGAAGCAGGAGTGGTTTCGACGGGTCGAGTTCCGACAGGCTGTGTCCGCTGCCATCGATCGCGAGTCCATTGTGCGGCTCGTCTACCGGGGCCGAGCAACGCCCTTGTGGGACCAGGTCACGCCAGGGAACAAGCTCTGGATCAACGCTGCCATTCCCCACGCTCCACGGTCGCTCGCCAGAGCTGCCGATTTGCTTCGCTCGGCGGGCTTCACTCGCCGCGAAGACGGGGTGCTGGTCGATGCCCGCGGCCAACCTGTGGAATTCTCGATCCTCACCAACCCCAGCAACGCCCAACGGACAAAAATTGCGACCATCGTCCAGGATGATTTGGCCCAACTCGGCATGCAAGTTCACATTGTTCCGCTTGAGTTCCAAGCGGTCATGGCGCGAATCTTTGATTCCTATGACTATGAAGCCACCGTACTCGGGTTGGTCAGTGGCGACGCTGACCCCAACCCGGAAATCAATGTGTGGACCTCGGGAGGGGCCACTCATGTCTGGGCCTTGTCGGAAACGCATCCCACTCCAGGGTGGCAGGCCGAGATCGACCGCCTCATGCAGGCCCAAACCGCGATCCTTGATTACCGCAAGCGAAAGCAAGCTTACGATCGCGTACAGGAACTCGTCGCGCAATTTGATCCGGTGATCTGCCTGGTCAGCCCCCATGTTCTTGTAGGAGCTAAGAACACGATAGGGGGATTCAAGCCGGCAGTGATGGGTGATTACGTCTTGTGGAACGCCGACCAGCTCTTCCGTACTGACCTCGCTGAAAAACGTTGAATGTTGGTGAATTGCGGCATTCCCGTCAGCTGAATCCCCTGCCTTGCCGGCGCCACGTCTGCCATTGTCAGGTAGGCCACGACGCTAACCGATTCCCTTTCTTTCACGCGAACCGGGCTCGTCAGCAACGATACCGGAAGCCGGTGCACGCCAGAAAGTCCGACCGCTCAGCTGACGAAATCAACACTTTCGTGAAGAACAGGAAAGGTCGGGCAGGCAATGGTGAATTTTCCAGCAGCTAGCGAGAATGAACTCGGAATTCAGGGGTTTGCCTGAACGCGAAATCAGGAATTCTTGTGGCACCAAGGCAAGGAAAATCCTAGTTGTGCGCCGGCGGCCTCGACCTTAATGTCATCTCGTCAAGACGCAGTAAGTGCTTGATATCCGACAGCGGATCTGGGTGCTGGGCTAGGAGTGAAATGTTCGTCCAAAGGGGAGGGGCGGCATCCAACGAACAGCTCAGCACCTTAGAAATCCTAGCCACCTCCATAGGAAGGATACCTCGCCAGGAAGGATACCTCGCCACCCGCTTACCTTCCTGGCATCAGGGGGGCTTCTCCCAAAGAAGTGAGCGGCGAGGCAAGTTGGGGCTGTTTGAGAACTATATCAATTGGCAATTTGGAGCAACCAGGACCTTACCCTCAAGGTCCCGAGGAAAATTGCCTCAGCCCGGCTAAGCGAGAAAACCCGGTCGGTGCACCACCCCAACGCCCCAACGAAAAACATCTGCCGGCTTTGAAGACCTGATCGCCGAACCGGTGTGTGAGCCTCGCTAGCCGACCTGAGTTGTTCTCGCGCTCGAAACCAGCAGCTGTTTTCCCGCCATCGACGTGCAACCAGATGTCTAAAGGGCGCAAGTGGCAACCTTACGGCGTGCAAATCGATGCCTCGTCTAACTAGTTCACGCCGAGGCCTGCGGTTGCCGAATGTCTCAGATTTCCAGCGGTACCCGTGATCGTGAGCGTGTAAGAACCGGCAGGAGTGCCGGGAGGAGGAGCGGGTGTCACGGTTACAGAGTCCGTTTGGGTCACGCCTGCGTAGGATGCCGAGACCGTAACCGAGCTGGAAGTGGTAACCACGGTGGTGTTCACTGTGAAGATCGCGCTCGTGGCTCCGGCACGAATGGTGACGTTGGCCGGTAGTGTGGCGACCGCTGTGTTGCTGCTGGAGAGGGACACGGCGGCGCCCCCGGTGGGGGCCGGCGCGCTGAGTGTCACGGAGCCGGTGGAGGGCGATCCCCCAGTGACTGCACTAGGGTTTAGTGTGAGCGAGGTGAGGGTGGCACCGGAGGGAGGTGGTGGCGTCACAGTGAGCGAGGCAGTTTGTTGTTGGGCCCCGCCGGACTGGGATGCGGAGATCGTGACGGTTGTCGAGCCGGCAACCGCCATGGTGTTGACTTGGAATGTGGCGATAATGCTTCCAGCTGGCACTGTCATGCTGGAAGGGACGGAGGCCACGGACGTACTGCTGCTGGCAAGAGAGATAACAGTGCCGCCGCTCGGAGCTGCGCCACTAAGGGTTAGCTTGCCCGTGGAGGGACTTCCGCCATTCACACTGGTTGGGTTCAAGGTGAGTGAGGATAGGGTTAGAGAGCTGGGCGGCGGAGGTGTCACGGTCTGGGTCTGATGGCCACCACCACAGGAGTTCAAGCACACCCCAATCGCGAGCAGCCCGAGGACAGCAGCGAAACCAGGCTGTCGCCGTGAGGCTCGGCCCAAGCGCTCCCGCGCCACCCAAACTAGGAGGCAAGCGATCCAGGTCGCCAGAAGTTTCCCCAGGAGAGTCACCACCGCCCGCGGAAGTGCATCGATCCCTTCAGGAGCGACTGCTGCCATGGCCGCCCGCGGTGTAGTTTGCACGGTAACGGTTGCGGTGGCAGGGTGAGTGCCGTCAAGCGTGACCGTAGGAGGGGTGATCACGCATGTGGATCCTGAAGGAAAACCACTGCAGCTTAACGTAACGGTCTGATTGAATCCGCTGCTCGGAGTCACGGTGAGTGTGTAGATTGCTGCCTGCCCGGCGTTAATGGTTGAGGTGGTCGGGGTCGCAGAGAGAGAGAAGTCGGCAGGCGATAGCGTCTGGAGCGCCTGAACGATGTCCAAGCGGCCATTGCCCATGTCTGGACCAATCGAGACCGCGTGAGCCAGCGCTGCAGCGGCCTGAGATTCGTTAGTGTTGGTCTGCTTGTTCAGGAGCAGTGCGGATCCGCCCGATACGAAGGGCGCGCTGAACGACGTGCCCCAGCCTGCGGCGTAAGTGCTGAACGGGTAGGTGGTCACGATGCCTTCACCCGGAGCGGCAATCCAGACGACTGCATCGCCGTAATTGGAAAACGACGAACGCATATCGAGATTGCTAGTCGAAGCGACTCCCATCACCATACTTTGGAGCGCGGCGGGGAATACGATCTCCTTCTGGCCGTCGTTTCCCGCAGAGGCGGCGCAGATCAGGGCAGTCTTGTTCGCGTACGCCAGCGCCGACGTCAATTCGGGGGAGTTTGTCGTGAAGTCGAAGCTCATGTTGATGACGTTGGCACCGTTCTGGACGGCGTAATAAATCGCGTGCAAGACGTCAGACAGATTGCCGGTGCCGTTGGAGTGAAAAGCTTTCAGGGGCAACAAGCTCGCTCTCGGCGCAACCAGGTGAAGCACACCCATCACCATCGTGCCATGGCCAAAGGCGGCGTAACTCGGGTTGGTGTCCAGGATCGCCATAGAGGACTGGTCCAGAATCGCCATGCTGGATTGATTGACGAGGCCTGGTGGGCACTGTGAGGGCGGACAAGGCGGCGGCGAAGAGGGGAAGTCCGTCAGAGACAAATCCTTCAGTTCAGAGGCTCCCGGCTGGTTGCGGGTGAAGTCGTAGCCCGGCAGCATCACACCTGCAAACGCCGGATGGTTAGGGTCAACACCGGTATTGATGTCGGCAATGATCCCACTGCCGGCGACTTGAAACTGAGTGTGAGCGGCCGAAACACGAACGATTTGCGCTGCGGGTTGATTCGCGTAGCCGTTCCAGACGGTCGAATTGAAGTAGGTTACCGGGGTTGAGTCGGAAAGCGCAGAGGGGGCAGTCGTTGCATTGTTCAGGCCACCAAGCAGGCTGATTAGCTGATCCAGTTCGGCATCCACGATCCCGGGAAGGACGCGGATCAAGCCCAGGAATGTCGTTGAGTCCAGGGGTGTAGTGATCAGGAAGACTTGGTTCAGAGTGCCATCTAAGGCGCCGACTACCACGCAGTTCTGCAGAAGAGGAAGACTGCAAATCTGTTGCAGCCCTTGAAGACCCAGGCTCGTTCGGACAATGATTCGATTGTCGGCCCTCGCGGGCGTTGCCCATAGCAATGTGAACCCAGCAACCAGCAGCCAGAGTCTGTGCTTACCAAAGTCTTTTCGCTTTGAGTATTGATTCCGCATCTTCCCCCCGCCCTGTGTCAAAGGCCGGAGCAATGCCCAAGCAATCCCCACGTTAGCTGCACATCAGATTGTCTTCCTGTTGGCTTGGTAGTCGACCGGAGCCGAAAACTGCCACATTCGCGACGTTGTGCTTACTCTTCCCGACCATTGGAATATCCAATGCTCTCCCGCTTGAGAACGCGGAGGTTCGCCAGAGCATCGGCGATGGCCTGCCGTTCCTTAAGGCTGTCGTCTCCCGCCTCCATCGCTTGCAGGCGGCTGACGATAGCTGCCTCGGCCGCAGCAACTCGTTCCGGCAATTTATCCTTGTCGAGCTCAACCAAAGCATCCTGACAAAGTTTCTGCCACTCCGGGTATTGCATGCCTTCCATAACAAGGTCTTCCATGATCGGGCTTCCCATTTCCGACTTCCTCCAGGCCACCAGCGGTCAGGTTCGGCGAACGTTGCTCAACGTCCGAGCAACAGCTTCAGTGCTCGCCCACGTTGTGTAGCGTCGAGTCTCGCTTCTTTTGACTTTCAGCATTTCGTGTCAAACGACGGGCCGAGAACATCCTGAAGCGAAATCATCACCGGCCTATCATTGGCACCGCTAAACACCAGCTCCAGATCGCCGCTATTTTCGATCTCTTCGCGGAACTCTCCGAACTGGTTAGTCGTTGCCTGGACAACGCGGCCGCGCAAGTTGGAAAGCATGAATGGCACGGCACGCCCCACGACCTCGGGGTGGCGTGAGTCCAGCAGCTGTCCGGTGACAACGACGTTCTTGCCACCGACTTGAGCTTCGACCTGCAGATCAACCCGAAAGGGATCTGCCCGATAGAGGATTCGCCTGGTCCCGGCCGCACCCGATCGAACACCCTCTAAGGCAGGTTGCAGATAACTGTCAAAGAGAATCTCGATCATTCCCCGTGCCGCCCCGCGCTCCTGTGCCCATTCCGACGCAGTAAATGCTGCCTTGGCCACTCGTACCACTTCGCCCGGAGGCTGGTAAATCCCTTCCGCCGCCGCTGCTCGTTGGATTTTCTGCCATCTCGACACTGTTTTCGAACAGTCTTCGCAGCCCTCCAAATGTTTTTCCATTTCCAGCTTCCGGGTTGGCTGTGGGACTTGGTTCACGAAGTCAATCCACTCCTCGGTCGTAAAGTGTTTCATCTCTCACTCCCAACTAATGTCTCTCGAGTCGCCCCTCCGCTTCCGGCCAGTAGAGCAAGGGTCCTGTTCAATGGAAGGGGTTCGGTGAGGCAAAAAAATATAGGGGAAGTGAAAAATAATCTCTTGGGCCCCCACCGGAGCAGAGCACATCGGAGCCAGTGGACTAGCACACTGTTCTGTCAGCGACTTTACCGACAAGCACGAACGGGGCCCAGAAATACGGATGAGGGTTCTCCTTCCGAAGGTTCCGCATAGCGGCTTGCAGGGCAAGCGCCACGTCGCCGCTTGGGATGTAACTCTTGTAGAACTCCTGCATGAGTTCCGCTGTGCTGCGGTCGTGGACGTCCCAAAGGGATAGTAGCAAAGACGTTGCACCCGCGCGGAACAGCCCGCGTTGCAGTCCGAGCAATTCGTCGCCAGCGGCGACAAAATTCATCCCGGTGGCACAGCCGCTCAGCGTCACAAGTTTTGCCCTCAGGCGTATTTGATAGAGGTCGCACAAATTCACGTAGCCGTCGCCCAGCCGGATGCCGGAGAACATCGGGTTGTCCTGACGGTAGACCCCATGCGTCGCGATGTGCAGCAGCCCAGTCTCTGGGCCCTTCTCGCGAAGGACTTTCGCGGTAGCCTGCGCTCCCAGGTAAAGTTCGACCTCGGGCAGCAATGCCGCAACTGATTGGACCTCCGTAACAATCTGCGGTGCGCGATCATCAGGAATCCCGAGAACAAGCGAGCTGCGCTTCTCAGTCACTGCCTTGTGTTGGCAGAGAGAAAAAACGGTCGCGCTGGGAGCATACGAGATGGTATACGCATCCCCGAGATATTCGTCGCCATCGCGCAAAGCATGGAACGGAAGAAAGTGCAGTGCTCCATGCGGGACAACAATCAGACGTTTCGCTCGTAGACGAGGGCGCAGAGGCGCGACGAGTTCGATGTAAAGAGCCTCCAAGTGGCTCAGTGTCGCGCGCAGCAGAGGCTGCTCGAACTGTCGGATGTGGGAGGTACCCATCCGGAATTTGGAGAGCTGAAACCGGAGCAGTTGCAACCGGTGAGCCACGCGCGAGACGAGTGTGACGGGTGTAATTTCGATCGTTTCGCGAGTGACTAACGCTGCCACCAGGCGGTCGCCGACCGAGTAATATTCGATCAACGCAGTGTCCGCCGCAAGAGCGGTCTGCACTTTCATGATTGAGAACTCAGCCGGCGTTTCGAGACTTGCGTTCTCCCATTCGTAGGCGGGCAGTTCGCGTAACGCCCGCAAGAACTCGTTCTCGCGTTCCTGGACTTGTCGTTGCAGCCGCTCGACGCGCTCGCGGGATTGTTCTTCGGGACGAAGCTGTTCGAGCTCCATGCGGTGATACAGCCAGTTGAGCCCTTCTCTTAAATCACGAACCTTTTGAACCTCCTGGCTTTGTCCCACCTCGCTCAGAGGGAGGCTCTGGCCGCTCTGGAAAATCATGGCTGTCATGCTGCGGGATTTAGCCGCCTCGATACACGCGAAGGCTTCGTCGACCGGCAGATCTGTGCCTTGCCCGTCCAGGTGTAGATCCACGAGCGCCTCATAGACCTGCATACGATTCTTGACGAAGGAGATCTTCAGCTCCTCTCCCCGCAAGTGAGCACGCAATGTCTCAAGGGCTTTGCGGGCCTCTTGGTAGGCCGCGAGGGCCGCCGATCGTTCTTCCCGGTTCGAAGCGATTTGTCCGAGCAGGAAGTAAGTCTGGTAAACCAGGACGGGAGTCTGAACAGAGTGCAATTTCGCACGAGCAGCCTCCGCTTCGCGCTCGGCCATTGCCAGGTCGCCGACTTGCAGTGCAATGCGTGCAAGCAGAAGACGCGCGAGCGTAGCTTTACCGGAAAGCGTCGACTGATCAAAGAACTGGGCAGCTCGCGAGCCGAGGTCCCTCGCTTCCGGGTAGCGTCCGTCATGAAATAGCAGAAGCCCCTGGTACAAATCGAGGAGCGAGGGCCAGACGGTGTTTCGTTCACGGGCAAACATTTCCCGGGCTCCCGCGAATCGTTCGAGCGCCTGCAGTGTTTTACCTTGCTGGCCGCACGCGATGGCCTCATTCGCCAGCGTTTTCGCCGCCTCGTAGCTCATTCCGAGTTTCTGGAAGCGTACGAAGCCGTCGTGAGCGATTGCCCGCGCTTCCTCGCTGAGATTGAGCTCCAGATAAATGTCAGACAAGTCCAACTGGCACAGCGCCACATGATATTCGTCGCCGGACGCCTCACAAGCCCGCCGCGTGGCAAGTAGCATTTCGATGGCACAGCTGTATTCGCCGCGGAGGTAGTACAAGTAGGCAATGTTGTAATCGGCCTGGTTGCGAACGCGTGGCATGTCGGACTTCGCCCACAATTTCACCCACAGTCCGCGAGCTCTCTGGTAGCAATCCAGCGCTCTGGAAAAGTCATTTAGACTGATCAGACACATGGACATGTTGCTCAAGGCCCTGGCGGCATATTCCCATTCCTGATAGCCAGTCAGTTCCTGGTAGGCACGCTCGTAGTGCGCGAGAGCCTCCTCGAACCGATCTTGCCGATGAAATATGTTGCCGATATTGTTTTCCAGACTGGCGAGTCGCTTACCTTCGCCCAGGCGGGCGAAAATTTCTTGCGCTTCTTTCGAAGCTGCGAATGCCCGTTCGTACTCGCCAACCAGGATGAGCGGCTGAATTGAGCTGCTCAGAGTTCGAGCGGCTTCCTTCCAGCTTTCACACGAGGCATAGACCTTGTAAGCCCGGTCGTGGTGCTCTATAGCGACGCGATTCTCTCCACAGGCGTGGAGGGCATTGGCTTTGGCTCGCAGGGCAAGGGCCTCAGCTTCTTTGCTGCCCAGTTTCCCTGCGATGAGCACCGCCGCTTCTGCAAGACGCAACCCCTCCCGTGGATCCGTGCGGATTTGCTTGACGACCAACGGAGCTAACTCCTCTACGACTTCTGTGCACACGAGCGCCGGGTGGCGCGACAGAAGCGCTTGCCGGTCCTCATCATTTTCGAGCCGCGTCAATTCTGGCAGGAGTTCTTTGAACGACATCTGGTCGCCAGCCACGGGCATCAGTCGAATCCAAGGTCGCTAAGAGTCCGACGCAGCCGCTCGATGCATTTCTGACGGGTGAAGCCGATGGAGCCCACCGCGAGGCCCAATTTGCCGGCAACCTCACTGTAAGGACGCGAGGGTGTTTCAAAAAAGAGGAGTTCGATCAGCCGGCGGCACTTTGGAGACAGAGTTGTCATCGCTTCACGAAGCATTTGTTCTTCGTGGGTCTGTTGCACCAATGCTTCCGCAATCGCCGGAGTCTGCGGTTCGGGCAAGTCCCGCTGAAAGTCGCGGCTTATCAGCCGCTGACTTTGTCGTTTCCACCTGTAGCACTCGTGGTGTGCCACCTGAATCAGCCATTTCGGCAGGGCACGTGGCTCTCGTAATTCCGGGAGACGCGCGAGCAACTCCACGCACGTCGCTTGGAACACGTCGGCTGCCTCCTGTGGCGGCAGACCGTACTTGACCGGGATGGAGTAGATGAGCGCCTTGTACTTCTCGATGAGCAAGGACCAGGCTTCCTCGCTTCCTGACAGGCACTGCCTGACGAGGCGGGTATCGTTCCACTCCATAGCAGGGTTTTGGCCAATGCTGTCGGTCACCGGAGTCATCGGGACACTTCCTCTACTCCTTTTTGCATGTAACGGTAGTCGAGGCGTATGTTGTTGAACATGACTTTTACGGCGTCGAGGTAGTTCCGGAATCGCGAGGACAAGCTTAGCCGCAAACCTTTCCGCGTGGCCGCTCCTCCCTAAGCATACCTACCTCAAATGTGGATTCGGAAGCCTCCCCAGCCACGTGCGTATTGTGGAATTGACCTCCACTTATTCGAACTGCGATATACGGACTAGTTCGGTAACGATTGATCTCACCTGTTCTTCGCCGGCACAATAGGGTCTTTACCCTAAAGTCAGGCGGCCCGGCGGAAAATTGCGCTTTGCGGATTACGCTCCGGGCGGGAAAAGGGGGGGAGAGGAATTAGTCTACTCTCTGCTGCGGGGACGCGGCATATAGAATGCCGTCGCACAGGGAATCGCGAATCGTTCCGCGAGGCCTTCAATATCGCTACGCAGAATTGTACGTAACTCTGCTCCGGCTTTTCAACTCCTCAAGGTCCTGTCCGGCCCTGATCCGGGCACACAACTCCACCACTTGATCGTTGTAGTTCATTGGCACTCACAGAGTTGCGTGATGGTACGCTCAGGTCACATGGGTCTGAGGGCAGACGGAGACCCTATTTGACCACCAGTCGGCGGAAGCTACTCCAACCGTTGCCGACATGCAATACAGCGAAGCGTGTAGTTCCCGGGAATCCGGGTCGGATGGTCTAGTTCCTAGTGGAGTTACGCGTCCCAGCTCGACTGGACGTGAGGTACTGCTGCGACGCGGACGATCCACTTATTCTTGCGAGCATGACACCGCCTTTGTATTCGGGGGACATCTGTCTACTCTTTGCATAGATTTTGCATAGATATAGATATAGATATGGATAGATTTTGTCAGTCTGCGAAAGATCGGTATCGCTGCAACAGCCCCCCAAACAGGCTTTTGCAGCTGGCAGAGGATATCATCGCAAATTGGATTTACCCCGCAACGGAGCTTGCCGGGCCATCTCTAACGAGTGTCTCACGGTTTCCCGAGAGGCTGTGCTTTTGGGCTTGGCGGAGGGAGAAGCGAGCGCGAACGCTGCTGTTGCCCCGGCAAGTGAACCCAAGATCGCAAAGCCAACGTTCTCGTACGTGTAGGAGAACGTAAACCCGGAGATGTTAATCGTATGGAGCGACCTCTCCGCCAAAGCGTTGATCGTGCTCACACCAGATCGGAGGAAGCTCGGAACTACGACCCCGGCGATGAACAAGGTGATCGCCAACTCGATTAGCAGTCGCAGCCCAGAGAGAGCCTTCTGACTCTTTATGCCGTCCCTTTTCAGACTCAGGACTCTCTCACGGAACCCTATTCTCGCGGAACGGCGAATGGCTGAAAATTTGAACAGCGGGGACACCCGCTGGCATTG
>WNFQ01003505.1_pt1 | contig 14277 bp, 19 predicted proteins | sample 5400171 | NCBI WGS metagenome assembly WNFQ01 (sample SAMN13153356, study PRJNA577476) | soil metagenome | isolation source: 20 cm soil under Madrone tree | place: USA:California | collected 2016-06-14
GCGTGTCGGGCGTGATAGAGGGCGTGGCGTCAGAAAGGTAGAGCCAACGTGTGAGGGAAAGGAGGGGCGACGACATGAAGCGGTTCCAGGTGGTGGTATTTCGACGATGGATAATGTCGTCGAGGCCACCCATCGCGATGAGTGTGAAGCAACGTGTTGCCACTACGAGTGTATGACACTTCAGGCGCAACGCAGCCCAAGACTGAGGAACTCGACAGTCAACACTCGCGTGACACTACAGTACAGTACTGATTCTCGTTGAGCCCTGCAAGAACCAGACGGATGGGGTCGCCAGTAAAAGTATCACCGTACTACTCGATCTCGTCGAGGATGTACATCGGCGCTGGCTTGAATTGTAGCAGCGCCATGATCAACGAGTGACAACGACAGCGTTATGAGCGACCTCTTTTACATGTGAATGTGAGAAGAGACCATTAGGGGCCATGGGGAAGGGGGGGGATCTGAAGCGTCACCAGCATGCCATGATGGATGATTCCATAGTAACGTTTATTGTAATTAATCATGACTACTGCCTACGCAGTCGTGGCGATCCGAGACCACCGTGACACATTGTAGCTCCTTGCCAGTTGTGAGCGGTCTCTAGCGGATTGATTGGATCAAACGCCTTTCTTCATTTGACCTTCTTGGAGACCAAAAATGAGACGCATGACCGTCACATTCTCATAAACTGCGCGGACCAAGGCCTTTTGCTAACAGAATCAGCACGCCACGCCGCACTAGCGTCGTCAGCACCGGTATCCCAGGCCTTCTAGTATAATCGTTGTTAGCAAGGAAGGTGTCAGTGGACACGCGGCCACCAGAAGGCCGACCGCGTCCGAGTCCGAGTCGGCTCGACTCTACCCGAACATGCAGGCCAGGGATTCCGTGCGTTTGGATACAGGTTGCGTCTAATAATCTACCTTTGACATGCTGTGATATGATAAAACCGTGTTTGGTTTCGGACGTCGGGGTGTCTTCTGATGGCTTGATTTGATGTTCGATAGTGCCATATCAATGATGGGCTTCGTAACTATGAATGAATCCCCGAGTTTGTGGCTGAAGACAAATTTCTGGCGGGCACTGTGGGAACTGTCCAATCTCGTGTGGCAGGTTATGCCAGCCACGGTCTATAACTAGTATACATGTACCTAGTCGACCACTAGCATAAGCAGGCTCCGTTTATCCACCCCTGCCCATCGTGATAGTAAATCGGCTTCGCGAGTTCGGGCATTGGCAGCCGGCTCGGTGATATCGTCTCTGATTTTGATTCTGCGTCTGCGGTTCGCGTATGTAAGCCGGGTTCAAGTATCAAGGTCACACCTCCTCCCTGGCGTGATGACGGGCACATGAGAATGACGCCTCCAAAAGTCTTAGACTTGACCTACCAGAGTGGGTTTACTAGCCTGGACTAGGATGGACCAGGGTTACAGGGAGGCTTGCTTTCTGGCGGGCATCGATGAACGAGGTGAACGCATCACCCACATCCCCACTTCCAGAACATGTGAGCTCCTGCAGCTCGGGTAACAGATCCAGAGGGAGCTCTTCATCATCCAGTCGTAGGCTACGAGACAGTTGCCCGACGAGCCCATCTTCGACGCTGAGGGTCTTCACATTGCTACACGATCTGAGGAGTTCGTGCCACTCGGTGCGGTCGACCTCATTACGCTCTTCGGATGACCGACTATGTGCCTCGTGTTCGAGAGTGAGATGCTCCACCGTGGAGAATATTTGGTTAAGCGCATTGAAAATTTGTGCTACGGACGATACCTGCCAGTCGAGATGCCAACAGTAGACATTTAAAACAAGGGACATCTCAGCCTCTTCACGCGAATACAGCTCGGCATAAACTCGTTCACCCAAGAAACGGACCTTGGCACTGTCGAATCTGAAGTTCTCTATTGTGCTCAGAAACTGGATGAGACGCGGGATAGAAAACGTGAGTTGCCTCAAGAAGTTGAATCGGAGCTTTTTGAGGCGAGGGGCGGTGACACGACGAACAACTGCCTCCATGTAAGCGCTACCACCATTGAATGTGAACCAGCGAAGGTTAGGAAGTGTAACGTGCATCACGTTTGGCACATGCATGGGTTGCCTCTCCACATCACGGTTGGGGAGACTTATGAAATGAAAATCGCGAGCGTCTCCAGCTGGGGCATGGCTGAAAGCCATTGGAGCAGAGTGTGTGGCTGGAAGTAAATGGATGGGTGGCCTATGATGACAAGACAAAGTGTGACGAGGCCTACGGCAGTCGTAAGTAATAGAGATCCTATTGGAAGGGCAAAGCTAGACAGCATTAGGTGACGTAGATGTGGTGCTCGAAGTGTCTCGGGAAGTACCAAGGCTGTACTCGAATTCCCGAGAGGCAATATAATCAAGTATTCCAGGATTGGATATTCCTCGTCGATGGCCATGACTACCTTCTGTAGACTTGGAACGAGCATCGCAAGGCGGATGCGGCGGACGCGATCACGCTGCTCGAGAGCAAGGAATAACGCCTCTTCATCCTCTGCAGTGATGTCGTTTCCACTGGTGTAATCAATGATGAGTGGAAGGTGAGGTGAATGTGCCAGCAGATCTGCAATGGGCGTGCCAAACGTAAAGATGAGGCAAACACCCAGGTAGGTCGGGGACCCAAGTATGAGGTTCCGCCATCGTTGGCAAACGTGGGCGAGTTGGTACCACCATCGTTCATGCACCCATTTCTTCCCCCCTCCAACGAGGCGGGCATATTCATTGTCGTGTGCGTCGAACGTGATCGGTCGATAGAAATAAAAGATATTGAGTAGCGAATCATTGTCAAGGATGTGGATTGAGATAGCATGTGAGCTGTTACAGTTGCCCAAGGGCCATGTTTGCTCACAATCTGGGACTTGTTGTTTACTGCATGTTGGCGGGTTCTTGCAGTGGATTGAGAGGAAGAGGCGGAAGGTGCGAGATAAGACATGGCAGGAGAGTACTAAGAATTGAGTCGAGTCGGACTTGGGGCCTGAGGTTGTGGTTGAAGACAAAGCGCTGGTTGGCATTGTGGGAACTGTCCAATCTGGTCTGGGTGGTAGATTATGCCGGTCACGGTCTGTACTAGCACACATGTAGTCGACCATTAGCAGCAGGCTCCGTTATCCGCCCCTACCCGTTTGTGATAGTAAATCGCCAGGTAGTATGTCCCACTGGCAGATCTCAACTTCCTCCGAGTGGATGATGTCTCTATACCGCAGAGAGGCCTCGCAGGTTCGGGCACTGGCAGCCGTTTCGGTGATATAATCATTGCCCCGCCGCGCAAGCGCAAGTCGTCGGACTACCATCTATTACTTCAGCGCCGACGGCCTCCGCTACAACACCATTAGCATCGCGAGCGCGTGTTCTAGAAAGGGACGGCCACGAGGTTCAGACGAAAACCGACGATCGGTGTCACGGAGGTCAGTCTCCGACCCGCGGACTCGGATGGCGCCAAAGAACGAGAACTCCAAACCTGGTTATTTTTTGCATCAACTCAAGTAGTAGTATCATACTGTAAGCTGTAGCAATCGACTTGATAACGCGGTAGTAAGTTACGCTAGCGTCAGGACATGCATTTACTGTAGCTCTTCCGCTTGCTTTTTGGTGTGAGCACCTGGGCCACCGGCACCGGGCATCATCTGTATCCCGTTCGGTACTTCTCTCGATACGGTCCACTCTATCATCATCGGAAACATATCGTGCTTGCTACTTGCGCTTCTTAGGCGGCGAACCCGGCGCCCGGCAGTGATACATTGACGCGTCGTGTATTCAATTGGGCCCGGGGGAACTGCAGGCCAGTTCCTAATGGCAGGGGTTAATAAAAAGACAATACGTACCGCGGGGAAGACACTCCTCACTCTCGGCGGGCGAAGGATATTAAAACCATTCATGATTAAGGAGGGGAAGAGAACCAATCCAATGCCCCGTATAATCCATATGCAAAGCCTGAGAGAGGGTCGTAATGTACATAATCCATACTAATAGAGTATCCTGAAACATCGCCAGGCAGTGACGTTTCAGAGCAGGATACAAAGTGATGAGAACAAGACAGATAGAGAAGGGAGTGGTGGGCCATGGAACTTAATCTGTTAATTAACTGCAGAGCCCATCCTCGATCGAGTTGCCGCAGCGTTTGCATTGGACGCGGCGATCAAGTAGACATAAACCGATACCAAGAGGGAACCATATAATCGCCGCAATAACACCTGGAAATGCGAAACACGCAAACATGAGCCAAGACACAACCAACAAGGAGTAGCGCAAGGAGGCATAACGCACCGAGGAAACCATACCGCGTCTCTGGGACGTGCTCACCCGCCTGGAGACACACCATCTCCGGGTGATCTGGGGGTAATAGCGAAGCGACGCGTTGGCCTGTGCGCGGATCTTGGTAGTAATATACTGTTGTCTGCGGTGAGGTAGCGCCATACATAACCGATGGACCATTTGCGAGCATCATGTCATGGTCCTTGGGTTGCGTGTTCTGCGGGTTGGCATTCTTCGCTGGTGGTGGCGGTGCTGTATTGTTACAAAATGAGAAGCCACCAACCCGGTCGTCAGCAAGATAGATAACGCCATCCCCGCCACCAATATGCGAGCAGGGACGAAGTGTGGGTCACACGTACCTACACTAGTGCTAGTGATAGTAGATTCATACGCTGGTGGGTTCTCAGAAGGTATAGGAACGCCACTCTGCATCTTGTAGAAACGGCAAGTGTCAACTAGTTCCATGTAGTGTGAGAGTCCGACGTACTGTGGAGGAAGGAGGGTCGACAATCATTGCAATAGGAGGGACTTTATACTCGTCGGGGTCAAGTAGAAAAATTACACAACGCGGTGGTGTCGGCGTCGGCTTAAAAGTCGTCCGGACTGCGGATGGCTGTGGAGAATGCAGAATGGACGGGAAAGGGTAAAGGCATAGTCACGTGATATATGGTGACTAATCAAAATAAATGTCGAGGTTGAGGGTGTCGGACTGGCAAGCGTCGGCGACAGATGGAGGACCCATCGACATCCGCGACGACCTCCTCGGAGGGCATGACTTCCAGAGACTAGTGCGTCTTTATCTCTTTCCTTGACGACCCTTAACGGTTTTTCCGCCGGTCCAGCTATGCTGATTCCTATGCGCACTTTGGTACGCGTCGCATATCTGGTTTTGATCTTGTGTGCTCAAGAGACGTTCCTTTTGTTAGGCATTCATGAGGAGATGTTGAAGGACACGGTGCGCACGGGTTCGTATCGTGCTGCGATCATAAACAATCCACACCTCTTCAAAGACAAGACCGTGCTGGACGTAGGGTGTGGTACGGGCATCCTCTCTATGTTTGCTGCCAGAGCCGGCGCGTCTCATGTCGTCGGTGTGCGTTTTCCTTCATTTCTGCCTTTGCAAGGTAACCTACGTCCCCCAAATATCGCAGATTGACATGTCAAATATCATCGACCAAGCGGTGAAGATAGTAGAAGCGAATGGCTTCAAAGATAGTGCGTCATCACTTTGCCATCTACGCTCCGTTGTTGGGATATTTACACTCTCGTGCGCGCCGTTAGTTATTACCCTCGTGAAGGGAAAGCTGGAGGATACAGAGCTGCCAATAAAGCAATTTGACATCATCATTTCCGAATGGATGGGCTACTTCCTCCTCTACGAGTCGATGCTGGATACCGTGCTCGAAGCTCGTGACCGCTATCTCAAGCCTGGAGGGCTCATCTTTCCCGATCATGCGACGTTGTACATCGCCGCGATCGAGGACCAAGAGTACAAGGAGGAGAAAATCAATTGTGCGTTGCATTTTTCGTCCCTTGTGAATGTTGTTTGCTCAAAGAACGCGATAGTCTGGGACAACGTATACGGGTTTGACTTTTCATGCATCAAAGACATCGCGTTACGCGAGCCTCTTGTCGACACTGTGGAGCTGAAGGCTGTCGCGACAGATCCATGCGTCCTCAAGGTATGTCGTTTAGCTTACTGTATTATTATCCAACGCAGAAATGCACCAGTTTCGTACACAATACTGATGATCATGTAGCGCATAGATTTGACAACTGCGAAGAAAAAAGACCTGTCATTTTCTGCGCCATTCGAGCTCCTTGCAACGCGTACTGATTGTATGTAAGCTCGTCACATCCAGAGAGCTTTTACTGAAAAAGGTGGTACTTACAGTCGTACATGCCTTCCTCGCGTGGTTTGACATCTCATTCGACTGCACACACAAAAAGGTCTCTTTCTCCACGGGACCACACGCAAAATATACCCATTGGAAGTGAGTGCCGGGCGTGACAGGTTCATTTTTCTGGGCTCACAGACCTAGACAAACGGTGTTCTACACACCCGGGACCCTCAGGATCTCAGAGGGAGAAAAGATCACGGGCAAGCTCACTTGCTCACCGAACGCGCGCAACAATCGCGATCTTGATATCACCATCTCGTATTCGACGCCAAACACAGAAAGAACACAAGTAGAATATAAAATGTGCGCCTTGGGTCCTCGGTTCGAGGGCTACGCTGACCAGTTGCAGGTCGTGATTGACCGTATTTGCACTGCATCGCATTCCTCTGTCATACGTTCCCTTTACACCATCTTATCATATCATATCGTGCACCATTCTTCGCAACTACAGGTATTGATATCCTAACCATCATGTATCGAGATCAAAGACAGTCATGTCTGTAATCATTCTTTGTCTTTTCTACAATGATGATCTGGTTGTTAAGTAAGTCGCTGGAGGGTTTGATCCGCCCAGGCGCCCGTCCCCATCAATAGTTCTCTCACCCCCTTCCTTTGCCCCATAACATGTCCATGAACACCGTCCCAGCCGACGTCCTACTCGAAATCGCCGACTACTTGTCATGCCCGTCCGAAGTTCTCCATCTATATCTCACCGTGTGTACCCCATTACCGGCGCTGACTGCCGACTAAATGATCCGTCGTCCTTTATTTTAGTCTTCAAGAATAGCTGATGCCCTCACCCCAGCGCTCTATTCCCGCATTGTCCTGCGTGGCCCAGCCCAATGCATCCACACCCTCGATATGCTCCACGCCCGACCGGGGCGTGCACGGCACGTCCGTTCGCTCAGCGTATGTCCCGATTCGACGTCTGTAGGAAGGGGGACTGGTTCCTCGTCTTCGTCGTCATCCTCCCGGTGGGGTCGGAGTGCGTTGCCGGACGCTTATGCCGTATCGTCTGCTGTGTTGAGCGTGGCGAGGCATCTTGAGGTCTTGCGATATTTCGTGTGGGACGGCGAGGAGCTGCCCCCGTTTGATGACATGTGGTTCGCCCTGCGGATCTTGTGCGTCTCTTACTCACGCCCTCTCCCTCTCCCTCTCCACGATTCCTCACCCTCCCTATTTCGTTGTCCAGCTGTCCACGGCTCAAGTTCATCTCGACAACGTTGGGGTCCATCCTCCCCTCACCAAACAGCCATGTACGTATATATGTATCATCTCCCTTACCCCACCCCACATGGGACAGCTGCCAACCGCAAAACGCTTAATCATTTACCCGCCCATTCCCTAGCTATTTGATTTCAGCGATCTTCATGGATTCTCGCTAACATTCAAGAGTGGGTTTTACTGGCAAAATGATGGTGTTTCACGCGGTACGTACACGTACACCGTTCACGTTCGAGACTGGGCCCAACAAGCGCGCTGACGTCACTCGCTGGACAATCTAGACGAGCCCATTCCAGGCTATCATCGTCTCTGGGACATGCTCATCAAGCGCTGTCCCAATCTCGAACACCTCGCCGTTGACGGCCACTCCCCACATGCCCCCGTAGATGCCCACGGCCTCCTCCGCGGCCGCTGGCCAAACCTCCGCTCCCTCCTGATCGGCGACGTCGTGCTCGACTGGCACGTAGAGCTAAACCCAGCCCTGAGCAAGCCCTTCCGCACCTTCCTCGAAGCACACCACAATATCGAATCCCTCCACCTCCAAAGCCATGCGCCAAGCGTCGCCTCTCCATCCGTCCTCTCTGACCTGCAACCAGATGCGCTTGCTAAACTGACCACTTTCAGTGGAGCGCTAGTACAGGCTCAGGTCCTCCCTGCTCACGAATCGCTCAAGACGCTGCGCGTGCCGGATGCGATGATCCTCCGCGATAGCACGCAGTTGAGCGTGAGCGCATCACTGGGGTCATTACCCGCACTTTCTTCCCTCACCATCGCGTTCCGACTCATGCAAGGATACGAAAACGGTTCCATGCTGCGCTCCATTGTCTCGGCGTGCCCACATCTACGCCATCTCGACTTTACTATCGCCTGTCGTCCTTCCTTCACAATAGTAAATGCACCTTTTCTCTCTCCCCACTTAATTAAAAGAAACTGACATCGCTCTCCGTCAGGAAACATTCGCGCGATGCATCCGTCCCTTAGGCGCACTACGCACCCTCGCATTACGCATTGTACCCTCTCAAGGCGAAGTATCCCTACGCAAGAACGGCATACGCCTAGTACGCGCAAGCCCCCGTCTAGAATCCTTCGAGCTCGTCTTCCTCGCACGTACACCCACTGGCACATTCTCACTCCCAACTCCCACCCTCCCCGCATCCCGCTCACGCTCACCGTACCACCCCATGTGTGCCCAAGCCCTCTTCTCCGTCTCAACAGACGCACACGGTCTCCCACTAGCGCTACGCGTAGTCGAGCGTCGCGCACGTCTATTCTGGCCGGCCGAGTCCGTCCGTCGCTCTACAATCGATATGCGTCCTGCTGGCGCACCGGGGACCCACCGCCCACCACTGCTTGCGCTCGTACTCGAGCGCTCGCCTGCGGGCGAGGAAGCTCGTCTGTTGTTATTTTGTGTGGTCCTGTTGGCGATCGTCGTTTGGGGGTGTATTAAATTGTGATGGGAGCGCGGTCGCGGAGGGCTAGCTGTCCCTCTCGATCCCGACATCTGTTGGGTTGTATACTGTAATTTCATCCTTTCACTTTAGATCTTACGGGGTACTGTATTACTACTGTATTTCCATTTAATTACCACGATATTGATCGTTCATGTGCTAAGATACTCTTGCTAGTTTACTCTTAATTTAACTGATGTATCGATATAACTTGAGTGCCTGGGGAGGGTCAGCTTCAATTCATCATCACATCAAGCCCGTGCAATCGTTCAGAAATTGAATGGCTTGTATAGGTTGACCCTCGAGCTCAAGACCTTACATCCGGAGTCGCACAGGAGAACACGCCCGTACACTCGTCGACGTCGAGATGAGCAGCAACAATACGCAGCTCCTTTTCATGTTTCATTTATCTGAGAATACAAGCAGGGATTTGACGGCGACACACCACCCACGCATGATAGAGCAAGAAGTTAAAATTCGGAGGGGAAGGGGGGGGGAAGCGGAAGAGAAAAGAGAGAGAGAGAGAACAAGAAAAGTAGGGGTCGTAGTAGTTCAACAGGTCGGATTGTGGATATAACCGAGACTTAGGAACGAGCCAAGGACGAACGCGACAAGTGGTTGTTGAGGGGGGAGGGAAGGTAGAAACGACGGAGAGTGGTAAAGAGATGCGTGGATGAGCACGTCTGGCAAATAAGAAAGTGAGGAATGGGATGACGAGAGAAAGAGAGAAAGCTCACGGATGGTAGGAGAGGGGGAAAGGGGCAGAAAAGTTTGGAAAAGGGAAAGCATAGTGAGCAGCGATTCAAATTCGCGCGGTTATGAACTAAGGATGAGGGAAGTTCAATCGACCTCTAACGAAGAACTGAACTAGCTAGCTGACTCACGATTGAAAAGCGGGGAAACGCATTTAATAGCCGCTACCTGTTTTCATAATGCGAAAGATAAAGATAAGCACAACGCTTGGACGATCATCTCGGTATAAGAATTCTTACCACCTTGGTAGCCACCACCACCTTGGTAGCCTCCACCCCCGGAATAGCCTCCACCCCCACCTCTGTAACCCCCACCTCCGTATCCTACAAGTGGTAAAAGGAACGTGTTATAAGTTTTGTTCATCAGAGAGAAGAGATGTAGGACGGACCACCACCACCACCACCGCCGCCGCTGCCGCGCGTATTGGCGATGTTGACGCGGATCCTGCGGCCATCGAGTTCTGTATCATTCATGCCGGTAACGGCAGCCTCGGCCTCCTCGTCACTGCTGTAAGTCACAAAACCAAAGCCGCGGGAGCGTTGCGTCTCGCGATCACGCATCACGATCGACTGTTCCATCCTCGTCATTCAGGGACGACCAAGACATAACACAGGAAAAGAGACTGGAGCGTACGTCGACGATGTTGCCAAATTGTCCAAAGGCCTTTATATTATTGACAGCAGGCCCCCGGTCAACATCAACATATATGAAAAATATATATATTAGGGAGAGAGCTCAGGATCAGGGACATGATAACGGGGGCAGAGCCAGAAAAAATCTGACGAACATCGGACAACGTGTCCTCATTGGTATTCCAGCTCAGATTGCTAACATAGAATACGAAGTCACTATCAGCGGCCGCACTCCCTCCCGTTTCATGGGTAAAAACGGGAAGAAGCGACGCGGAACGGAAAAGTCAACACAGGCGGGGCACGACTGACCCAACATATATTTTTGACATGATGATTGCAGGACCAATACAATGAAACGGAGACCTTAACGGACCGAAATCGAGACTAAAAGCTGAGAAAAGGGGCAGAAACTAGAATGCGACTGTTTGCAGTGGGGTCGTCCAAGTTGTGTAGATCCATACGTGTCCCCCCTGGGCTTATTTATACCCTGCGGCCGCTTTTCAATCTCCGCTTCAAACACAGCGCGAACAATCTAGGCCCCTGTCACCATATATCCCCCTTTTATATCCCCCTTTTGGGGCTTCCAACTTTTGAGACCTTTCCACACAGAAAGCATCAAACAAGGTGTGATGGGAATGAGATAGCATGCTGAGATGTGGGGTAGATCTGTCATATAGTATGTCAGCAGAACATAGTCTGTTTTACTGCAGGTTGATTCCCACACTGAAGACCATACAGCAAACACGATCAGTGCACTGTCACATTCCTAGGTCCAGTTTAGTGTTTGCCAGACAGTTGCAAGGTGTGTGATGCAAACACCAAAAAATACTCGTATTAATGTCATCTCACACTGTAATCATTTACCTGCCCATTCTCTAGCTATTTGATTGCAGTGATCATGGATTCTCGATAACATTCAAGAGTGGGTTTTACTGGAAAAATGATGGTGTTCACGCGGTACGTACACGTATAAGTTACTGTACACGTTCGAGACTGGACACAACAAGCGCGCTAACGTCACTCGCTGGACAATCTAGACGAGCCCGGGTCCAGTCCATCCCAGGCTATCATCGTCTGGGAATGCTCATCAAACGCTGTCCCACTCGAACACCTCGCCATCAACGGCCACTCCCCACATGCCCCCCACAGCCTCCTCTGCAGCCGCTGGCCAAACCTCTGCACCGTCCTGATCGGCGACGTCGTGCTCGACTGGCACGAGAGCTAAACCTAGTTCTGACTTCTGAAGCAAGCTCCTCGAAGCACACCGCAATATCGAATCCCTCCTTCTCCAATGCCATGCACCAAGCGTCGCCTCTCCACCAGTCCTCTCTGACCTACAACCAGATGCGCTTGCTAAACTGACCACTTTCAGCGGAGCGCTGGTACAGGCTCAGGCGCTCCCTGCTCACGATCACGAATCGATCAAGACGCTGCGCGTACCGGATGCGATGATCCTCCACAATAGCACGCAGTTGAGCGTGAGCGCATCACTGGGCTCGTTACCCGCACCCTCTTCTCTCACCATCGCGTCCCGACTCGTGCAGGGATACGAAAACGGTTCCGTACTGCGCTCCATTGTCTCGGCGTGCCCCCCGTCTACGCCATCTCGACTTTACAGTCGCCTGTCGTCCTTCCTTCACTATAGTAAATGCACTTTTTCTCTCTCCCCTTAATCTAAAGAAACTCACATCGCTCTCCGTCAGGAAACATTCGCGCGAGGCATCCGTCCCTTAGGCGCACTACGTACTCTCGCATTACGTATCGTACCCTCCCAAGGCGGCGTACGCCTAATACGCGCAAGCCCCCGTCTAGAATCCTTCGAGCTCGTCTTCCTCGCACGTACACCCACTGGCACATCCCCACTCCCCACTCCCACCCCTCCCCACATCCCGCTCACGCTCACCGTACCACTCCATGTGTGCCCAAGCCCTCATCTCCGTCTCAACAGACGCACACGGTCTCCCATTAGCGCTACACGTAGTCGAGCGTCGCGCACGTCTATTCTGGCCGGCCGAGTCCGTCCGTCGCTCTACAGTCGATATGCGTCCTGCTGGCGCACCGGGGACCCACCGCCCACCATTGCTTGCGCTCGCCCGCGGGCGAGGAAGCCCGTTTGTTGTTATTTTGTGTGGTCCTGCTGGTGATCGTCATTTGGCGGTGTACCAGATTGTGATGGGAGCGGGTGGTTGCGGAGAGCTAGCTACCCCCCTCGATCCCGACATCTATTTGTTGGGTTGTATACTGTAATTTCTTCCTTTCAATTCAGATCTTACGGGGTACTGTATTGTCATTTAATTACCACGATATTGATCGTTCATGTGCTAGGTTACACTTAATTTAACTGATGTATCGATATAACTTGAGTGCCTGGGAAGGGGTCAGCTTCAATTCATCATCACATCAAGCCCGTGCAATCGTTCAGAAATTGAATGGCTTGTATAGGTTGACCCTCGAGCTCAAGACCTTACATCCGGAGTCGCACAGGAGAACACGCCCGTACACGCGTCGACGTCGAGATGAACAGCAATAATGCGCAGCTCCTTTTCATGTCATTTATCTGAGAATACAAGCAGGGATTTGACAGCGACACGCCACCGACGCAAGATAGAGCAAGAAGTTAAAATTCGGGGGGGAAGGGGGGGAAGTGGAAGAGAAAAGAGAGAGAGAGATCAAGAAAAGTAGGGGCGGTAGTAGTTCAACGGGTCGGATTGTGGATATAACCGAGACTTAGGAGCGAGCCAAGGGCGAACGCGACAAGTGGTTGTTGGGGGGAGGAAGGAAACAACGGGGAGTGGTAAAGAGATGCGTGGATGAGCACGTCTGGCATATAAGAAAGTGAGGAATGGGATGACGAAAGAAACAGAGAAAGCTCACGGGGTAAGGGGGGGAAAACTGATGTTAGAAAAGGGAAGGCATGAGTTGAGCAGCGAGTCAAATTCGCGCGATTATGAACTAAGGAAGAGGGGAGTTCGGTCGACATCTAGCGAAGAACCAGCTAGCTGACTCACGACTGAAAGGCGGGGGAACGCATCAATAGCCGCCACCTGTTTTTATCACGCGAAAGATAAAGGTAAGCGCAACGCTTAGACGATTATCTCGATATAAGAATTCTTACCACCTTGGTAGCCTCCACCACCGGAATAACCGCCACCACCGTAACCGCCACCCCCACTTCTGTAACCGCCACCTCCGTATCCTACAAGTAGTAAAAGGAACGTGTTATAATAGTTTTGTACATCAAAGAAAAGAGGAGATTTTGGACGGACCACCACCGCCGCCGCCGCCGCCGTCGCGCGAAGTGACGATGTTGACGCGGATCCTGCGGCCATCGAGTTCCGTATCGTTCATGCCATTAATGGCAGCCTCGGCCTCCGCTCCACTGCCATAAGTTACAAAACCATAACCGCGCGAGCGCTGCGTGTCGCGATCACGCATCACGAACGACTGTTCCATAAAACGAACGAAGCGGGGGAATGCAGCAGATCCTTGTCATTCAGAGACGACCAAGACATAACACAGGAAGGAGACTGGAGCGTACGTCAACAATGCTGCCATACTGCTCAAAGGCCTTTATATTATCGACACCAGGCCCCCAGTCAACATCAACATATATCAAAAAAATAATTTGAGGAGAGCTTAGAATCAGGAACATAATAACGTAGGCAGAGCCAGAAAAAATCTGACGAACATTGCGCAACGTGTCGTCAGTGGTATTCCAGCTCAGATTGCTAACATAGAATACGAAAGTCACTATCAGCAGCCGCGCTCCCTCCCATTTCATGGGTGAAAACGGGAAGAAGCGACGCGGAACGGGAAAGTCCACACAGGTGGGGCACGACTAACCCAACATATATTTTTGCAGACATGATGATTGCAGGACTAATACAATGAAACCGAGACCGTAACGGACTGAAATCGAGACAAAGCTGAGAAAAGAGGCAGATACTTGAACGGGACTGTTTGCAGTGGGCCAAGCTGTGCAGATTCATACGTGTACCCCTGGGCTTATTTATACCCTGTGGCCGCTTTTCCATCTCCGCTTCAAACAGCGCGAGC
>WNFQ01005150.1_pt1 | contig 14277 bp, 14 predicted proteins | sample 5400171 | NCBI WGS metagenome assembly WNFQ01 (sample SAMN13153356, study PRJNA577476) | soil metagenome | isolation source: 20 cm soil under Madrone tree | place: USA:California | collected 2016-06-14
ATTCTTTATCGCAGCGAAGGTGACCAGACTCAGATGCATCGAATGGACTTCGAGCCTCGAGGCGGCGTTTATTCCTCAACTTGCACGTGAGAACGTAAACGAGAGCTTTGCTCAGCAGCTCAGGGGCTGCCAGTGGGCGTGTCCGGGGGTATTGGGCAGAAGAGACATACCGCGGACATACTCGGAGTCGTAAAGGCATACTTGAAATACACCTCTGCTCCCGCGACTGTCATCTGTCAATTTAGAGATAATCGGATCAGATCGGAAAAGGTAAGGAGGAGGCGCGTGTGCTCCGACTCGAGTCCGCGGGACAGCGCGACACCGATTCCGTGATAATTGCGTCCGCAAGCGGCGTTCGTTTAAAATAATGTCAGCCTCGGATGAACGCTGTTGTGTACCCCACGTACTCTGAGTCTTTACCCAAGCGCTCTATCTTCGTTCTAAAATCCCAAATTCATGCAATTAGTCCTTGCTAACGGACAAGGCGCTACAGTACAGAGAAATCACCGCGCCGCGGAAGAATGAAAGCAACACTGGCCAGCACATCCATGAACCAGTGAAGGGAGTCGATAGCCTTCACCACTCAACGTTCTCCTCGCACCAGTGTTCCCCGGGTCCTCCAGGAGGGAGCATGACTTCCACGGGGAGAAGTGGGGCGTCCCGGCTAACGCTTGGAGTAGCTGCCGGCAGTGGCGCCCCCCTCGCGGAATTTCTTCTGCCACCTCTTCTACCACGGCGACCCCTTCCTGTCCCAATATTTTGTTCCGTGGCCCTTTGCTGCTGTTCCTGTCCCGCTTCGTCGGGTCCATTGTCCTCGTCAGGCTTCCCATTGGCTATATCGGCACCGCCAGCGGAGCGGGAAGCAACAGAAGGAGTACCAGAACTGGAGTTTCTGGACTTGCGTATAGAGGATTGCGCCGCGGCGATTGGATCTCCCCAAGAAGTGTTAGCGAAAGTGGGGAATCCTCCGTCAACAGGGAAGAAAATCCCAGGTGGTGATGTGGGGTCGCTGAGCGTGGGTGATGAAGCACCGGTAGATTCGGAACGCCCTCTGACCCTATGCCAAGGTGTTGGCGCCGGGCCCGCATCAGGCCCGAGCCCAGGGGATCTATCCCTGCGAGTAGTTGAAGTGGTGGTGGTCCTCGCGCTGAGTGCAGGCGCGTCACCCCTTGCCGAGATATTAGTAATCCCAGAGTTGGCGGCGCTGGGCGCATTCCGTACTGTCTGACGTTGCCCAGGTACAGGTGACTGGGCAGTGGCAGGTGCGTCATCGCCCAATGGTGACGCAGCCGCAGGACGGACGGACGTTGCAATGCGCGCACCACCAGGCCTTACTAACGGGGGGCGGTCTGAGGCTGACGCCTTGACGCTAGCGGATACCGTAACATCGCCGCTTGCTGACCGGGCGGACCGGGCGCTGGTGCTGAGTCCTGCTGTGGAGCGCGTAGCCAAAGCAGATTGTTGGCGGTTGGTGGTGGTTCTGGGACCTCCGATACTGCGCGGTTCATCCTCCCCTTCGGCTCGTTGCGAGTCGCTGACCGTCGACCAGCCGCTGCTACCAGGAAGGCTTACCCTAGGCACCGCGTTATCTTCTTCGTCCCACTGCGACCCATGTTCCGCGCGGTCTTCTGCGCCTGCAGCGCTACCTTGCGGAAGAAGAGGCTGGGGCAAAGAAGGAGGAGAGGGAGCCCCGGAGCTAGTGTGCGAAGCTGTACGGGGAGAATTTGGTTGGGTCAGGTGATGGCTCTTTCAACCCGCATCCGCATAAACGGCACACGCACCTGAGATACTATCGCTCCCCGAGTCGCTGCCGCTGCCACTTCCACCAGCTCCCTTATACCGATAACTCCTGAAATTGGGTGGGAGGTCATGAGAGACCTCCCGACCCTCTTCCCGATCAAGCTTCCTTTCCCTCTTCTCCTCGGCCCTCCTCCGCCTCTCCTTCCCTTTTTTTATTGCCTCCAGTCGCTCTTCATGTTCCTTCTCCCTCCGCCGCCTAGACTCGACATCCCCACGCACCTTGCAAATCCCGGGGTTGCACGTAGCCCCATGCTCAGGGCACATCCATTCCTCCCCACCCTTGATGTTGACTTTGGTGGGAGGTTCCCATCGCCGCGCATCGTACCCATACCATGGATTTTCAATATCGTCTCCTTCCTCCCCGCCGTCGCGAGCATTGGTAGGGACAACCTGAGGGTAATTCCATTCCACGTACCCGTCTTCTTCTTCCTCGACGTCGGGTAAACCAGCATTGTTCCCAACGGAGGCCGCTGCCCTGGGGGCAACGTCGAAAATCGCCGTCATGGCATCGGCGGTCGAACGCTTCGGCATATCTTCTTCGTCGTATTCATGATCCTGATCCGGATCAATGGCACCTGGCTCTAAAACGCGGCGGGGCGGGGCTGGTCTCGGACCTGGGGCACGACTCGTGGAACCGGATCCGGGGCTAGTCTGTACATTATCTTGTTGTCCCTCGATGTAAATTTCGACTTCGTCGAAATGTTCGTGCGGGAGAAATTGAGCCGACAGCGAGCTGAGGGAGCTAGGGGGTCGTGAGAGACCCGGTGGTCTGGAGGATAGGGGAGCTGCGGCGGGAGCGGCGCCTGAAACCGACGACGTGCGGCTGCCAACAGAACTAGACGATGACAAAGACGAAATAGTAGATGGCGGGGTTGGCCCTAGGAAACGATGAGATAACTACATGCCTACCCTAACAGAATTATAGCAGATACGTACAATCAGGTCGGCGTTGGGAGGCGACCCATCTGGATACTTCAGGTCGGGGCGGAGGTGCTCGGGCGCCTCTGCCGGAAATGGCAGTATACGACGAGATATTTGAGGCGCTGTCACTTGGGGCAATTTGACTCTCATTAATTCCCCTCCGCCTCCTGGACGATAACGGAGCGTTCGAAGAAGCCTCTGTGCTTCTGTCATGGACCCATTCCACCGATCCAACTGCAACACAAGGGTCAAAGGGACCGAATTTCTTGAGAGAAAGGAGAGATCATAATACCTGTTGGTCGCGGTCTCGGGGGAGGAGGTGGGAAACTACTTTTTGGGAGGGGACGGCACAATGGGACGCCAGTTTGTGCCTCTGCGGGCACATTGCAGTACGTCGTTTTCGGGTATGGGTGCCTTATGACGCTGTAGGCGACATGCGCGTGAGCCCTGAGGATATCTGAGCAAGTATGTGTCATGGCTTACTTGTTGCTGGGACTCCAGCCCTGGAACCAATGTTCCTCGACGTCTACCCGCTTCCATCCTATGGTAGATGTTCACGGATCAGCATGACCGGCGCCACCTTTTAATGGAGCGGCTTACCCTGCTTTTGCACTAGGCGACTGGTATTGAAATGGCAGTAAAACACTTTGGACACCTTGTCCATGTCTTCCTCCGTCGGATTTTTGAGAAACGAGGACCAGGCGTGCATCCCCAACAGTGAATCAAATCGATCGAAGTATCGATCGACCTCGATGATCACCATTCCTGGTGACTGATGTATCGCCGTATCAGCACAGCACGATATTCATTTCATGCGAACAACGTTTCCCATGTCTCGGGGAACATATCAGGGACGCCGATGCCGCGGGATGCCACAGCATGCCACGCCACGATCCGCGGGGATTGGGGGAAGGAAGGGTGAAAGAAAAATATACGACTCACCGATGGCTTATAGTACATCGCATAGAGGACATCCTTTCCCGTACAGCATGCCAGCCAGAGAGCGAGCGTGCGCCGATCCGCTTGCAGCAGCAAATTTGCGTTGAGGGGATACGGGTGGACGACTACGAGGTATCTCGGCTCGTCTTCCGGTGGCGGGGGTGTCTTGACTCGTTTGGGCATCCTTTAAATACGGCTATCGAGGTTTAAATAACGAGCTTTCGAGCTTGAGCGCAGAGAAGAGGCAGGGAATTATTCACCCACGACCACCGGAGACGAGGACGGTGGGTGGTGAGAGTAAGGAGGAAGGGGGGGGATAACAGGGCGTCTAAATCGAATGGGCCACGGGTGGCTTTTGATAATGCTTTGGAAACCGAGGTGCTGTCCGTTGAAGACAAGCGGACGGGGACGAGTTAAGTAGTGCAGCAGGTGGTCGAGCTGCGGCTGCGGGATGGCAGGGACAGGGGGCAGCGGGGAATATCATATCCACTCTACGACTGCCAAAGCCAACTGGTGGGCCCAAGTTGCCCAGAATGTTGATCAGATGACAGGTGGTATCCCCTCTTGGTACACAAATACATAAACATAACGTGTTTCCCGCAGCATTTCACACCAGAAAGCCGCTCGTAGCCTCGACCAACCCATCCGCAGCCTTCGAGATAGCAACCCACTCAGGTAAGAACCCGCGCGCTTCCTCCAGCGCAGGGATCTGTGCCCCACCCGGCCCATCATTCCACAAACAGGACACTCGGCCCGCAATCACCTGCTCTTCCTCCTTATCCGGATCAACATCGAGTTCGACTTGGAACTTCGAGCCCCACGCACGCGCCCAGAGCGTCAACAAATGGATCTCTTTCTCTGGGGGTACCTCAAAGGCGGTCCACGTCGTGGGAGCGTTCGCACTAATCTTGGTCGTACCACCTTCCTGGCGCGTGCCTGCACGGTAGCGCTTGATTCCGTGATTGTCGATAGAGATGGAACACGCCCGCGTCTGGACGCCTTCAATCTCGACACGGAGAGAGTGTGGTCCGAGGCGAGTGACGCTCGCAGCGAGCCATGTTCCCTTGTCACCGTCTCTAGAGCTTGGGATCGATGGTAGGAATGCTGGTGGCACGTGCCATTCGCACTTCGTCAGACCCTGGCGCAACTTATTCGCAATGCATTGCCCGCCCTCGCTGTCGTCGTCACTGGACCACGACGATGGAAGGGTCGCCATGAGGCGCGGGCCGTAGCCCTCGATACTAGTTAGCTGCGTGGTGGCACCCATCAACTGCGGGCGCGAGACTGCGCTGGTCGCATTGCTCAGATCAACCTTCTGCGCAAAGAACACCTTGAGACGGGCGTTGGGGGTGAAGGGAGGTGAGAGCCAGATATAGGTGGTAGACGCGATGAAGACGAAAACGGCGACGACGGTGAGCAAGCGGTGAATTTTGTGCACAAAGGGCGCCAATGGAAGAAGGATAAGGAACGTCAGAAGCGAGATGGGGACATACACTGACCGGGTGAGGTTCAACTGCAATTCCTGAAGAGTAGTGGCAAGTATCACATACCTATGCCAACTGGACCGCCGTCTGGGATTGTCTGGGGCATTGCGCCAATCCAGACGGAGTAAATAGTGGCCAGATTCAGCACTGGTGTTGTCGAGGAGAGTATAAATTGAAAAATCCACCAAAAATCTTTGCCTTTCTCGTGTAGCACTAGCGGACTAGTTGGGGAACCATGCTGCCGAAGTAAAGGCGTGGTCTCGGAAGCTTCGGTTTCTTGCTGGTCGCCAATTTGGGAACTTTGATCGCTTCCGTTCTCCCTGCGGCGAGGGATTGACCGACCCGATCTGCCGCTACTCCACAAACACACCGACATTCCGAGTACAACCGCAACCAGTAAAGACGCATTCCAGAATGCGATCCAATATAACCCTGCAACGTTGATTCTTTGGGTGAGGATTGTGGCGCCGACAAGTAAGAACCAGGTGAACCCGTAGAGCTCAATCAGAATGGCGAATAGTTGCTTGCTGGGGGTGATTGGACGAAGTCGCTGAGCAAGTTGAAGCGGAATGGCCAGAGACAAGTAGGCCAATGTGAATGCAGAAAGCGAGGTGGCCACCGGATGACCGTGTGCAGTCTACTGACGAGGTCAGTGTACCATCAATTAGAAAATAACAAGGCTACGAACGTTGGGATTCAGCTTCAAAAAACCGGCCACCAGCCCGGCTTGAGCGCTAGCTCCTAGAACGAGAGCCAACCAAAATCGGCCGTATCCTTGAAAATTCGAACGGGATAGGATACGAATTGGTGACGTAGTAGACGTAGCCGACTGCTGAAGGAGGAGGTATCCGAGACCAGCGATGATGACAGGACCCACGATGAGGAGTACTTTCTCGGTGACAACTAGGGCGTGGAAGCGGAAGGCGATGAGATGAACGCCAAATACTGTGTTTATGCATGAACGATGACAGCGTCCAGGGATGAAATCAAATTAGCTTACATTCAAAGTAGACAGCTTTTTGACTCTCATCGCTTGGACTACTTCTCGTCTTGGCGTTGAGGATGGAATCGCCGACAAAGCGCAGCAGCTCCATCAATGCCCAAAGCGACCTCTTCGCGCCCTCCTCACCCATTCCACGGATCGAATCATCAATCGTATGGTATCTCGAACGTGAGCGATAAAAGGCGATGTCTGCACCCTGCATGCCACCGCCAGGGCCTTCGTATCCGTGACCAGTGGCATTCAAAGTTGCACCATCCTTTGAAACATGATCCGCGGTGCGAGGGGCTGCATAGAAGGAGTAATCCGTATCTGAGCGAATGACGCCCCGATCCCAAGCGTCCTGAGAAAGGACATCGGCATGTATATGCGGTGCAGCGCCGAAATGTTTGAGGACGTCATACGAGGTTGATCGAAAGAGGAAAGGTCGACTGAGAATAGCGGTTCAAGTCAGTCAAGTTAGGATGAACAACAGGGGCTGTAGAACGTACCCGCCAGAACCTGCACCCTCGAAGTTGAGGAACGTCGACGTCAAGTTGGACCATGAGTGTTGTAGGAATCTAATCGGGTAACATGGTAAAAATAGGAAGGACAGACGGTGTATAAATATGGCGCACGTCTGCGCACCATGGAGGCCATCCTCTTCCCCGTTGTTGATATTGAATACTGCTGTCCGCCATGGGCGGTTTTTGGACAGAAAACCGATCATATGCATGAGCGCGACGACGCTCATACCATCATCAGTAGCCCCGGGGCCTGTTGAGACGGAATCGAAATGAGCAGAGAACAGTACAGCATCGTCTATTCATTAGCCTTTGAGTAAAAAACCCCAGTGTGACATCGAAGAAGCAACTTACTTTCAGCCACGTCGCCTGTGCCATCGACCTTCACGAGAATGTTATTTCCTTCAAAGTATACGGCCCTTGAGCTACTATCTAGGAATGCCGCAGTCGTTTGGACATCATCTTCAACGTGGATAAAGTCGTGACCTCTTGCTATTTCTCGTAGTCGTTCTAACAGGAAATGGCGCACGATGTCATTTTGACGAGAATTATAGGGGTGTGGACGTTCCGCAATCTATTTGAAGGAGATGAGAATACAGCAAAGAGCGCGGGGCTGGGAGGCTGACCCGATGGAGGTCCTTGTATGCGTGCCCGACGTTGAAGCCTAACGCGTGTTGTGTTTGTAAAGAGGGAACGGAGGGGCCATACTGAGTCACGTATAGGAATGTGAATATGGTCAGGTAGAGGAGGGGGACGAAGAAGGTTGCAGAGGACGTTGAGAACGAGAAAAAGGAGGACATTGGTGATATTACGATAACGAGTGCATGAAGCGCATACAGGCACTTACTCGAGATCCACAACAACAAATTTTACTACTACAGTAGTACATCCACGGATACATCTCCAGCATCTCCAGAAACGCGTTCGGATCACCTCAGCTCACAACGTAAAACGTTTACAGGGTCCCACGGTGATATTCAGATCCAAACGGGAGGTCGACGTGAGATTGAACCATACATATATCTTTTCCCACTGATGATCGTATGGGTCGATAAGAGTCGAATATCTCTAAGAGCACCTCATCAGGGAGATGATTGATCGTCAAGTTTGGCGACCGCTCCGTGTCCTACAGGGTGCCTTGACTTGTAGAAAATAAGCGGGGCAGGCATTTCTATTGCCCATCAGTGGGTCCCATCGTGTTGGACGACTCTGTCGACGACTCGACGGGAGAGATGGCCAAGCCACGAGTTATGTTTTCCCACGGCTGTGGAAGGAAGCCTGTTTACGCATCATTTAATAGACACGAGGATTATTTAATAAGAGTGGATCAGGGTTTGGCTCGGATAGGCTATGCCAGCGATCTTAATGAGCTGGGGCCGCCAGCATGCGGATGCGGGCGGTGTTCTGCATGAATCGAGATGTCGAAAACTGTCCATCAGACAAGGAGAAAAGACTACGAGCATTTTTAGCAGAATGAGCGAACCATAGCTCAAGGGAGGGCGATGTAATGTAGCGTAAGGCATGCTGGGGACGTCTGGCCGCCTGTAAAGCGACCGAGCCACACACTCCGACCAGGACTCCTGCACGCTTGCTTGGTCACTGATACGATAAAGGTACATTTTATAGTCAGCGTAAACAATAATAAAAAGTCAGCCCAAAGGAAAAATAAATGTACAAATACCCATGGGTACAACGTCCACTCCTCTAAAAACGATATGTTTCCTCGACGCACTCGCAATCTCTTTCAATCGGATCGTGGCAATTCGCGATGGGAAACCTTCACGGGACGACCCGCTTGTTCGCGCGCAGAGACGAATGGCTCGAAGGCCGACAGCTCGGCAGCTGCACGGCGCTGATGCTCCTCGTCCGGACCTTCTGTCGGCCGCGAGATTGGGCGTGCAGATAGCTCGATTTCTTCTAGTAGGGGTAAGAAGGCCTCTCCGTCACCTTGCTGGAGGTAAAGTGCAACCTCTGGAACGAATGGATCCACCCGGAGCATCTTGATGCTGTGGAACTGTCGGAAGAATTCGCGCAACGGAAAAACAAGCTCCCATTCTGGGACTACGGCCGTCTCGGGGAAAAAGAGAGCGAGTTCTTCTGCTGTGGCAAGCTTCGCAGAAGACATGCTGCCAATTGGTTCAACTGACTCCGGGAAATGATTCGTATGAAATCGGAAAGACGGTTTGAGGTGGTCGACGTTCCCGGAACGGGTCAGCAACGAAAGGCGAAAGTCGTCCCTATTCTTATTGAACGTTACGTTGACTGAGTGATATTGTTCACTCAGACCATCGATAAACCGAGGGAGGTGCAGAATGGGCAACAAGTTGCAGAGCATGAAGCGAACATCTTGAAGGGATGGAGCTGAAAACCCGGCCATAAGATTATTCAAGAATGCGTTATGGCCAATGTAGCTGAAACGCGTTAATTCTGACATCGTGACAACATCTTTGGGAACTGGATGTTGCGACGGGGAGTTGAAAGAACCGGATAATATGGACAGATCGAGATTGCGCAGGTAATGCATGCCTCGTAGACAGGTAAGAAGGGTCGTTTCTGTTGATGGTTCATTGACGGCATCGACCAACAAAATGAGATCGGTGAGAGCCGTTGCGGACAACAAAAATCCGGACATGGACGTGAGGGATAGGCAATCCAAACTAAGATGCCGTAGATGCAAGTCTGATAGTTCTGGCCCCTTGAGAAATGTATCCGGGATGTTCTGTTCGAAGTCGTATCCAAAGCGAAGGAAAAGGCTCTCCAATACGGGAAAAGAGCACTTGGTTGCCCTGAAGAATTTTGTGAAGCCGGCATTGGACCCTTCGAAGGAGATCTCGCGCACGCGATCGCGATGTCTAAGTGCGGCACGCATGCGCCAAAGGGCGCTGCCAGTGATGTCTCCATACAAGCACTTGTATTCGATAAAAATCGGCAAGGGACTCGACAGGATTGCCTTGATATGGCCTGGTTTTTGAGGTCCCACGGTGATACTTAAATCCAAACGGGAGGAAGACGCGAACATGACAGCGCGCCACCTTCTACACACATGTGTGAGATAGAACCACACATGTTTCTTCCTCCACTGATGGTCGTATGGATCGGTGTTTAGTCGATAGGAGTCGAATATCTCTAAGAGCACTTCATCAGGGAGCTGATTGATCGTCAAGTTCGGCGACCGCTCTGTATCCTGATGGGCGTCTTTGCTTGTGAAAAATGAGTGGCGAAGTCATGGAGAGTCGCTATTAGACGTACTATTGCTCCTCGGTGGGCTCCATGGTGTCGGAAGTGCCAGTGTGAGACCTGCCACCTGCTGGCCGTCCTAGTACTAGAGTTATTATGCCGTTTTCCGTTTTCCGAGTCTCGTAGGTTGTCGGCGTGAGAATATTTGTAGTCATTGGCATTTTGTCGGTGTGCAACATAATCAACAAAATCTCGGTCAACCGAAACCAAAATTCTATTCTCTGTTATTCTCTGGGTTATGGCAAGTCATCCGGTGTGATTTTCAGCCAACAGAATGGAGACAAACACATTTATTACCATAAGTTACCGCCGACGCCTACGGGATTAAGGGTCTTAGGGGGTCCCATAGGGGCGGTCCGACGCTCCACTCCACTTCCAAACCGCCGCCCACAGCCAGCTCTCTATTCCGCCATGCAGGTCTTTCTTTCCATAGCAAACTTTGGGGTCTTCACCAAATTTTGCTATGGAAAAACTGTCGTTATTTTCTTGTACAACTATCTAAGCACTATGCAACTGCCAGAAGTATCAGCAAACCAGTATACAAAGCTGGTTTGCTGATACTTCCAGCAGTTGCCTACTGCCACGTCTTACGTCTAACTCGCTGTGGAATGTAGGTATTAATGAATACGGAGAACCGGAGAACAGACTACATCAACGCTGTGCACTCCTCAGGCTCCTATCGCCCTTCAAAGTTTATAAAAACCCAACCTGGACACCGATGAACGTATCACAAACCACTTTTTTACCCACCACCCACCCTCGCGCACAAGTCTATTGCCTTCTCCTTACCAACCCGAACAACTAAGGACCGAGAAATCGGGACTTAGTTGTCTCTCTCTGATCCACTCTTGCAATGCCTTATTCTGCGTCTGCTACCCAGTTTCTGGGCCAGGTGATTGATAACGGTGCACTGAGAATCGAGGCGATACTGGGCGCGGGTTCTTTCGGGGTCGTCTACCGCGCTGTCGACACACGTTCTGGAGCATACTATGCCGTCAAGCGCGTCAAGAAGGCCGACTACATATCCCGCGAAACAGAGCTTCATAAGCGAGTTTCTTTCCACCCCAACATCCTTACCTTCCATCGTGAGATCGATGCGGGACGCTACGTCCTCTTCGTCTATGACCTCTGTGCTGGCGATCTCCACTCTGTCATCAAGAAGCTCACCTTCTTCCGAGACGACGAGTTGATCAAGAGCGTCTTCGTCCAAATCATCGACGCCCTCGACTTTTGCCACTCCCGCGGGGTCTATCACCGGGATCTGAAGCCAGAGAATATACTGGTATCTTCGCAAAGCGGAGACATTGAAGTTTTTGTCGCCGACTTTGGTCTTGCGACCACGAACGAGATGACGCCATCTTCCTGTGGAACCCCCTGCTACATGAGCCCAGGTATGCATCATCTCATCAATTTTTGACGCACTGTTCCATTGCTAAATTGCTGGCAGAGTCGCTGGTGCCTCACCACCACCCCTATTCTACAGTTGAAGGGGATATCTGGGCTCTCGGCTGTATTCTGGCCGAGATGATCGCCAACATTCGTCCCTGGATCTCCGCCTGCCCCGAAGACCGGGAATATAACGGTTACCTCATGGATCGCTCCACTCTGCTCGACGTCCTCCCCGTATCCGACGCCGCCTACTCGCTCCTCATTCAGATTTTCTCCCCTGTCCCTGGATGTCGTCCGTCGTTGGACGAAATTCGACGGGAGGTGCTGGCGATAGATACCTTCTTCCTCACCGAGAGAGAAGCCGCGATATGTGGATGGACGGATCGCCTGGGGAAGCGGTTGCGATACAAGATGGCCAAGTGCGCAGTGCCATCGGCCGCCGATTCTGATGCGACATCATCCTCCGCATCCTGCTACTCCTCGTGCACCTCCGCATCATGCAACTCGAGTGGCTCATCTTCTTCGGCATTCGAGACGATCTCGTTGGGTTCCAGCTCATTACCCGTCACACCTCCTGCTCCGGCAGTGGAGATCTTTCATGGCTTCAAGAAGGCGCCCAGCAGTCTTGAACTGGGACTGCGCTTTGCCGCCGCCGTGACTGCTTGATTGATTCCGTTTATCTATTCTGTTCCTCGAACAGACATTTGCATGCTTGCTGGACAGTTTCACGATACGCTATAATACGAAAAGATATGAAAAGATACGATTATATACCACGGACTCTAGTATCATCTAGAATATATAAAGATTTTCAAACGTCATTCTTTTACATTTTGGGTATCGTCCGACAGATCGTACACCCTGTTCGAGTTGAGTCAGGGGGAACGACTGGTTCAGACTTACCTGAGTGAGCGTCATACTTTGGACGTAAGTCAAGGAAGAATGTCGGTCTCATATATGCTATTGTTCTCTCCAGAAAACTGTAATACAAGTACATATTCGAAATCACAATGTCCCCACGAGCCGGGATTCATCAGCAACCAAACACGCGCGAGCACCAATGTGAGAACAGAAACCACCGCCCGCTGCTGCAACTGATTGCGCAATTACGCTCGACACGACTTCCCGAAACTCGGGCGTATTATTCCCGCAGCTGAGCCGCACCTCAGGGCACTCGATTGGCTGACATGGTAAAACCACTAGATTGGCCCTCAGTACCAGCTCGACCACTGGAGACAGGAAATTTTGACCGGACGACCTGCTTGCTGGCGCGCAGAGACGAATGGCTGGAAGGCAGCTAGCTCGGATGCACGTTGCGACTCTGTAATATCAGGTGCCATGCAAAGTTCGATTTCTTCCAAAGCGGGTAACATGGGCGAAGTAGGAGACCCATGATCTTGATGGAGGATACTGGCAATCATGAGGGCCATAGAAGGGTAACAAGACAAAGCATAAGTCTAAATGGGAGTATGACGCGAACAAACAGCACGCCATCTTCTACACACGTGTATGAGCTTGAACCAACTGAGCCTTGACGTCCACTGTAAACTGATGATGTTGTATTCGTGGGTTATTAGTAGATAGAAATAGAATATCTCCACGAGTAGCTCATTGGGGAGATCGTCGATCGTCGATTGAGGCAACACTTGATGGTCTGACAAGTACCCTGACTTATGGAAAGAGCGGGGCAGTCATGGCGAGTCACTTGTAGACGTACTATTGCTGGGTGAGCTCTATCGTCACATTTTTTTCCAGTTTTTGACTTTTGGCCATTCCCGAAGCGGAGATTACATTCTCACCTGTAGAGTTGCAGAGATCACTTTTAACGTGTCCTGAGAGTCGTTCAGCATCCAGCGTCTAACCGAGAACGCGCGAGCGCCTTGCAACAAGACCGTCATTGCCGCTCCCACCAAAAATGATCACCATTAAGGTTGCAAACTGCCCACCACCACCACCGTACATTCCTCTTATATCGTACACAACGCCAATGTCTGTTGTTTTGACGATCCGGACGGCACTCGGCCTGTCCTCCGAGCTGTTGGTTGATTGGACTACTAGTATGTGTGAAGGAAAGTGCTAGGCAGTCGTTGTATTCAGAGCGGGCGGCAATGCTCGAGGTAAGCGAGAATTCAGTTCTGATGTTTTTCACCTCGCTTCCTTGGATCTCCGGTCACTTAGGCACAATGAGCAGAACCTTCTTGGGAACATGTCGATATCGCACGTCTACCTGGTGAATCTTTGCTGTTGCTCTCGCTAAAGTCTCGTGCGAGCCCTATCAGCTAATCCGTGTATCTCGTTTCGTTTGCGTATGGAATACGTGCATCAAATGATACGTTTTACATTTGTACCACACGCTTTGATGCAGTACTCGATGAAGGTACGTCACGGTTTCCCAAAGGTCATTACCTCTCATGAGAATGACATTTTTCATTGTGGATAAATTATATCACGAGCGTGAGGACACGTCTTTGCAAATCAGACAAGTCGGGCTCAGGTACCTCGACCTCTCCCTGGTAGCCCTCTATGAAGGGAAAACGCGCCGAGAAATGATCGTTAAGATGGTCCTAGAACAGCCTGACATTCTTCTATATGACGAACGCCTTCGAGTGTTTCCTCCTCTTCTAACCATAGCTGCGCTAACGGTGGATTGTACTATGTAACGATGTCATGTACAGGTAGTAGCAGGTTGTCGTTACACTGCAGCAAGCCCTACAATAAAAAGGAGCACTATGCTTCCATTATATTGTGTGGCCGTTGCGATGAGGAAGTCTTTTGGCTGGCCTACATTACGATCTTGCCTTGATCAGTTCGGCGACTGCTTGCTTCCGCATCGGCGCTTTCATGGCTTCTAGGGGGCGTCCAAGCTTCCTGGAGCTAAGACTGCGTCGCCATGGCCCAGATTGATTCTCTTACTTTACTTTGAGCAGATCTTTGAATGCTTTATGGATGATCTTATGATACGATGCACGATGCGATTGAATACAACAAAGTGCAGTACCATACA
>WNFQ01002220.1_pt1 | contig 14273 bp, 12 predicted proteins | sample 5400171 | NCBI WGS metagenome assembly WNFQ01 (sample SAMN13153356, study PRJNA577476) | soil metagenome | isolation source: 20 cm soil under Madrone tree | place: USA:California | collected 2016-06-14
GTTGTTTGGGTCGGGCATCCTCGCTTTGTCATGGAAAGTCGCGCAAAAGCAGAAGAGATGATTGTGCGGTGGGCCAGAGATTGGAATCTCGTCGGCAGCTTTGAGACGGCTAACGACATGTTCTTCACTCAGGATTATGCTATCAAAGCCTCTTTCCAGCGACAACAGCAGGCGAAGAAAGAGCTAAGGCTCTCAATTCCATCCGAAGGACAGTCAATCAGCGTTTTCTCATCGAATTTTCATGCAGCGACCTTTGGCAAAGCCTTTAATATTACTCTGAGGGGGCGTCCTGCGACGAGCGCCTGCGTTGGCTGGGGCTATGAGCGGTGGGTCTATGCGATTTTTAGTCAATTTGGGTTCGACGTTAACAAATGGCCAGAAGCATTGAGGGAAGAATTTGAACATCATAGGGACGGAAAGCCGCAATGGAAGTAACTACGATTGAGGAGTTGACATCAATCGCTGGTTAACAGCGGCATGGCGTAACCGCATTGTCTCTACTACGGTCCTCGCGATCGCATTGCGAAATCCCGAGAACCGATTCTTCCTGGCTCGGTGCAATGGACAGGCCTGCGGTCTGGCAGCTCTGGCGGATATCGATCTTGCCGACGGGACCGCAATGATATGGTACATTCTTGGTGAGCCGCGGTTTGCAGGAAAAGGGATTGCTTCGGAAGCGGTAAGGCAACTGGTGCGCAAATCGTTCCAGGAACTCAAACTTCAATCGCTTTACGCTTGGATCATGGAAGACAACGCCGCTTCAGCTAATCTCTTGCACAACGTCGGATTTCGCGAGGCGGGAAGAATTCGGCAGGCAGCCTCTTCAAATGGGTGTCAAGTTGACCGCATCTACTTCGACCTGATAGCGGCCGAGTGTCCGTAGGTCCAAGTGTAACGGTTGCCGGTTGCCAAAGCGTCCCCATTTAGGGTTGCAGATAATGAGGCTACTCTTTCACACTAGGCCATCGGAGGCATTGTCGGAATTAGAGCGACTAGCGGAATTTTCCGGTATTAGCGTAGAGCGTATCGATGTAGCAATGATTGGCTCTCTGGAGCTTGCCATCAGAGAAGCAATCTCAACAAGCGAGCGCGGTATTGTATTGGATGTAGCAAGTCTCGAAAATAAATCCGACGAGGAGGAGCTTCAAGCGCTGGCAGCGTCTTTTGCTAGACACGATATTGCTGTGTTGCTTTTGGTTTCGCACTTCGCTGAAGCTTCCGCTAAAATCGTCAGATTGTTGACTAGCAGCGCGATAAGTGAGTTGGGGGCGGCCAGACAGGTCAGTAAAGTGACATTTTCAGCTGATTCGACGGGATTAAGCGGCGAGCTGTCCTCTTATTCGTATCCACGAAACGAAGGTAAAGCGGCGCACCTAATTCTCTCGTCTGGAGGTGGCTCACAAGTCGTCATGATGTTGGATGGATCCCCAACTTTCGTATGCGTTAGTATTGGCAAAGCGCGCATGTTTGTGTGGATTACTGATGCCGTTTTCGATGTTTTTCGACCGTTAGCGGCCGAAATTGAATTTGAGCAAGCAGCAGATCAATATATTCCAGCAATCATTTTCCTGAGATTTGCTTTTGGGGAGAAGTGTTGGCACAACCCAAGCCCAGGAGCCGGAATTGTCATTGATGATCCGCTTCTAAGAGAAAACTACGGCTTCATCAAGTTTCCGCAATTACTCGAATCAGCCAGAAGGCATAAGTATCATATTACGTTGGCGTTCATCCCGTGGAACCATTGGCGCAGCCGGGCAAAGGAGGCGCAAATGTTTCTCAAGTACTCGGATTGCTTCAGTGTTTGTGCCCATGGATGCGATCACACAAATAACGAATTCAGATCCGATGATTATGAGGCGTTGCTGCGTAAAAACTTCGTCGCAAGACAACGCATGGCGCGGCATCGCGAAAGGACAGGGCTTGCGAGCGAACCGTTGATGGTTTGCCCACAGGAACAGTATTCGCTTGAAGCGATGCGGGCTTTTGCAGATAGCCGGCAGTTCGTTGGGCTAATATGCACAGCGTGCATGCCGCGAAATTTGGCCTCACCCGAAATCTGTGGTGCAGACTTGCTTCTTCCCGCCCAGGATTCGTTTTTTGGGTTCACGGTTTTCAAACGACATTATTGGAACGGAATGGGGGTCTTCGCGATGGCGCTTTTTCTTGGCAAGCCAGCCATCCTCATTGAGCATCATGAATTCTTCCGGAATGGATCGGCTGGAGCGGAAGAATTTGCCCGACGTTTGGCCGAACTGCGTCCCGACCTGAAATGGAAGTCGCTCGCGGAAACCGTCACGCTTACGCACGCACGCCGCCGGGTGTCCGAGGGCAGGTGGGAAGTCCGTTTCTTTACCGACACGTTTCGGTTGGAACATGGGCTCGAAGAGCCCGCCGAGTATCGCCTCCTTCGACGAATCCCGGAAGCCACAGTCGTTGAGCGTGTGCTGGTGGGCGGCAAAGAGGTGCCGTTCAGCAGGGAGAACGGCTTTTTGATGTTCGAGACTCATGCACACCGTCCACAAACGTTGTCGGTCCAGTTGGAGATTGCTCCCGTCAAGCCCACCAAGGCCTATTCATCTGGAGTCAGATTCCAGGCCTCGGTGGCGCTTCGGCGCGGACTGTCGGAGTTGAGAGATAACATCATCGCGCGAAATCGCTTGGCCCTTAGGGCCAGCAGGCTTGTGATCACGGCCCTGAAGCCCACGGGTGGGAAATAGCAATGCGGATCAAGTCAGCGAAGGATCTGATCGTTTACCTCGATGTCGGCGGTCTCCCCGCAGGCGCAGTGGGCACGTTTAACCCGAATCCGGCGACCGGATCTTCCACTTTAACCGTCACCGTGTCATCTGGGGTATCACGCGGAACATACCCTCACGGTGACAGGCACGGGTGGAACCCCGGCAATCCAGCACATGACGATGGCCACGGTCGTAAAGAGTCAGCAAAAGTATAAAGTACGACCGGGCAGCTAAATTAAGTCTGCCTAGAGGACAGAGGACGGAAGACCGAGGACCGAGGGTGGAGGACAGAAGTTGCGACAGAAAGGAAATGAAAATGAGCGAGAAGAAAATCGCTGAACTGAGCCTTGCAAAGTCGACAAATTTATAATTTTCATATTGACGAACGGCCAGATTTTCGATCCATTTGCGCTATCGTTGATCGTAGGATTAACCACCATGTGAAAGAACGAGACCCTATATGTATCAGCCGATTCAGTTCAAAACCGCGACTCCTCCAGTAAGATATTCTACCAGCAGGTTGCCTTTGCGACGCGGTTTCCTTCTCATCTCGCTTGTCCTCTGGTGCTTTGCGCCTCTGCGGCCAGCACACGCGCAACTGCCTGCCGTCTTTGCGGCTGACAACCCAAGCGGGTCGATCAGTTCCGGTGGAGCGAACATCGCTTACATTCAAAATACGACCAGCAGCGACATAACCTTTGCACTGGATGCCAACACGATAACAGCCAAAGCGAATCGGCTGAATATCTTTGATCGAAGCTCTGGGGTATGGGTTCGCAAGGTAGTTCTAAATCAACAGTCACAACCGATCGCAACATCCACGTTCACGAGCACAACCAATAACTTTCTCACTGGCCTCTATGCTTATTACAAGATGGATGAAGCCAGCGCCAGCGGTGCTATCGATTCGGCGTACGCTAGAAACCTAGTACAAACAAACGGTCAAGGCATCGTGGGGAGTGCAGCCGGCGTTTTTAACACATCTCGCTATTTTCCCGGGAGCCCCTGCTTATTCCGTCAGTCCAGTACCGACTTCTCACCAGGGGCTAATCATTTCTTCGCGACATTCTGGGCCAAGGCGGCAACCTTGAGCCAGCTTAACGACGCATCATTCCTTGGTAAGTTTAGCGTCTCGGCATCGGACGCCGAATGGCTTGTATATTTCGACAACACGACGAAGAGGGCGAGATTTTCCGTAAGTGCAAATGGCTCAACGATCACCACCAGTGTTGAAGCAACAACAGCCTTTGCTAACACTAGCAACTGGTATTTTTTTGCGATTGGTTGGGATGGAGCAAACACTAAGATTTCTGTAAATGGTGGTCCATACGCTACGACTGGTTTTTTTGGCCCCGTTTTTAGTGGCACTGGGATAATGTTTTGTATAGGCAGCGAAGGTGGATCACAACCATGGAATGGACAGATTGATGAAGTGGCTATCTGGATAGGCAGAAATGACCTAACTATTTCCGAAGTGCAACAACTTTACAATGGCGGCGCCGGCCTGCCCTTCAGTTCGTTCCGGTAATCTTGTCCGGCGCCACGCTCGCCAATTTGTGCGCTCAATTCTCATCTCCGTTGTGCTCCCATGCCTGGTGCTTTCGGCGCCAGCGCAAGCACAGCTGCCTAATATCTTTGCGGCAGACAACCCAAGCGGTTCGCTTAATTCTGGCGGAGCTAACATAGCCTACCTTCAAAATACCACCGGGAGCGACGTAATACTGATCTTAGACGGCAATACGATCACAACCAAAGCTAATCGATTGAATATTTTTGATAGAAGCTCTGGGACATGGGTTCAAGAAGTAATTCAAGATCAACAGTCGCAACCTATAGCGACTCCGGCACCGACTACCACGCCTACACCTACACCCACGCCAACGCCAACACCGACGCCGACTCCCACACCGACACCAGCTCCGGACTTTTCGTTAGCGATCAGTCCATCATCTGTCACCGTATCGCGCGGCGGTGGAGTAGCCACTTATACCGTCAGCATCACGACAACCGGAGGCTTCGGCTCGTCGGTTAACCTCGAGGTCGGCGGTCTCCCTGCGGGCGCAGTGGGCACGTTTAACCCGAATCCGGCGACCGGATCTTCCACTTTAACCGTCACCGTGTCATCTGGAGTATCACGCGGAACATACACCCTCACGGTGACTGGCACGGGTGGAACCCCGGCAATCCAGCACACGGCGACGGCCACGCTCGTAAAGAGTCAGCAAAAGTAAAGTGCGACCGGGCAGCTAAATTGAGTCTGCCTAGAGGTCAGAGGACAAAGGGCGAAAGTCAGAGGATAGAGGACGGAGGACGGAGAGCAGAAGACAGAGGGCAGAGATCAGACGTCAGAGATCAGAAAGCAGTTCTCAAAGGTTAGACGTCCTTAAGAATAGTCTTCGCTTTTCACTTATCACTAGTCACTCATCACTCGTCACTAAGAACCATGTGCGGCATCTGCGGCCAGTTTAACTTCGCTAGGAACGAGCCGGTGGAGCTGGAAACGATTCGGCGAATGACCCAAACGATGGTCCACCGTGGTCCCGACGATGGGGGCTACTTCATCGCAGGCCCGCTGGGATTGGGCTTCCGGCGGCTTTCCATCATTGATCTGGCGGGAGGTCATCAGCCGATGTCTGATACCGAGGAAAAGGTGTGGGTCATCCTTAACGGTGAGATCTACAACTTCAAAGAGCTGCGCGCTGAACTCGAAAAACGCGGTCATCGTTTTCGCACAAATTCGGACACCGAAGTGATTATTCACGGCTACAAAGAATGGGGCACCGAAGTTCTGAATCATCTCAACGGCATGTTTGGTCTAGCCATTTGGGATGTAAAAAACCACCGATTGGTGGTGGCCCGCGATGCAATGGGGATCAAGCTGATCTATTATCGGATCGCAAACGGCCAATTGACATTCGGGTCGGAAATCCGTCCGATTCTTGCGGCGGAAAACTCCAAACAATCCGTTGATCCCGTCGCACTCAATCTCTTTCTTCGCTTTCGGTATACGCCTTCTCCTCTCACCATTTTTGAGGGTATCCGAAAATTGGCTCCAGGTACAATGCTGGTAATCGAGGGAGGCCAATGCCGGGAAGAGCGATGGTACAATTATACGCCAGTTCCTTTTTCCAATCCAAAAGAAGACAAAGAAGCCACAGAAGAACTTTTAGAATTGTATCGGGGTGCGGTTCGTCGACACCTGCTGAGCGACGTGCCGGTAGGCATACTCCTTAGCGGCGGCCTCGACTCGGGGTTGCTCCTAGCGCTGATGAATGAGCAGGGCGGACCCTGGCCCGCTTACACTATCGGCTACGGGGAAAACTTCGCCGACGACGAGTTGGCAGATGCGGCGGAGACAGCATCGGTTTTAGGCGCCCGGCACATTGCGGTGCAGCTCAACCGAGCCGAGTTTGAAAGATCTCTGCCGAAAATCGTAGAGTGTCTGGAAGAACCGATCGCGGCTTCGTCGATTGTGCCGATGTATTTCGTCTCTCAACGAGCGCGACAGGATGTCAAAGTAGCTCTGATTGGCCAGGGTCCGGACGAGCTTTTTGGGGGGTACAAACGACACTTGGGTGTTTACTATGGAGATTGGTGGAGGCGTGTACCAGCAGTCTTCCGTTCGGCTATTGGTTTTGCTGTCCACGGACTGCCTCGGAATGAGATGTTGAAGCGTGGCGTTTCCTCGCTCGCAACGAACGACCGGTTGAAGCGCTATCAGGACGTTTTTTCTCTGGCGCCAGCCAAGACGATCGATGGACTTTTCAGGGACGATCTAATCCCTAACGGACAAAGTCATGAAATGGTCGATTACTGGCAAGGGCTAGTGCCGCAAATGGCGCACACCGACGAACTGGGAGGGTTTCAACTACTGGAAATTCGCTCGTCGCTACCAGATGAGCTGCTCATGTATGCGGACAAGCTATCCATGGCTCACAGTCTGGAAGTCCGCGTCCCTTACCTGGACCTGACTGTAGTGGAATACGTCCAGCGCCTTGACCGGAGTTTCAAAGTCCGCAATGGCACTCGTAAGTGGCTACATCGACAGGTATGCCAAGCTTATCTGCCGCCGCGCATCCTCAGGCGAAAGAAGCGCGGGTTTGCGGTGAACGTGGTCGACGAATGGTTTCATTCATCACTCAAAGGCGAGTTTCCAGAGCTACTCTTGGATGAAGGCTCTCTCATGTTTGAGCTACTCAAGCCTGAGCCGGTGCGAAAGCTCCTGAGCGACCATCGGTCAGGGCGAGAAGATAACCACAAACTTCTGTTCAGCCTGGTCATGCTCGAGCAATGGCTGCGCACAATTTCTTCGGATAGAGATCCGTCGCCTGGACGAATCGTGGAAAGTGTTAGTTTGTAGCCTTCTCTCGAACTGGAGCAGTGTCCGCAGAAGGCAAGAGTCGTTGGGACTGAACCCCGCCTCGCGGATGCAGGTCAAATGAATCTAAAATCGATTAGGACGAAGGCGAAGCATAGCTTGCAATTACTCAGGCATTTTCAGCATCCTCTTCTTGTTCCTTTGGCCCGATTAGGCTGGATCAAGATAGATTACTGTTCATTCCGCGTACGCAAAGGAGGTGTTGAGTACAATGTGCTGGGTCGCCTTCTCGGTGGCGATCATAGGATTCTCAGGGAGGTTTTGCTCGACGAAACCTATCGACCACTATTGGAGCTGCTGCCTGCGGAACCAGTTCGGCTTCTTGAAATAGGCGCGCATATCGGCGTTTTTACAATTTGGTTGCATCGACAACACGGAATCAGCGAAGCATTCTGCTTCGAGCCCGATTCAGACTCCTTTGCCTTATGTCAGTTCAATCTTGGCCGAGACGGATCCGGTAATTTCCGACTGTACAGGCAAGCCATAGGAGGAACCACGCGTGAAAGCGAGATTTGGGTTGATCAAGCGGCGCATGCCAAAAGCAGTTTGCTTCGTAAAGGAGGAAGCTCCGCTAGTCAGCAGTCGAAGGTTCAGGTTATCTCGCTCAGTGAGTGGCTGGAACAAGTCGAAGGGGATTTTGACGTGTTGAAGATGGATTGCGAGGGATCAGAATGGGAAATTCTCGATGCCATGCCCGCTGCATTCGCCCGCTTCTCGATTATTATTGCCGAGATTCATAGTGATCCAATTGGAGGGCGCAATATTTGTGATTTCGCGTCTGCTTTGGCTCAAAACGGATTTATGACCGTGCGTTCCGATCGTCTCTACATTGGGCGACGCAACTTTGAGGCAGCCAATTCTAAATAGATGAGAAGACCGAAATGGGAAAGGGATCGCTTCAAACCGCCCATGAATGCGTACGCGTCAATCAAGACAGTCGCAAACTCTTTTAACTTGGTCATGCTGGAACGATGGTTGCGCCGCACTTGCTCGGATGAGAAGTCCGCACGCGACAGAGTGAGTCGTTACCAGGAGATCCTTTGAGTCACAGGGAAGGCATCGGGGCCCTCGCGGGCGCGCCCACGAGCAATCGAGGAGCGGTGATTTACAAAGAGTCGATTCGTATTAGGGGAGTGCCCGTATCGTTTGATGCCGTACGGATACAGAACCAGACATTTATCATTTCCGGTAAAGTCATAACGACCGCCCACCTGACGGGCGAAGAGGAATGGCTAAAGGACGTGGAAGATCCAGACGAAGTAGTTCGGGCACTCAAGACGACTCCTGTAAGAATCGACATCTTTAGGTTCTGGCAGAGAATCCCGGAAATTGAAGCCAAGTTCAGCTACTACAAAGAGTGGCGTCAAATCGCTGCTATCCCGATCAAGGACTACAACCATTGGCTAACAAAGCAGATCAGTCCCAGCGCGCGAAACAAGGTCAGAAAAACCCAAAAGTTCGGCGTCACGATTCAAGAAACCCAGTTGAACGATGAACTGGTGCGTGGAATCATGGAGATTTTTAACCAGTCCCCTGTACGACGGGGCAAACGGTTCTGGCACTACGGCAAGGATTTTGAAACCGTTAAGAAAGAGATGTCTCTGGACTTGCAGGATTCAATCTTTATCACGGCTTATCACGAAAACGAACTGATTGGATTCATTAAGCTGTACATCACTGACCGGTACGCGATGATCACATTGATTCTCGACAAAACTGCTCATCGTGACAAGGCGCCGATGAACGGGATGATCGCGAAGGCCGTAGAAGCGTGCGCACAGCGTAAGATTCCCCACATCGCCTATACAGTGTGGCGAAGAGGCGAGCATGGTCAGTTCCAGGAAAGCAATGGCTTTGAAAAGATCCCGGTGCCGGAATATTTCGTGCCTTTGACACTGCGAGGCGTGCTGGCTTTAAGACTTGGCCTGCACCGAGGCATTCGAGGATTGATCCCCGCGCAAACCTTGATTTGGCTGCTGGCATTAAGAGCCAAATGGTATTCTTGGAAATATCGCCACAAAACGGCGTAAGCATTTTACGAACCCCCCAATCTTTATAGTCGGTCCACATCGTAGCGGAAGCACTCTCTGGCACAATCTCGTAGCCATATGTCCAGGTGTAATGAGATTAACAGAACCACGCTTCCTAAGCCCACCGAGGCACAAAGATTTCCGGTTCTTTCTCAAGACTCAGGCCACGGATCTGTCGGCCGATCAAGACGTGGATACAATGGTCGAGCTGTGCTTTTCAAAAACGGGCTTGCCAGGTCTGGAGGGCGCTTTCTGGCGCTTCGAAGGCATTGAAGCAGCCAAGGATCCGGAATTAAAGAGGGAGATCGCGCGCAAGATTAAGAAATCGGACAGAGGTTTGGGGGCGATTGCCAGAATCTTCATCGACGAGATTACTCGATTCAGCGGCTGCACCAGGGCATGTGTGAAATTTCCGGTCGATGTCGGGCATATTCCCGAACTATTGCAATGGTTTCCAGGCTGCAAAATAATCCATATTACCCGGGATCCGAGGGCGATGGCCATGTCGAAGACAAATGATCCGTCGGGCACGGCGATCAAGGTCTTGGAGCATCCCCGGCTCGCCTGGTTTATAAGAAAAATAGCCGTCTGGTTTGTGATTGCTCAATATCGATGCACCTCCCGACTCCATATTCGCTTCAAGGAATTAACCAATTATAAACTGTTTCGGTATGAAGATTTGCTAGCTCAACCGGAGAAGGTCTTGAGAGAATTGTGCGAGTTCATAGAAGTTGATTTCACAGAAGATATGTTGCAGCCGCAAAAAGGCCGGCACGAGCATCAGCCCTCCAGTTTGACGGGGAAGAGGCAAAGAGCGTTTGATGCGAGCGCGGCCATCCGTTGGCAGTCGGTCATCTCACCGATCGACGAGTGGATCATCACCTTCCTGACCAAAGGAAGTATGAACAAGTTAGGCTACGATCCCAAAACACATCCTATTTTTCAAAGAGTTCGATAATTCCAGACTTGAGACGTCCCCATTAATTGCAACGCTTCTGGAGAGGTAGCTGAGTGGTTTAAGGCAGTAGCCAGCAAGGCTGTTATGCGGTCGAGACCGCATCGGAGGTTCGAATCCTTCCCCTCTCCGCCAACGCTGGGATTAGTTGGCTTAAGTTAGGGCAAGAGGCGCCAAGCGAGCGCTCAAATCAAATTGATTCCATAATGGACTACTCGGATAATTGGGAGAAATTTTGGGATGAGAGGTCGGAGAAAGCCACTTCGGATTATGACTTTGACCATGGCTGCGGCTCCGGAGGCGAAATCGAAAAGCTGTCAGAACAAGAGTTGCTCACCTTCATAGATCCGCAACGCGACGACGCAATCTTCGATGCCGGTTGCGGTACGGGAGCCAACATCCTACTGCTCAGCCCTGGAGTTAAGGAGATAGTCGGAATGGATTATTCCCGAGGCGCTACTGAACGGTGCCAGCGGCGAATCGAGTCTAATCAGCTTGAGAACGCAAAAGTTTTGCGAGGGAGTGTCACGCACGTGCCATTGCCCGATCGTTCGTTTGATAAAGTTCTTTGTATGAGCCTGCTGCAGTATATGGATGATACCGAGGTGACCTGCGCTCTGACGGAATTCAAGCGAATCTTACGCGATGACGGAGTTATCATCCTTCACTTGAAGAATCTGGCTTCCATTTACCTCGCAACCTTGTGGGCGGTTAAGAGGATCAAACGGTTGGTACGGAAGCAGACCAAGCTTGAATATTATAGGTCTTTCAGTTGGTACGTGAAGGCATTAAGAGCATTTGGATTCGAGATCGTGGATTACAATTCATTTAGTCTATTCATGCTGGATGGAATGCCCAAGCGTTTCCTTTTGCTCCTGCAAAAGTTCGAACTACAAAACTATAACAACGCGTTCTTCCGACTTGGATTTCTCCGCCGGCACGGTTCCGAACTCAAAATTAAAGCTCGGCTGAAACGGCGGATGTAACGCTACCGGTTAAGCGGCCTTCGACTTTGCTGCACGGGGCCAAGAGTGCCATCAGGCACAACTTTGCAGTATCATTAAAGCTTTAAAGTAATGCCAGGTATTGCCGGAATCATACGTAAAGCGCCATCCGATGGCGTAGAGCATGATTTGCATCAAATGGTCCACGCGATGCGGTATGAAGATTTTTACCGATCGGGTCAGTACGTGAGGAAGGATTTAGGGCTTTATGTGGGATGGACCTGTCACGAGGCTTCCTTTTCTGACTGCATGCCGCTGGTAAGTCAAAATGAGGACGTCGTCTTGATTTTCCATGGAGAAAATTACCCCGACGAGCAAACAGTTGGGCGTTTGAGGCGCTCTGGATCCGATGCCAATCATCTAACGGCCGCGTATCTGATCGAGTTATACGAGGAGCTTGGAGATAGTTTTCTCCCTCAACTGAACGGGTGGTTTTGCGGCCTTATCGCAAATTTGCGCACCAGGGAAATCACTCTGTTCAACGATAGATACGGAATGAGTCGTATTTACTTTCACGAGGGCAAAGATGAGTTCGTTTTTGCTTCGGAGGCCAAATCTCTTTTAAAGATTCGCGGCGCCCTGCGGACGCTTGATCGGGAGTCTTTGGCCGAATACCTGCGGTTCACCTGCGTGACTGCGAATAAGACCCTCTTTAGGGGAATCTCAATATTGCCAAACGGATCGTCCTGGGTGTTCGAAGATAGTGTCCGGCCTCGAAAACAGCGTTATTTTGATCCTGCTGATTGGGAGCAACAGCTCTCTATTCCGCCTAGCGACTTCTATGAGAAATTTGCCGAAACCGTAACGCGGGTTTTCCCTAGATACGTCCGCGGCTCTAAAAGGATTGCTCTGGCATTGACTGCGGGACTTGACAGTCGCTTGATTTTGGCTGCCGTCCCGAACCACGATGGGCTCTTCTCATGCTGCACATACGGTGGAACTTGGGGAGAGACCTTTGATATTGGAACAGCGCGAGAGATAGCGAAGCTTCAAAACCAGCGATTTGAGGTAATCAGAATCAACCAAGATTTTCTGAGGAATTTTGGAAGTTTTGCACAACGAAGTATTTATCTGTCTGATGGGACGCATGACGCATTTGGGGCGCATGACGTCTATTTTAATCGGGCCACGCGTGAGATTGCCCACATTCGCCTGACAGGGAAATTTGGTAGTGAGGTAGTAAGGAACAGGAAGCTTATCCCGTGGGTAAACTACAAAAGGGATTTCGTTCAACCTGATTTCAAACCGTTTCTCGATCAATTACAACCTAGAGAGAGAGTAAGCGAAAAACATTCTCTCTCTAACGCGGTTTTTGAAGAGATTCCCTGGTATGAATTTGGGCGAGTTGCGGTTGAACAGTCGCAACTCATTTTGCGGACCCCTTATCTTGATAACGACTTGGTCAAGCTGATGTTCCAAGCCCCGGCTGAGGTTCGAGGGGCGGGAGAGGTGCAAGCCCGTTACATTAGACAAAAGTCGCCTCAATTGGGTGCGGTTCTGACGAATATGGGCGATTTGGGGAATAATAGCCGTTTGGTAACAAAGCTGCGTTACATTTTTTACCGAGCGTTGTTCAAAACCGAATTTATCTATCTATATTCTGCACCTCATTGGTTGACGCGGCTTGATCGCAAATTGGAAAAACTGAAACTGGAACGCTTCTTTGCCGGGAGGGAAAAGTTCGAGGGCTATCGAATTTGGATTAAGACCGATTTTTCAGAGTTTATTCGAGATACGCTGGCGAATCCCCAGGCATATTACTCACAGTTTTTTGACCGAGGGTTCGTCCAGCGCATGGTCGCGCGTCATATCGCTGGGACCCACAACTATCTGAACGAGATAAATAACGTGCTCACGTTTGAGTTGATCTATTCGTCCCTTATCAAGCCATAACTTGAAGGTACTATTTGCCGGCAGAGAGCGAAAACTTTGCCTGATGGCTAATGGTGCTTCGCGGCCAACTCTTCACTTCGCGTTGTGATGAATGCTTTACTTATTAAGCTCGGTGCAACGGGAGACGTAGTCCGAACGACTCCACTGTTGAGTCGGTTAAAGGGCGATGTGACCTGGATAACGGCGGCAAAAAACACCCCTTTGCTGAAGGGATTAAGCCATAATCTTCGCTGCTTTTCGTGGGAAGAACGAGAAGAAATCGGAGATAGAAACTACGACCTCGTCATCAATTTGGAAGATACCTTGGAGGTTGCGCAGTTCTTGAGAACCGTACGCCACCGCCAGCTCTTTGGAGCCTATGTCAACTCTAATAACGTCCTGCGATATACGAAGGATTCGGAGGCTTGGTTTGATCTCAGTCTTATCAGCGTTTACGGCCCAGAGCAGGCAGATAAGCTTAAGCTAAAGAATCGGCGTACCTATCAGGAGCTGGTCTTTGACGGGCTCGGTTTTCGCTTTGACGACGAGCCATATCTGTTGCCGGCGGCGATCGAGACGGGATTGTCGGGGGATGTTGCCATAGCAGCCGATTCCGGGCCGATCTGGCCGATGAAGAAGTGGGCTTACTACGACGAACTGAAGAGGCAGCTTGAAGATCAGAGGTTGACCGTAAACATCCTGCCGAAGAGATCATCGCTCCTCGAACATTTATCTGATGTGCGAAACCATCGATGCCTGGTTGGAGGCGATAGCTTGCCGATGCATTTCGCGCTCGGAACCGGAACTCCCTGTGTCACTCTATTCATCTGTACGAGCCCTTGGGAGATTCACGATTATGGGATTCAGACCAAGATAGTTTCACCTCTCCTTGAGGAATTCTTCTACGAACGCGGATACGACAACCGCGCAACGACGGCGATCAGGGTGGATGAGGTGCTAGGTGCCGTGATGACTCAGCTCGAGCCGGCGAGCCAAGTCGCCAATCGCATTACCGTCAGATGACACAGACCGCGAAAAGTTCGGTCCTCCGACCCTCGCAGCGCCAAGACGAAGTGGGCATGAGCCGGTCCTCTGTCGTCCGTCCTCGGTCATCCACGAGTTGCTCATCAGCCAACTCGTCCTCGGACATCGATCAGCGGGCAATCCGCATTGCCCTCCTTACCGGCGGCGGCGACAAGCCTTACGCGCTCGGCATGGCAACAGCGCTCACGTCAAAAGGGGTATTCGTTGATTTTATTGGCAGCGATGATCTGAATGTCCCGGCGGTAGTCGATA
>WNFQ01002770.1_pt1 | contig 14273 bp, 11 predicted proteins | sample 5400171 | NCBI WGS metagenome assembly WNFQ01 (sample SAMN13153356, study PRJNA577476) | soil metagenome | isolation source: 20 cm soil under Madrone tree | place: USA:California | collected 2016-06-14
TGCCGGCCTCTGCCTGTCCGTCTCTGTTGACGGCGGCGCCCGCCAGGAGTGCTTCGTTCTTGAACGTGCCGTTTTTTTGGTTGATCCAGAGTTGGTTGGGATCGCCGTCGTTGGCGACGTAGATGTCCAGCCAGCCGTCGCGGTCAAAATCCGCGGTCACCACACCCAACCCGTGTCCAAATTCTTTGTCCAAGCCTGCGCTTGCTGTGACATCTTCAAAAGTGCCGTCGCCCTTATTATGAAAAAGCCGATTGCCGGGAGCACGAAAGACACGTGGCGTGCAATAGTCCTTCGCGGTAGTCACGGCGTAACACGTGGGACTGTTGGCAACAGAAAAATCGGCGTAGTTCACTACCATCAAATCAAGCCAACCATCGCGATCGTAATCGAAGAAGGCCGCGCTCGTGCTCCAGCGCGTATCGTCGGTTCCGCTCTTCTTAGTTACGTCGACAAACGTGCCGTCGCCCTTATTAAGATACATCCGATTAGAACCGAGATTTGTAATGTACAGATCGGGCCAGCCATCGTTGTTTATGTCGCCGACGGCCACACCCATTCCATACCCGTCGGCAACGATGCCACTCTTCTCTGTTACATCGGTAAACCGAAGCGTGCGGCTGCCGTCTTTTGTAACGACGAGATCATTGCGAAAAAGTCTCCCGCGTGGTTCGCCCGGCCCGCGCCACGGGAAGAGCGTGCCCGCGGGATGGTTCCCGGGTTCAAGCTTAGTGTCTTGAACGACGAAGACATCCAAATCGCCATCATTGTCGAAATCAAAAAAGGCCACACCCGCACCCATAACCTCTGGCAAAAAAAACTTTCCCGTCATGCCATTGTAGTGTCGAAACTTCAGGCCCGCCGTGTCCGGGAGCTCGCGGAAGATCGGTGGGGACTCGCGGTTTTCCCTTTGATTTCCTGTTAAGTGACTGTCCACCGGCTTGGGGACAAGGCACAGTGCGGCGATGACGAGCCAGACAAACACCCTTAAGACGGTTATATGCATGCTGCTAAGTTGTCGGGCGAGTATCTCTAAAAATTTGCGATTGAATTGCGCCAATGAAAATACCTTGACTCTGCCCGTGCTTCTTTGCTAAAAGGGTTTGCTAGTTACAATAAACCTACCATAGTTATTAGATAGTGGCCGAAGGTCCCAAAGTCCAGGCCTAACTTCCACTCCTTTTCTGGTGCTATGGTTTTCACAGACCCACAGGAGACATCTGAAATGAAAAACCAAAAGTCATTCGTGTTAGTGATTTTCGTCTGCGCCGCGTTGGCGTGTCTACAGACAGCTGCGCTTGGCCAGGGAGCCAGCCAGTCTGCGGACGCAAAAGCCGCCAACGTCAGGGCCGAGGGAATGGGGGTCAGATTTGACTCCACAATTTCGTACTCTAATGCCACCCTGACAATTTCGGCTCCGGACGGAAGTGTGTATAAACGGGAATTCAAAGGGGGCTCCGCTGTCTCGTTCGCGCTAAATGACAAGACCGGGGCCGCGCTCGGCAACGGCCAATATAACTATGAAATCAGGTTCACTACGGTTCAACAGGATAGCCGCCTGATGTCCGCCCCACGTGGTGCCGGCTCCGTTGAGGATGAGAACGGCCGCATCAATGGTAGAGCATCGTCCGTGCAATCGGTTGTCCAGTCCGGATCATTCGCACTGCAGAATGGCGCCCTTTATGTTGGCAACGACATAGAACCCACTTCCCGCCGAACTTCGTCAACGAAGAGCCTGGAAACCGGTCCGCAGCAGCCGCGCTCACCGGGCGTTCTTTCCGGGAATACAGCGACGAGACTTCGCAACCATCGGTTTTCCCTGTTATCCATGCCGGATCAGGTGATTCCCGACGATTTGATCGTGCAGGGCAGTGCCTGCGTCGGACTTGACTGTGTCAACAACGAAAGTTTTGGGTTTGATACAATCCGGCTGAAAGAGAACAACACCCGGATCAAGTTTGATGATACTTCGACCTCGGCAGGCTTTCCCAATCATGACTGGCAACTAACCGCGAACGATTCAGCGAGCGGCGGTGCTAATAAGTTTTCGATTGAAGAAATTACCGCTGGGACCGTCCCGTTTACCATTACCGGCAACGCACCGAGCAACGCGATCTTTGTTGACAGCACAGGCCGCGTGGGACTTCGCACCAGTACGCCAGTGTTGGACTTGCATACGTCTACCAGTAACACTCCGGCCCATCGGTATGAACAGACCAACGCGGGCGGCTTCACGGCCCAAACCTGGGACGTCGCTGGTAACGAAGCCAACTTCTTCGTCCGCGATGTGACCGGCGGCTCACGCTTGCCCTTCCGCATTCGGCCCGGCGCGCCGACCAGTTCGATCGACATTTCAGCAACTGGCGCCGTCGGCGTTGGTACAGCGAGTCCCGCGGTGCAGCTGCACCTGGTGAATAGTTCAACCGCGCAGGCGAGAGTTGAGTCGACAGGAAATGCGGCAGCGGTTGCGGACTTTAAGAACTTGTCACGGCGTTGGGTGATTGGCACCGGCATTCTGTCGGCCGCCGGCGACTTTAGCATCTTTGACGCCAACGCCTCTGCTACCAGAGTCTTTCTTGATACATCAGGCAACGTCGGCATCGGCACGTCCGCGCCTCTTCAACTTCTGTCAGTCAATGGAACCGCCGGCAAGCCCGGTGGCGGTACCTGGGATGTCTTTTCGGATGAACGCCTGAAGAACATCAAAGGCCGATACAACACCGGACTCAAGGCCCTGATGCAGTTGCAACCGATCCGCTACGAGTACAAGCGTGACAACCCTCTCGGCATTAAGTCAGAGGGAGAGAACGTCGGCTTCGGCGCCCAGACACTGCAGAAGATCATCCCGGAAGCTGTGACCATGAACAGCGCCGGCTACCTGATGGTCAAGAGTGATCCGATCCTTTGGACGATGCTCAATGCGATTAAGGAGCAGCAGAAGGAAATTGCCGAACTGAAGGGACAAGTCAGGAGGTTGCAGACAGCTTCACACAGACGCAGAAAATGAGACGCGGATAGCGCGCTCCAGCCACGAAAAGGCGCAAGCAGCATCAACGAATTTTCTCGTTTCGCTCTTGCGCCTTTTGTGCGTCCTAAGAGGATCTTTTGCGCGCGGCAGTTCGGGTTACTAGCCGCCTTCCTTAACCAGATCGATAAAGCCTTTCAACTCGAGGGTGCGCTTCTTGACCACTTCCATGCGGGCGTCAATGCGCATCGGAATATACATGGTCCCATCCATCGTATCGTAGACGGTGTCGATGAACTTGAAATCCAAATCCCGATGCTTGATCCATTCGAGCTGGGCCAGTCTGAGCGCTTCCTTTTGTGCCGGTTTCAGCGCCCGCATCAGTTCGCCATAGCTTTTGTTCAGCTCCTTGTCCCAGGCGGCGTAAGCTTTGTCCGTGCACTCAACCATGCCGGCAGTGGAGCCGTTCTTGTCGATACACGCCTCGAGCGCCTTATCGATTGGATGTTGGGCTGGTTCCTGGGCAATTGAGACCGTCGTGAACAGGAAAACGGAAAGCAGCGCCAGCATTAGCCTGATCATATAGCGTCCTCTCGTTAGGGAGGCAGTCGCTCCGTGAAAAGAGACCGCGATTGCCGCAGTAACCTCTCCCGATTCCCCCTTTTAGTTAACGAATCTGCGCAGTTGCACGCTGAGCGCGAAACCGATAGCGATGAATGTGGCCAGTACCGAAGAAAGGCCCGCGCTCATCAGCGGCAGCGGCACACCGATCACCGGCAAGAGACCGAGGGCCATTCCGACGTTAATGAAAATCTGAAAAATTAGTCCGCCCACGATCGCCATGATCACCAGCATGCCGGTGCGGTCGCGCGATCGCCGGGCGTCGGTAATCAAGCGCGTCAGCAGCAAAGCGTAAGATGCCAGAAGCAGCACGCAGCCGACAAAACCAGTCGTTTCCGCCGCGACGGCAAAGATAAAGTCCGTGTGCGGCTCAGGCAAAAACTTTAGACTGCTTTGCGAGTATTCGGAACCACGCGCTCCCACCAGGCCACCTTCGCCCACGGTAACCATCGATTGCCAGGTGTGATAACCGAAGCCGCGCTTGTCGGCGTTCTCAGGATCGAGGATGACGTTGATGCGTTCAAGCTTATAGCCGTGAAGCAAGCCGGTCTTTACTCCCACCGTGTAGGCCAGCGGCGCCCCGGCTATGCAAGCCAAGAGCACTGCCCCGACGACCCACATTCGCATCGACGATAGGAACAAAACGATCGCCAGCAAAGGCAAATAGGTTATCGATTGGCCCACATCGGGTTCCAGTAGAATCAGGGCCATGGGCAAGCCAAGAATCAAGCAGCCCATGAACAGTTCTTTCCAGGTCAACAAGCCGCTGCGATGCTTTCCAAAATACCGGGCCAGCATCAGGACCACGGGGATCTTTACAAACTCAGACGGCTGAAACTGTCCCAGCGGACCGGGCAGCCTTATCCAACAACGCTGGCCATTAATCTTCATTCCGATCCCCGGTATCAGCACAATGATCAGCAACACCAGTCCCAACGCGTAAAGGATTGGCGCAAGTTCAACCAAGCGGCGATAGTCGCTGAAAGCGATCGCCAGCATTGCCACCAATGCGATGCCCAAACCAATTAATTGCTTCTGCCAATAGGGCTCAGTAGGTTGCGCGTTGTGAATCTCCCACGCGCCAAAGCAGACAATGGCAATAGCCAGCACAGCGATCAGCCAGTCGAAATCACGGAGTTTACGTCTTTGTAGAATGGCAACCATAAATCAGTAAGCAGTGGGCAATAGGCCGTAAGCAGTTAGCGAATTCTGATCGCGATGTTATTGGTCGGATTCTCCTTGGCCGGCCGGGTCTTGGCGTAATAAACGTCATAAATCGCGCGCACCGACGGCGCTCCGAAGCGCGAACCCAGGCCCGCGTTTTCAATCATGGCAACGCAGGAGATCTCGGGCTTGAACGCCGGCGCGTAAGAAACGAACCACGAATGGTCCTTGTGTTCAGCGCCCTCTTTGCCCAGGCTCACAACCTGGGCCGTGCCGGTCTTGCCGGCAATATCAAATCCAGCCATCTTGATTCCGGTGGCGGTCCCGGCGACGTTCACAACCGACCACATAGCATGAACGACCAGATCGCTTTGATCGACGGGAATCGGAAGCACCTTGGGTTGCGGTCGATCGAAAGTCCGTGCCGGCCGTGCCGGACGATAATCAGGACGCGTGGGATCGTTACCCACGGCCGCAATCGCGCGTACCTCTTTCAAGAGATGCGGAATGTACATCTTTCCCTTCATTCCGATGGCTGAATGAGCGCGCAACAGAGCGAGCGGAGTCAGCACGTCCTCGCCCTGACCAAACGATGAATAGACCGTGTCAATGTCCTTCCATTCGGGATCGGTGGGATAGTTGCGGGCCTTGAATTCGCGCGAAGGAGTGGTGCTAATAACTTCGTGCGGCAGGTCGATCCCGGTTCGCTTGTTGAGATCGAATTCATCGACCATCGCCTGAATGCCCTCGAGCTTCATCTTCAAACCGAGGCGATAGAAATAACCATCACACGATTTCATGATGGCAAAGTGGACATCCGGCGAGCCGTGATTGCCGCCCATGCAGCGGGTGAATTTGTTGCCGATGGTAATCCCTCCGCCACAAACCAGGTTTGAACTGTCAATGGTAATCGCGCCTTGTTGCAGGCCGGCGGTGGCCATCAAAGGCTTCCATGTCGAGCCGGGAGGGTATTTGCCCTGGATCGCGCGATCGATTAACGGCTTGTCCGGATCGTTCAGCAGCTTTTGGTACTCGGCCCGGCCTTCTTTGGTAGTGATGCGTTGCGAGAAGAGATTCGGATCGAACGTCGGAGCCGAAGCCAGCGCAAAGATCTCGCCGTTGTTCGGATCCATCGCAATGATCACACCCCGTCCCTGTGGCGATTTGCGCAGTTGATCTTCAGCGGCCTGCTGCAGATCAAGATCGATAGTCGTCACGATGTCCTGGCCTGATTGCGGCTCGATCCTTTCGACTTCGTTTTGAATATGGCCACGGCTATCGACGATTACTTTCCGGAAGCCGTCTCGGCCGCGCAGGTATTCGTCATAGACGGCCTCGAGTCCCTCCTGTCCGATGATGTCCCCGGGGCGGTAACCTTTCTCGCGGAACTCCGGTTTGTTCAATTGTTCCGGGCTTATCTCGCCGACATAGCCCAGCACATGAGCGAGCATGCCGTTGGTTGGATAACGCCGTTGTGGGATTTGCTCGACGCGCAGGGCCGGCAGCTCCAATTGATGCGCGTCCACCCAGGCGATATCAGTCTGCGAAGCGCCTTCCTTAATCAGTATCGATTCGAACGCGGGCTGTAACTTCACCTGATCAAAACGCTCGCGCAATATCTCACCGTCAAGCATAAGCCCATCTGCCAGAGGCTTAATCAGCGAATAACGATCGATGCCTTTGGTATCCTCGCGCGAGAGAATGATGCTGTAAATAGGTCTGGAGTCGACCAGCACATTCCCATTGCGATCGAAGAGCATGCCGCGGGGCGCCGGGATTGGCAGCAGGCGAATACGCTGGTTCTCGGCGATTTCAGCATAGCGGGCGCCGTTTATGATTTGCAGTAAATAAAGCCGGACACCGAGGAGGCCCAGCAGGACCAGGATCAGCGCCTGAATCAGGCGGAGCCGCACACGCAGGTTTTGTGAATCGTCAACGAATTTCATCTGCTTCTTCTTCGCAAGCTGCCCATGCCGCCGCGCGCCACGCGGCGCCGAACCGTGAATTGACGACGCTGCCGAGCTTTACCACTAAAGAAAGAGTCATAAGCATAGAGTAAGAGCGTCCCGGCAATCGTAGTTGCGACCAGCTTGTATGACAAGGATTGAATAAAGGGCATTGGTGGCGTTTGGCCTAACAGTCGATGCATTCCCACGTACACCAGATTATCAAGCAGACTGGCACTGGCCAGGACCGGAATGCGCAGGATGGGCGTGTCCAGCATTACTCGCGAGGCGACGAAATAGACCGCGTAAGCAGTCAGCGTTTTTGAGAATCCACCAGCGCCCAGCAAAGCCGGACGGCCGCTGATAAAGTCAGTCGCCAGGCCCGCCACGGCAGCTACTATCAGCGCCTGCAGAGGTTCGCGTTGGAGCGCGAAATACACCACCAGAATCAAGGTGAGGTCAACGTAACCAAGCGGTTGCCAAACCGACCGCAGTGCCGATTGCACAGCGACCGCCACTAGCAACAATAAAGCGATTGTCAGTTGACGCATGTCTCAGGTAGTGAGCATCTGGCAGTGAGTTGTCAGCAGCAAGTAGTCAGTAAGGAGCGTGGCAGACACCAGTCGAGACGATTAGACTTCAAGGTCTCTTCTAAAAGTTTGGCTTGGTAATCGCCTGGTTGGTCATCGGTTGTCCCTATCTTTCTGCCCACTGCCCACTAAATTATTTCAGTTACTGCTTACTGGTTTTCTTTTCCACGTTGGGGAGAGATTGATCGGATTCGGTGCGCTGGGGCGCGTGGTACATGAGCACCGCTACTTCTTTCAAACGTTCCAGTCCGGCGCCTGGTCGAACATGAATTATTTGTGCCGTGGTTGCCGAGCCCGGTTTTACCTCGATGACTTCTCCGACGGTATAACCCTGCGGATAGATAGCGTCCTGGCCGGTGGTGGTAACGGTGTCTCCCACCTGCACTTTTTCCGTCCCGGAAACATAGCGCATTTCCAGCAAACCACTTTCGCCCATGCCCTTGACGGATCCCAAAGCAGTCGATTGCCCAAGCTGACCGACGATGGCTCCCGCTCCTGATTTCTCGTCGGTGACCAGCATCACCTGCGCACTCCACGGACTGGTCGAGACCACGCGGCCGACGATTCCGCCGGTGGTGACGACGGGCATACTAACTTCGACGCCTGCCCAGCGGCCTTTGTCGATCGTTATGCTGTCAAACCACATCGACGGATCCCTGCCAATCACGCGCGCCACCACCGTCTGATAGGCGCTCTTTTCATTCAGCTTGAATAACTTTTCCAGCCGTTCAGCTTCGGCCGCGCGTTCGCGCGTGTCCCGCAGCTCAGCTTGCATCTGATCGATTTGCTTGTGCAGTTCCTGGTTCTCAGTCGAGGCCCGGCGCAGTTCGCCGATATTTCCAAAGAGTCCGCCGATCCAATTTCCAGTGCTCGAGGCGCCCTGCTGGATCGGATACGTGAGCGAGCTGGCGATCGAGCGAATCTTGCGTTGTTTGGTCGAGTCGTCGCGCGCGTCATAGGTCATCAAACCAAAATTCAGCAACAGCAGCCCGAACAACCACCAGGGGGCGCGTTGACGAATCTCTCTTTGAGTGCGAATGGCGGCCATTAATGAGATTCCCGATTCTTGATCGCTGATTTTTGATTTTCAGATTTGCGACTTCCGGAGTAGGGATTACGCCAATCAATCGCAAATCTAAAATCTGAAATCCAAAATCGCTTAGGTGCCGCTCGTCAAACTGTTGTCCCACTTCACCCGTTTGAGCAGGTCGAAGTCTGAGAGCATCTTGCCGGTGCCCAGCACAACTGAGGCCAGCGGATCTTCGGCCACCGATACCGGCAGGCCGGTCTCGATCGAGAGCCGCTTGTCGAGGTTCTTCAAGAGCGCGCCGCCACCGGTAAGCACAATGCCGCGCTCAACTATATCGGCCGACAGTTCAGGCGGTGTTCGTTCGAGGGCCACCCGGACCGCGTTGATGATCGTGGATACGGAATCAGCGAGGGCTTCGCGAATTTCCTCGTCGGTGATGGTAATCGTTTTGGGAATTCCTTCGATTAGATTTCGGCCGCGAACTTCGAAAGAGAGTTCTTCATCCAGTGGGAAAGCAGATCCGAGTTCGATTTTGATCGCCTCAGCGGTGCGCTCGCCGATCAGCAGGTTGTATTTTCGTTTGATGTACTGTGTGATCGCTTCGTCCATCTCGTTGCCCGCGACGCGGACCGAACGTGAATAGACAATTCCGCTCAGACTGATAACCGCGATGTCAGTAGTTCCGCCACCGATATCCACAACCATGTTGCCGTGCGGTTCAGTGATCGGTAATCCGGCGCCAATCGCCGCGGCCATTGCTTCCTCTACCAGGTAAACTTCAGACGCCTTTGCCCGATAAGCAGAATCTTCGACCGCACGCCGCTCGACCTGGGTAATCTCGGACGGAATGCCGATCACTACGCGCGGGCTGACCCAGGTCTTGCCGTTGTGGGCCTTGCGAATGAAGTGCTGCAGCATCTTTTCAGTCACTTCAAAGTTGGCGATCACACCGTCTTTCATGGGACGAATCGCGACGATGTTGCCGGGAGTGCGACCCAGCATTTCTTTCGCGTCGCGTCCCACGGCCTCGACGGCATTGGTGACCTTGTTAATTGCGACAATCGAAGGCTCAGAGACGACAATGCCCCGGCCTTTGGCGTAAACCAGAGTATTAGCAGTGCCGAGGTCAATTGCGAGGTCGCTGGAGAAAAGACTAAAAATAGATTTAAAAGCCATCTAGAAAGGGTTTCCTGACTGTGAAATGAATTCGCCTGAAGATCTGAACGTTCAATCTCGGCTTTGGCTAAGGCCCCAAGATTTCGCGAAGTCGGTTGGCAAATCCGCAAACAACTATCGAAGCAGAACCAACTAACAAGATACAACGATCCGTGCGCTAACGCTATCACGAAATTAGTTTCTCGCCGGGAATTCTCTGAAATTGTGTTTGCGTAAACACTGAAGGGCCAGAGCCGTCGTCCTGGTTGAGCTTTTCAGCGTCGGCAATGACGCGAACACAGTTCTTATTGGCCGCCTTGGCCTGATACATCGCCTGGTCGGCACAGGCAATTAGTTGCTGCGGGGAGAGCGCGTGAAAGGGGAACACGGCGACACCAAAACTCGCCGTCAACGTAATGTTCAACTTTCGTCCTCCGGTAAACCGGTGGGCCTGGATTTTGGCGCGAATGCGTTCAGCAACCTGGACCGCTTCATCGGTTCCGGTCTCGGTCAGGATCAGCACGAATTCATCGCCGCCATACCGCACCACGCAATCGGTATCGCGGACCGACGGCAGGACCACCGCGGCCAGTTCCATCAGCACGTGCGATCCCACCAAATGTCCGTGTAAATCATTGATTCGTTTGAAATCATCGAGGTCCAGAAACAGCGCCGCGACGTGCGAACGATAACGACGCGCGCGTTTGATTTCGTTCACCAAAAACTGCCGCAGATAACGCGCATTCCGCAGCCGGGTCAGATCGTCAGTCAGCGACAGACGTTCAGCCTCGGCTATGCGCACCGAATTCGAAAGCGCTGAGGCGATCGGAATTGTCAACGTCGTCAGCAATGCAGCTTCCGAGCGCGAGAACGATCGCGACCCGGATCGAATTCGCATGCCTTCCAGCACGCCCACAACTCTCTCGCCACTGACGAGTGGCAAGGCAATGATGCGTTGGCCATTTTCAGTTTTCCGGATCGCTTCAATTTTAGGAACGGCTTCGCGCGCAGCCCTTGATTCAGGTGCGGCGAATGGCTCTGCTGCTCTTTCGAGTAATTCGCGTTGCCAATCTTCATCGAACTGCAAACTCCCGGCATCGGCGAAATTGCCAGTGGCCAATGATTCCAGTCTAAGTGCGTCGGGAGTACTGTCTTGCGTAACCAGGAATACTGACCAACGATCAGCAGGCACCAATCGAGCAACGCCGGCAAGCGCGGCCAGACCAGCCTCCTTCTGATCCGACGCCAGATGAAGCGAGGTCAGCAGTGCGAATGCGCCACGGAGGTGTTGATTCCGTAAGGACCTCGGCAGCGCAAATGTTCGGCTGTCCGGAATCGGTTTGAAAGGTTCCGGCAGTTTGAGTTCGCCTGTGGCTACTACGTCTTCTACTTGCCTCAGCAGCGCGGGCAATTGACGAGGGCTATCGGCGATGGCCCGAAAGCCGAGGCGTCTCAACGCTTGATTATCCAAACTGAGATCGCCCCTGCCCGGACTCCTCAGTTCACGACGGCAAGCCACAATTGAACTCCCAGGCCATAACGTTTTCACACGATTCACAATCAAAACGAGGTCTTTTGGATTTGTCAGGACAGAAATCTCGCAGAGGATGGCCGGCGGATGCGGCGAACTTTCGGGATACGCCTCACCAATCGCGCACAGGTTCTGCGCTGAGAATGAAATGCCGGCTGATCGTAGGGTCTGAATCAGTTCCGTCGCGGGCGCTGCTTCAGCGTCCGTGATTAATATGACCTGCTTTTTCATCCGGCGGCCGGTCCTCCAACATAGGGTGACTATTCGGTCTGAGGATTATCTGCGTTGCCGGGGCTCTGACGTCTTAGTGAGATCGATCCTGCTACTAGCTTGATCCGGTAATTGGGAACCGGTATTGGCTCTTGTTGCCTTGCAAATCGGTTGTTTCGATTGAGACTTCGCGCATTCCGGGCGGAGCACTGATTTGAACCTGGAACAGACCATCACCGGCGGCTGTTGCTTCACGACCTGAGATGCGTACGCTGGCTCCCGGTGAAGTACTGCCGCGCACCAGGTAGAGATTGCCGCCGAGATAAACAGCCGACAAGTTTGAGACGGGCACAGCTGTCAAGTTGGCGCCCTGAGTCGTAACGATAAACTTCAGCGGCTCGCTCCAATCACTTGTCTGTCCCGAAGAAGCAGTGGCGCGAATGCGCCAGAAGTATGATCCCGGGCGCAGGTCGCTGGCATTGAACTGCGTTACGACCAATTGATCGCGCTCCATGACTCGTCCGGCGGGAACAAAGAAAGGCGAAGTCGCGAGTTCCACCCGATAGTAGGAGGGCACGCCCGATTGTGGTTTTTGCCAGCGCAAGGGTACCGTGGCCGAACCATTGCCGCCCGCGAGAATCTTTTCCAGGTCATGCGGCTGCAACGGGTGCGGCACGTCCAGGAGATGTTCGGGCTTGGAAATTGTTCCCGACTGGTTGACGGCAACATAGTCGCCGCCTTTTAGGGATAGGCGTTCACCGGCGCGATTGGCGCTTTCGACATTGCCGCTGTCAACCCGAATCTCTTCATTGCCTTCCGGACTGACACCAAAGCTCGCTGCCGTCTGTCCGCTGATTTGATTCTGAGTCTTGGGCGTCTCAACCACATTCTTGTTGTCTTCACTCTGTGGCTGTGTGCGTACCAACATCTGGCCGCTGTCTACTACGACGTGAACATTGGAACGCTTGCCGTCTTCAGCGCTGGCGTTGTCGCGAATAATGATCGTGCTGTTCGGCCTGACAACGACCGTCGAGCCGTCCGCCATGCTGATCCGCGCGCGTCCGTCGGCCTGCGTCTGCACCGTGTCGCCGGGATAAAGTTGAACGTCGCTGTTAGCGACTACTAATTGCCGCGTGGCCGCGCGGACCACGCGTACATCGCCCTCGAAAGACATAAAGCGAGCGCCAGCCAGCGGGGCGGAGTGCAAGGCAACATTCTTGAGAGGGTTGCCATACTTCCAAACATACAGCGCTACGCCGGCGCCGATCAGACACATGACCAGGATCAGCACGACAATACGCACTGCGCGCTTTTGAATGATCCACCAATCGATCTCGAAATGGCTGACTCTGGTTGCCATCAGTTTTGTCTTAGTAAGGTAAAGATGAGTGCCAGGGGAGTGGCCAAACCGGGCCAACACAGATTAACACAGGCGTCGGCGACGTTCAAGCGCCTTATTTTATTGAGTTTTATTGTGAAATCAGAGGAGCTGAAGCGGGTCGCTGACTGGAAACCCGGCGGTTATTCCGGCTCTCTGATCCAACACCCGGCCATCCTTCAAGAGCATAAAACGCGCATTCAGTGGTGCGTCGGCTTTCAAACTCAATCCCTGTATGAACTCAATCTCGTCGCCCAGAATTTTCTGTGGTCCGGCGCCATTGAGTGTGAAGCTGAATCCCTTCGCATTGCCGAAAATATCAAAGGACACGTAGCAATGACCCAGCGCTATTGCTTCGAGGAGTGACTCGCGACTGAGCGCCTTGTCTTTCATAATCAACACGTGCGTCCGCACCGTGCGAAAGCTTCGTTCATACGGATCGAGCTTGACGCCAAGCCACTGTTTGCCTGAAGCGTCGTTCAGGCTAAGGCCGACATTTGAATGCGCATCGTTGCCTGAGGTGGCGACCAGTTTTCGATTACTGCGAGTCATCGCGTCATCCCAGCGCTTCAGATTCTCGGTGGGCCGAGCGAAGAAGTTGGCGAACATCAGTTCCGGATAGCGGCCATAGGACCACAGCCCGTCAAAGAACATTACGGCTGGATTGATCCCTCTCGTGTTAGTGAAGAGATTGTAGACTTCGACTCCGTCGACGGAAGTTGTTTGCCAGCTCTGAGACTCAGCTGGATACGCCGCGAGAGAAAGACCGCCGCTGGATCTTTGCTTATCGATAATCTCCTGCGTAGTCTTCGTGCCGGCAGACGCGGCCTCTGATGAACCCGGAATTAGCAACAGCCGATCGCCGTTGGAAGTCGCCACCTCGTTGCCATTAATGAACAGAACGCCGGCATGTGCTCCGTTAAGAGTCATCGCTGCGGTATCAAAGTTCTGCTGAGGATGCTCGGTCATGATCACGAAATCGAGTTGGTTGGCTTTGGCCGCGGCAATCAGCTCGGCAAAGTTTCCCGTGCTATGCCCTCCCAGAGAACTATGAATGTGAATGACGCCCTGGTAATCGACAAACTCGCTTTCGCCTGGCGGCCCAACTCGCTGTGCGTCGAGTTGCTGAATCGTATTACGGAGACGCCAGAGGCGGTAACGACGATAGGCAAACGGAATCTGGGTTACGATGATGAGTCCCAGAAGGGCGATAAGGATCTTGCGCTTCATAAATGGAGCGCCGACATCTTTGTCGGCGGTTCGCGAGCATCCTGCTCGCGAACACTAGGGCCCGGCAAGGATGCCGGCGAACCGCAGGCAGGATGCCTGCTCCTATCAATCCTCAAAATCGACTTTGGCCATTGTTTCGCAGATGCCTCGGCTGAACTCGACGATCTTAACGTGATCAGGATGGTCTGAATAGGCTTCCAGCACCGCGCGATCGCGAAAGGTCGCGACCAGACCAGTGTCGTAAGACCGTGCGGAATGCAAAACGTCTACACCAACCGAAAAACTTTGAATACCGGGGACGACGGAGCTGAGCGACCGCAACTGCGCCACGTGATCGTCACGAGTGTCTTGCGAAGTGTCGCCGCGATATTTCCACATTACGATATGGGTCAGCATGTTTTGTCTCTCTGAATTGAAATTCTGTCTGTGGCACAGACTTCAGTCTGTGATTACGCC
>WNFQ01012563.1_pt1 | contig 14271 bp, 18 predicted proteins | sample 5400171 | NCBI WGS metagenome assembly WNFQ01 (sample SAMN13153356, study PRJNA577476) | soil metagenome | isolation source: 20 cm soil under Madrone tree | place: USA:California | collected 2016-06-14
CAGGCCGCGGAAGTTCCGATTCCCAATCGGCCGCAGGGACAGTTGATTGTCAAGGCTGGCGTTGAGCCACTTGCGCCCCAGAGTAATGGCATCATATCGCCGGAGACGGCCCGTCCGTTTCGCATTCTTGCGTCCCAGTTGGAAGCTCTGAATCATCAAGTCCGGAGAGATTCCGAGTGGCCCCGGTTGCCCGTCGCGCTGGAAACGGAAATACCGGGATATGAGGTTATTGCTGACCAGACAGGAGCTCGATTTGAACAGCCCCAGTCGGGATCAACGCAGGTCGTGCCACTGGGTGATGTTCCGAGTGGAAGGAGTTATTGGCCTCATAGAATCGTCCGCAGGCGAGTCTCTCAAGGCAACGAATTTTTCTGGACGACCGCCACGATGTTCGCGGTAGCCGCGTTTTTGTTTCTGCTACTAGGCGCGTCAATTCATACTCTCTCACCATTCCCTGGCGGCGTGTCGCCTTCCGCCGAAGTGGTTCAACAGCAAACGCCGTTCCCCAGAACGATCACCACGGAATCATCGCCTACGAAATCCGCTGAACCGCTCGTACTATCAGACCAGCCGCCGGCACGCGCAGCAAATTCTGGCTCGTCCGAGAAGAGAGTTGTGAAATCAGATTCTCGCCATTCCACTTTCGGCAGCGAAGCCCATCTCGTTGCGGAAGAAAATGCAAGGGTCGCATCGGAAATAGAAAACAGGATTCGTGCCGATCGCAGGCTGCCGATGACGCGAGTTCAGGTACGGGTAAGCAACGCCATAGTTACCCTCTTTGGGAATGTCGCCAGCGATGCTGAACGCGTGGCTGCCGCACAAGACGCTGGCCGCATTGGAGGTGTCGAGGCTCTGGTTAACAAACTACAAGTGATCACGAAGCCTCAAAGCCCGACCTTGCAGAAACCGTCAGCATCGGTTGCCCCGATCCTAGGAGGGCCCGTGGCCGAGAGTTCAAAAGCTGAGGCCATTAGTAGTAGCACGTCTCTCACCATGGCTCATCCGACGGACTCGAAGGTCTTTGGCGTGAGTTCCAACTCGTCGCCTGTCTCTACTTCGGCAACTCCCTTCAGTGAGCCTGAGCAAATCACTCTGCCCTACGGCACAGTGCTGGCAGTGCGTCTGACGGAAACATTGAGTTCGGATCTTAACCAGCCGGGCGATACTTTTCTCGCAAGCCTTGCTTCCCCCCTTGTGGTCGGCGACAGAGTCATAGTCCCAGAAGGAGCCAGCATAAAGGGAAAGATTGTTGACGCACGAAACGCCAAGCGCTTCAGGGGCAAGTCCGCCCTCGTAGTCGAAGTGACTCATCTAACCTACAACGGGAGAACCTATGAGTTGCGTAGCAGCCAATATTCAAAGCAGGGTGCATCGCGAAATGCGTATGCAGCGGCCGCCATTACCGGAGGGGCAGGCGTGGGCGCTATTATCGGCACCGTTCTTGGCCGGGGCAAGGGAACTGCTATCGGAGCCGCGCTCGGGGCGGCCGCAGGCACAGGCGTCCAAGCCGTGACCAAACCAGCGTCGGTCGAGCTTTCTGCTGAGTCCGTCCTGAGCCTTCAACTCGAAACCCCGCTCAAGGTCATACGTTCGTCCACTTTGCAACGAGTTCAAAGTGCAGGTCCCGATTTCTCGCAGGATTCTTTATCATCAGATGATCGACCCGTCTTAAAACACCGTGCCGGGAGTCCATCACCAGACACAAACACGAATACCCCTGGAGCAAGCCCAACCTCAAATAAGGGCTCTCAGCAGGCCGCGCCGCCACGACACAATTAAGTTCGCGAGCGGGCGCTGCAGAGGATGTCGGCCGAGAGAGCTGAGTTTGAGGGAGTGCCATCCTCGAGCGCGAACGCCGGGACCAGCGCAGTGCCCTGAGGTGTTGATTGGGCGAAGCTGAGCAGTGGAAACATGGAACACATTCGTTCAGTGGGCCATCAAGACTGGCACGTAGGAGCCATTTCTTCGATTCGTCGGGCGGCATAGCATGGGCTCACTAGGAGGTGCCTGCGTTCCGCTTGGAAATCCCGCAACCAGCGCGGGATTCCCACTTTCCCACACCCCCGGCGACTGCTGCCATCAACTCAAACCGGACAAGTCACGTGCTACGAAAACCGGACGTTTTAACTTGCTAACTCTCTAAGCCCGTCTACGATGGAACATGTTTTCCCTGTGGTATGTTTTTGCATTGCGCGTCAAGTGCTGACTACTGTAAGTCAACGCGAAAGAGAGCTTGGCAGAGAATGCCGCTTCTCCACTCGCGGTGGGCTAAGTGCCTCTCGTTAGGGGCAATCCCGACGGCCGGTTAGCACAGGGCAGTGGTCGCGGCTCTCGTACGGCAGCGCAAGGCTGGTTTGGCATCGCAGTTGCTATCGTTCTAACCGATAGCCCATTTGGGACCCCGCGAGAGTCCTTTCCCCAGATTCCCGCTTCTCCTGAGGAAGCCCCCGGATTCGGCAAGATCGCACACATGGTGTGATAGCGATACTGGTTCGAGAAGGCAAGTAGGCAACATGCCATATCTCGGTATTGGAAGCATCTCCGGCATCATCCACATCATGGCCAGACTTCCTCATGCCGCCAGAGCCGTCGTGGTCGTAGCAGTGTTGATCGCCCTCTGGCGCTAAACAAAGGAGAGCGCGGATGACACTTGAACTGCTCAATTGTCGGCAACTGAGTGCTTGTTTGCTTGTACGCCAAATGCAGACTCCTGGATGCGGAAGGGCCTGTGCGCGGAGACCCCGTCGGTGAGCCATAATGACAGGGATTGGCTCGACGTTTATAGAGCCGCGGCAATGGAATTCGACCGGGACAAGTTGCCAGCGAGCATCGACGTGGCTGAGAAGGCTATCCACCGACGCTTACGGGGATTGCCGATTGTACACTCTAAGGAGCATCGCAAACTGAGAGATGCGCTCAATAGTCTCGCGGTTCTCAAGAGAATGCTCTAGCACATTTGGCGTGTTGAAGCATTTTTCTGTTGGCCTTGAAACCGAACTACTGCGGGATCGATCCTGCATATCGTGCCACCCCCACTTCGCAGTCCAAGCGTTGGTCAGCGGCCTTCAGGCGAGCCTGTATCCTGAGAACGTGTTTCTAACTCGCTCCGTAGCACGGTTAAACCGTGGAGCGCATCGCTGATAGCCTGTCGTTCCTCAGGCGCACCTCCGTGGTCTAGCTGCATTTCGTGAAGTCGGGCGTCAATCGCGGCCTTTGCTGCATAAATCCGCTTATGTAGCTTCTCATCGTCGGATTCGAGGACTGCGGCTTTGTAAAGCTCTTCCCAAATATGGTCGGCTTTCATCGTCGTTCCTCTCTTTGGCATCGAGGAACCGCTCGACCTTGCCAATAGGGCAGATGCGCTTAAAAAGAGAAAACGCATCCTCGGTCTCGCATAAGGCCGGATAAAAAGTGTCTGGGAGAGCAGCCGTTCCGGCTCCCTGCGCGACGTTTCGTCAGTTCTCGCAAGGAACCGTCGCCCGGAGGGCGCGGCGGAAGGATGAGAAAAGTAACATAGCTATTCTACTACCAGTTTGAAGGGCTGAGGGGTCAATCACGTGGCTAACGACGACGCGGAATGCTCCGCGCCCGTCGAACTCGCCGAGGTTCAGAATCGGCTCTTCTCGTAGGGGGACGGCAAGGTGTCCCCGGCGCGCAGTCAGTGGAGACCAGCCTGCATTGCAGGACTCACGGTTTGGGTTTCTGCCGTCGCTTGTCCCAATGCTCGAATCCCAGTACTTTCTTGATGTGCAACTGGTAGTCACCAGCACGGCGGTCCTTGGTGATTTTGTGGATGAGGACTGTTACCTCGGGGACTGGGGGAGTCATCCCATTGAGTAGGCGCAACTCAAAGGGCAACGCAACCTTCCTGAATCTCTTGGTCCAATAGAGTTTGATCTGGCGATACTCGATCTTCTTGGTGCCCGCGATGATCTGAGCCAGCCACTCGCGTTCAATTGTCGTCGTTATTCGGTCGTAATTCACTCGCATAGTTCGTCTTCGGTACGTGAAAGTGTGGCGAGTTAATTCTCGTGCAGTGGCCGAATCTCTTGCAAGTGGCGTCTGAAATAGTCTCTCCGTCTGGCATAATCTTCCCCTGTGCTAGTGACCGTCCCAGCGAAAGCAGAGGGGTGCGAGGAGTACCCGGTGAGGGCAGCAAATGGAATACGTGATTGGCTTGCTACTGGCGGCGGCCGTGGCGGGTTCGGCGGCTGTGATTGGCTTTGACCGGGAGCGTGCCTTTTATCCGACCGTGCTGATCGTGATCGCTTTCTACTATGTATTGTTCGCTGCGATGGGAGCTTCTAGTCGCACTCTGATCATTGAAAGCGCGGTTGCAAGCGGCTTTTTGCTGGTTGCCGTGCTCGGCTTCAAAAGAAATCTCTGGTTCGTAGTCGCAGCCCTTGTTGGGCACGGGATTTTTGATTTCGTCCATCGCCGCTTCATCGACAATCCCGGTGTACCCCACTGGTGGCCGGGTTTCTGTTTGGCATTTGATGCGGTTCTCGGCGCTTTCTTGGCTGTGCACCTGATAAGACACCCTGAACGAGTAATGTAAGAGGCCCAGAACTATCGTTGCAGTGGACTCTCTTCCGCAATCCTGAGGAAATGAACGCCGACATAAGTTCCAATCGCCTCCATGATGAGCAATAGATACGCGGTTAGGGCAAACGTGGTACCCCATCCACCCGATGGCTGCGAATGGATGTGATCTGGGCTAATCTGGGCTAACGACCAGAAAATGGTGATACAAACCAAATAGCAATGACCTGAACATCGAGATCGACAGGAGAATGAGGCCGAGTCGTTTCTTGGCTGTCCAAAGGAACCCCGTTGCAATCAAAGGCAAGACCAGCACAACCGCGATGACGAAGATCGAGGCAAGCGGAGCAAGCCCGACGTGGAGTTCACGATGGGCAAGACCATGCACGATGTTGACCATCAGGTGAGCAACAACAATAGCGGTCGCGTACTCGGCTGATCGGTTCATTCGGTTTAGGGGCTTGCTGCGTTATCAGTCCAAGTTCTTCTTCTCAGTTTGAGGCGCACTGTGCCAAGGCCGGCTATCGGTGCACGCTTCCCAGTGACCGCTATACGATATTCGCAAGATGGGGGAGGTTCATCGTGCCATCATCCAACATGAACAAGAAGCCTACAGTAGTACGCGGCCTTGGCGAGATTGCGCTCCGTGTCGAGAATTTGGACGCCATGCAGCGGTTCTACGAGCAAGTTATCGGCTTGCCGCTAATGACCCGATTCCCGAATTCGGCGTTTTTTAATATTGCGGACGGCTTCGGCGGTCACACTCAAGTGCTCGCCCTGTTCGACCGATCACCAAGCCCCGGCTATCGCGGGGCGGACGCCGCAACCTCCACCTTTGACCACATCGCATTCGAGATTCCTCTCGCTGACTTTGACGTCGAACGGAAGAGATTGGAAGCATTGGGGCTGCAAGTCGAAACCGCCCAACACGCATGGGCGCATTGGCGCTTGCTTTACGTGACCGATCCCGAGGGAAATCAGGTGGAACCAGTCTGCTACGATGCCAGCGTGTGAGAGCCCGACATGGCGAAACGGAAGAATGAATCGCAATTATCCATGGTTAACAACTACTGGTCACCTGCAATCTTGTGCGACCGACCTCTCGAAACTGACTTCGTCCGTGATGGCTTCGTGGTGCTACAGATGGCTTACGTGCGGACGATCTTAAATGGATTTCCGGATACGTGAGCGTCAAGGAACCGCATAGCCCGCCCTTGTGGTGGCATCAGGATTGGTGGTGCTGGGATCATCCGCTGAGCTATCGGCGAATGGCCCCACAAATAGGAGTTCTTTGTTATCTGGCGGACACAAATGCCCAAAACGGTGCTCTGCGGGTCTTGCGGGGTTCTCATCTCAAGAGCGCACCGATCCACGCCGTCCTTCCCGAGGCGCACGGGCACAGTGCGGAAGGACTTGAGCCGGGACATATCGTTCTGCGCGACCTCCCGGACCAAGTGACACTCGGCTTGCGAGCGGGCGATGCTGTAGTGATCGATTACCGACTGCTTCACAGCACGCATGGCAATGCGGGCAACACCAGACGCGACTGCATTCTTCTCTCTTTCACGCCTTCTTGGCGGGAACTGCCGAACGATATTAAGGCTCACCTGATAGCCCACCCCGCACAACCGTCCGGTGGTGAGGCGTTAAAGACTTCATCTATGCTCGCGAAGCTTTTCCCAAAGTTCAGCGGCTCCCGGCAAGACCTCCCGCTGAATCGGAACGCACCATCGAACTTCGAAGTTGTCGATTAGCTGAAGGTTCGTAGGGGACTGTGGCGCATGGGCAAGGCAACCATTACGTTTTCTAAGCTGGTCGATAAGCTCCAGTAGACTATGGCCGTCCCGCGCCGCCGCCCTCGACCGATCCAATGGAGCTAATCATCTGGGAGAACATCGCGTATCTGGCGAGTGACAAGCGTCGTGCCGAAGCGTTCGCCACCCTAAAACGAACGATTATCGAGAAACCAGCCACGAAGACTCTGTGCCCAGACGCTTAGCCCCGCCAATCCAACCGCGCCAAGAAACCGAGCGGCAGGCAGCACGCGAGAGTCGAAAGTGCAGCTACGACGGCTGCGACCGGAGTTGCTCGTTCTGCGACCTCATGCCATCCGATTTGCATGGTCGCGCTCTCGGCTTCGTGGTTCGTCCCCATGACAAAATCATACAATCTGGAGTGTAGTCCAGAGTCAAGCGGCAGGTGAAACAATAGCGAGGGTGGAGCAAAGCTGAGGAGAGGACGAAATGCTCAAGTCGTTCGCAAGAGCGGCCGGGTTTCTAGCTTATTTGCTCATCACGCTGGAAATGCTCTTCATGGTCACTCCCTTCGCTCTCTACTACTACTCCGTCTACAGCCCGCTGCTTGCGGGGCCTTTCGGCCTTCCGGCTACGGCATGGCTGCCAGCTTTTTTCCTGCCTCACCTCTCGACAGAAATTCTTCCAAGCATCGGGGGCTTGATCTTTTTGCTCGGTTTGGTCGGCTTCGTCTTGTGTGCTGTTCAACTTTACTACACCAAATTCAGACGGCGAGGGGTGGTAGGAAGCGGTTTTTACAAGCGCATTCGCCATCCCCAATATCTGTTTCTCGCATTCGCTGGTCTCGGACTGCTGATCGTGTGGCCGCGCTTTATCCTGCTGATCGTTTACATCAACATGCTCTGGTTCTACTACCTGCTGGCAAGTAGCGAAGAGCGTCGGATGGATTCCCGCTACGGAGAGGTTTACCGTGAGCAAAAGCGGCGAACTTGGATGTTTTTGCCGGGCGAACCGGGCAGGCACTTGCAGGAGCGGTTGTTTGGCTGGATACGCCACCGCCGAGTGAGACTGATCGTCATGTTTACCGTCTCTCTGGCCGTCACGATCAGCGCGGCATTCGGGCTTCGCGGGGCCAGCTTTGCTCTGACCACACATATGATCCTGCCGGAACGCAAGATCGCGGCGGTATCGTTTCTATCGGGGGATGACCGACAGCTTCGAGACCTTATCCGATCAGCGGAGGCTGCTGGAGACGTTCAAAACCAAATGCGAGGAGGAGACAGTTGGATGCTCGTGCAAGCGATGGAAGGAAAGCGTCGGGTTGTTCATGTGATGATTGATGCGGGTATGACGGCTCCACGAGCTAGGAACATGCCTCTCACTGACCAAGGAGTGAAATTGGTATTTTCGCGACCAAAGGACGGGCTTGCGCAGGAGCATCCTTTTGGCACTTCGGTGCGCTGGCAACCTGTTTTCGTGGCCGAAATGAACGGCGGCAAAGTGTCACACGTGATGACCCTTGACCACGGTCTCCTCGTCGGTAATCCAGTGATGCCAGTTTTCTGACTCATCGACGTGGATGGTGCCGATTGTTCCGCCAACGCCCATTCCGCGATAGGGCACTTCAGGACGGAGATTCAGTAATGCCAACTCCAGAGAATGAACTTAAAGAACGACTGGCCCGCTACCGCCAGATCAAGCTTAGCGTGATTGGCAGGAAGTCTGGGCGCACGATCTCTGTTCCAGTCTGGTTCGTGCTGGAAGGCGAAAAGCTATACCTCCTCCCAGTGCAAGGCTCGGACACGCAGTGGTACAAGAACGTGCTCAAGAATTCGTTGATTCGGATTGATGCGCGAGGCGTGGAGGCGAAGTTGCGTGCTGTTCCCGTCACTGATGCCAAGACGGTGAAATCCGTGGTCGAGAAGTTCCGAATGAAGTACGGGGCAAAGGATGTGAAGAAGTATTATTCGAAATTCGATGTGGCGGTTCTCGTGGAACTGGGCTGAACCGATCAGCCCGGTGCCACTTTTTCGCTCTCGAAGTTGATCCGGCCTTGCGTGGGGCTATAACCTGCGCTGTCGATGCCCCAGCAACCTTCCATAATTCTCGCTTCGAAAGAGTGTTTTCATGTTCGAGCGTTACACTGAGAAAGCCCGTCGCACGATCTCTTTGCGCGGTACGAGGCCAGCTAGTTCGGGTCTCCTTAATATTGAGACGGAGCATCTGCTCCTGGGACTTTTGCGTGAAGACAAAGCCCTGACCAGCAGGTTCCTGCCTTCCCATGCTTCGGTCGAGTCCATCCGCAAGCAGATCGAGGGCCACACCGTCATCCGAGAGAAGGTATCGACCTCGGGCGATCTTCCCTTGAGCAATGAGTCAAAACGTGTGCTGGCTTACGCGGCTGAGGAAGCGGAGCGCCTTCAGAACAAACATATCGGAACTGAGCGCTTGTTGCTTGGATTGCTACGAGAAAAGGACGCTTTTGCCGCTCGACTCCTCAAACTCGCAAGGTCTCTCCCTCGACGGTGCCCGGGAAATCGTCAACAAGTCAGGAAAAAGGGCCGGATTGGTCCCGGCCCTCCTTGAAATAGCGGATCGGGTTCTCAGTTCGAGTTCACTCGCCGGTAAAGAAGACCCCATTGTGCTCGTGCCCGATTAGCGACAATTCATTGACCGTGGTGTCGGCCGGGTCGGAGACGAACTGGATACCGCTTTCAGTTGCCGCCCATGCGATGGTCGCTGGAGTATGCACGTAGTGTCCGGCAAAACGATTGGCCGTATCCCGCAACTCGAAGCGGTCGGTTGCGCCCAACCAGTGGATGTCGAAGGATACCGTAGCCTCTACGGAAGGTCCATCTTGCAAGGCATTGACTATGTCATGGTAGTCCTCTACATCGAGCCCGCTGACATGCAAGGAACCAGTTCCCTTTCCAAAATGCACGTCCACGCTGCTCTCCGGAAGGGGAATCGTCCAGAAAAGACCGTTTTCTGCAATGCCGGGATTAAAGTCGTGGATTTGATGTGCGGGGTCCACCGGACCCTCATAGACATCGAGTCAAACAAAGGCAAAGGCGTTTCGGTGCACTCGCCCGTCTTCCCCGACATAGACACCCCGCATGAAGCGCACATCCACATCGAAAGCCAGTCGCTTGGACGTGTTAGTGTTCGTGTCCGTCTGCGTGCCCATGCCTCCTACGTTGGCGACCCCGACCTCGCCGTTAAAGTCGGTGATTGTGGAGGGCTCGAAACCGGGGGCTGGCAGGTGAATGTGGAATATTTCTGTTCCCGGGCCAAGAGGCTGAATGCCGCCCGGGATAGGCTTGGGGGTGCTGGAACCTTTCCGAGCCGCCTCCGCCACTGACGGTGCGGCCAGACCCCCGAACAAGAGACCAGAAGCAGCTGCAGTCATTCCCAGAAATCCGCGCCGCGAAAGCGCAGCACGTTGAGCAAAATGCGTATGGCCGCGCGGGTTCATGGGATGGAATGCTTGAGCCGCAAACCGTGGCTGTCCTCGCAGGGAAGAATCAGGTAGGGTATGGAGATTTTTGAGCGACACTGCTCGCCTCCTTTTTATTCATTGAGCTTGGGTTCGGCCCGTTGGCAGCGTGGGAAACGTTCCACCGCGCTGATTTGTCGCCTCGCTGAGTAGGATCAAAAGGGAGTGGGGGGACTGGAGCCGCAGCTAGGCGATTCGGACGCAATGCTAAGCTTGGTTAACATTCCTTGTCAATGAGGAAGTGGGCCTTGTCACACAGTAGACGCCCGCGGCACTGGCTATTATGCGACTGTGCAAGTCTGCGGCCACGGATACATGGTTTCAGTCTCGGACATGCTGCCAGCCTACCACCCCCAATGGTGGGCCGAAAAAATCGGCTAGTCCAGCGACCAATGGCGCAAAAAGCCCGACCACATCGGGCTTTTTGGCAACAACGACACGCAAAATCCGTGACCCAGATTTCCTGAAAAATCCGGGGACCTACCTCCTCGCCTGCAGGCCCGTGCGCATCCGTCAGCCCGTCCGCCGATCCCATCGCTGTTAACCAGATGGGTAGGGTGTAGCATTCTTGCCGTCGCCATACACTACCCCCACTGAACGTTGACCTTCCCCCTATCCCTGAGAGCAAGACAATCTGCCTGCCCACGGGCGCAGAGGTCCGGCCATCAAGTTGTTTGTATGGACGTTCCGCCATCCGTTTACTTGCCCCGTTAGCGTACTTAACATTGCGGCCCTGAGTTAACTGCGTTCCCTATGATCGACCAAACCATCTCGCACTACCGCATCGTTGATGCTCAGCCTCTATTTCGCGCTTGGCATTTTCCTGCTGATGGAAGTACGTAATCCATCGGCGAATCGCACCCTGATTGCCTTCGCAGCATGGTCCAGCAAGTGATGCTGCTATGAAATTTGAGCGGTTACTTGGTACGTTGATTCTTCATTCGGGAGACCGCGTGAGAAAACACTTTGTCAGCAAGGGGGTTGTGGATATCAGCCCAGACAGGAACATCCCACCGATCCCAACGGCGCCGAACACCCGGGTGTTCATCGGGAATATCTAGCGCGAATGATCCGCCGGCCCAAACGTGACAGTGAAAGAGAATCGCCGCGAAGGACTGGCCCACATTCGGGCCCATTTTTTCCTGCCGAGTGATACGCCATTTGACCCCGGGCCAGACAGGCCATCTCGGTGATTCTTATCGTAGCGGGGTCCTGACAGTTCGCTTGGTGATCGGCAGGTCAGCGGTTCAAGTTCGCTCGTCGGCTCCATTTTCATTCATGTCTGCACCGCAAACGCTGCAAGTTGCCTGCTTTGATTCCGTTATCAGTCACTTTCCACTTGCGACAGGGAGTAACTTTTCCGATAATATGGAGAGAGTCTTACTATCAACGTGTACCGATACCATCGAGCGGACTTGCTTCGCATTCTTCGGCTCACGGCGCGTCAGTTAACAGCTTGGGAGAAAGCTGGACTGGTGGCCGCAGGCGAAAGCTATTCGTTTTTCGACCTTCTGCAAATCAAGAAAGTGCGTGACCTGTGTGCTCGCAAGGTGCGGCCGGCAGTGATCCGGCAATCGCTCGAGGCCATGCAGAAGCAGGTGGCGGGAATGGAGAACCCGCTGCTCGAGGCCGGAGCTTTCTCCGCCGGCCACCGGATCGCCTTCCGCCATCAAGGCAAAGTGGTCGAACCCATAGCCGGGCAGTTCATGTTCGACTTCTCCACCGGCCCGCGGGTTGTAAGCAGTGCCCCCGTTTCCATCAGCGCTGAGCCGGCGGCAGCGGACGTGGCAGAGCTTTTCGCCCGCGGCATTGCGTTCGAGGAAGACCCCAACTGTCAGACACAGGCGGTCGAGATGTATGAGCAGGTGCTGGAACTCGATCCCGACCACGCCGCGGCCCATATCAAGACCGGGCGGGTGGCCGAAGCCATCCAGACCTACGGCACCGCGTTGCAACTCGCGCCCACTTACGCCGACGCGCATTACAACTTGGCCCTCGCCTACGAAAAGATTAAGGAGCCGCGCAAGGCCCTGAAGCACTGGCGCGCCTATGTGAAGCTGGACGCGACCGGCCCCTGGTCTGTGCACGCCCGCAACCAGATCCAGCGCATCCTGCAGGCGGACGGGCTGAAGCTGGTGTACGGCGGCAAACAGGTCTGATCCTCCACCTCAGGAAACCGTAGCACCGGCGTCTCGCCCGCCCATCGGGCCGCCGGGACGACGGCGCAGTGCTAGAATCCAAGGTTCATCAAGTTCAGATTCGCCAAGTCCAAAGTTAGCCGTCCCCAGTGTGAAGGTATTTCCATGCCGGAAACCACGATCCGAGTCCCATCGCCTTCTCCCCTGACCTCCTTTACCGAAGACGAGATCATGTTTCGCGATAACATCTGCCGGTTTGCCGACGAAAAAGTCAGGCCGCTGGTGAAGGAGATGGACGAAAAGGGCGTCTTCGATAAAGACCTGATCCGCCAGTTTTTCCAGCTCGGGTTGATGGGCATTGAAATTCCGGAACTCTACGGCGGAGGCGGAGGCAAGTTCTTTGAGGCGATTCTGGCGGTGGAGGAAATGTCACGGGTCGACGCTTCCGCCGGGGTTGTGGTGGACGTGCAGAACACGCTGGTCAACAATGCATTGCTGCGCTGGGGCACCGAAGAGCAGAAAGGGCAATATCTCCCTCGCATGGCGGCCGATACCTGCGGCGCCTACGCGCTCAGCGAAGCCGGTTCCGGCTCCGATGCTTTTGCCCTGCAGACCCGAGCCACACTGAAGGGCAGCGACTACGTCCTCAATGGACGCAAGCTTTGGATCACCAATGGCAAGGAAGCCGGACTTTTCGTACTTTTTGCCACAGTAGATCCGGCGGCGGGCTATAAGGGAATTTCGGCCTTCCTCATCGAGAAGAATTTTCCCGGCTTCACGGTGGGCAAGAAGGAAGACAAGCTGGGGATCCGCGCTTCGTCCACCTGCGAACTGATTCTCGAAGACTGCCGCGTGCCCACGTCAAATGTCCTCGGCGAAGTAGGCAAGGGCTACAAGATCGCGATTGAGACCTTAAACGAAGGCCGCATCGGAATCGGCGCCCAGATGGCAGGAGTGGCCCGCGGTGCGTGGGAATACGCCGCCAAGTACGCGCAGGAGCGCAAGCAGTTCGGCAAGTCAATCGCCGATTTTCAGGGCATCCAGTTCCAGATCGCGCAGATGGCCACCGAAATCGAAGCCGCGCGGCTCATGGTGTATAACGCGGCGCGGATGAAGGACGCCGGAGTGCCCTTCGTCAAAGAAGCGGCTATGACCAAATTGTTTTGCTCGCAGGTGGCGGAGCGAGTGACCTCCCTTGCCATAGAAATTTACGGCGGCTACGGATTCACCAAGGATTATCCGGTGGAGAAGTACTGGCGCGACTCCAAGATCGGTAAAATCTACGAAGGCACATCGAACATGCAGTTGGCGACCATCGCCAAGCTGGTGATGGGAGGGAAGTAGTCCGGCAAACCAACGCGCTGAATCTCTCCCCAGGATGCAATATTTCCGAGCAGGCTTGCTTACGAACGCGCGGCCAGCCCGTCGAATCGTCGGGGGCTTCCATCTTTCCAGCTACGTTTGGATTTTCCCAAAAGGAGCACGTTTGAATGACTAACTATCTGATCATCCTGATTGCCGCTTCCAGCTTGAGCCTTACGGCCTCTTCCCAGACTGCCGACGAGTTGGTCCAGAAGAACATCGAGGCCAAGGGAGGGATGGAAAAAATTAAGGCCATCAAGACGGTGCGCCTGACGGGCAAACTGGACGCGGGCGGCGGTTTCACCGCCGCCGTCGGCCAAGAAAACAAACGTCCCAACCTCGTGCGCGAGACCTTTACCCTCCAGGGAATGACCCAGGTGCAGGCTTATGACGGTTCAACCGCCTGGGAGGTGCGGCCCTTCGGTGGACGCAAAGATCCGCAGTTGATGGGTGACGATGACGTGCGCGACCTGCTCATCGACTCCGACCTTGACGGCCCCCTCGTGGATTACAAGGGAAAAGGGAATCAGGTCGAATATCTTGGCCATGACATTGTCGATGGCGACGACGCGTTGCGGCTGAAGGTTACGTTGAAAAACGGCGACATCATTTACTACTATCTCGACCCCGATACCCTTCTCGAAATTCGGACCGAGCGGCGCGAATTCATCCGCGGCGCGGTGCACGACAGCGTTGCCGATCTCGGTTCCTACAAACCCGTCGCCGGCGTGATGTTCCCCTTTTCCGTGAACGGGGGGCCGAAAGCTGATCCCACGCAGTGGCAGAGCGTCACCTATGAAAAAATCGAAGCCAACCTGCCGCTGCAGGATTCCGATTTCGCGGTTCCGGCGTCCTTGAAGGAAGCCCCAAAAAAAGAAACGGCCAGGAATTAAGTCCCTTGCATTTTTGCGATTCTGTGTCCCAGGGCGGGGGCGGGATGCCCCCGCGACAGCCGACGGGATGCCGGCGCTACGATTGA
>WNFQ01002933.1_pt1 | contig 14265 bp, 9 predicted proteins | sample 5400171 | NCBI WGS metagenome assembly WNFQ01 (sample SAMN13153356, study PRJNA577476) | soil metagenome | isolation source: 20 cm soil under Madrone tree | place: USA:California | collected 2016-06-14
GCAAGCGAAGACCGAGCTTCCGTCCGATACCGTTCAACTGCGTCACACCGGCGTCACAATGGGATCCGGTGTTCTGTAAGTGATTGAAAATAAGAACTTGTGGCAGCCGGACCTGTAAGCCGAATTCTGTCCGCCGGATTGTTCCAGCGGGACGGTCATTCCTCTGGGCCGCGCATTGCTGCGAGGCTCAAGCGACCTACCCGGAGGTTGTGGCGCACCGAGCCGGCACGCGCCTAAAGCCGAAGCCTCAGGCTCCCTCCCTATTTGGTCTTGCTCCGTGTGGGGTTTGCCCTGCCCATCGCATTACTACGACAGCGGTGCGCTCTTACCGCACCTTTTCACCCTTACCTCGATGTTGCCATCGGGGCGGTATGTTTTCTGTGGCACTTTCCGTCAACCGGGCTTGAACCTGGTTTCCCGGACGTTATCCGGCACACTGCTCTGCGGAGTTCGGACTTTCCTCCCGCGCCTTCCGAAGATGACACGAGCGACCGTCCGGTCCGGCTGCCAACGATTCATTATATGGGAAAGCAGTCTTCGGTCGTCAGGCGTCAGTCGTTGGGCGTGGGGTGCGCGCTTGCTCTGCTAGACTGATTGGCGGCCATACCGTGCTCCGGGTAGAGGTCCTGACGACTGATGACCGACGACTGTCCCCATGACAACCCTCGAAGCCATGCGTATCGCGCTGCTCTCGCTTTGGGCGAACAAGCTTCGGTCGGCCCTGACACTGCTCGGAGTGGTGATTGGCGTCGCTGCAGTGATTGCCGTGGTCACCTTTGTGAACGGAATCAACGGCTACGTGGCGGAGAAGATCTTTAATCTGGGCGCTGATGTTTTCATTATCAGCAAAGTTACTCCGGTCGTCACCAACGTGGACCAGCTTCTCGAGGGCCAGAAGCGCAAGGATCTGACCATGGAGGACTACCACGGCGTGCTGGAGTCTTGCAAGCATTGCGCCATGATTGGCGCTTCCACCATTAACACCAGCGGCCACGTAAGATATGGGGAGGAATCCATCAGCGACACATGGATCCGGGGATTGACGCCCTCAATGGCGCCGATTCTCGATCTCGACCTCACCTCTGGCCGCATGGTCAACGAGAACGATGAGGAGAACCGTTCGCAGGTGGGGGTGATCGGCACCGACGTCGTGGATAATCTTTTCCCCACCGTGGATCCCCTAGGCAAGGAGATACGAGTCGAGGGCGAAGTGTATCGCGTGATCGGTGTGGGAAAAAAGCAGGGAACTACGCTCGGCCAGAGCCGCGATAACTACGTAGCCATCCCGATCACTACTTATCTGAAGCAATTCGGGTCGCACACCAGCGTCCGCATTTCTGGCAAGGCGAATGGCGTAGGCACGGAGCTGGAAGCCGCGATTGATGAGGCCCGCGCCGTCCTGCGGGCCAGGCGCCATGATCTTCCCGGACGTCCTGACAGCTTTGCCGCCGAGACCAACGCCAGCTTTCTGAGCATCTGGTCAAACCTGAGCGGAACATTCTTCATCGCGATGATCGCCATTGCAGCGATTTCGTTGGTCGTGGGCGGCATCGTGATTATGAACATCATGCTGGTTTCGGTGACCGAACGCACGCGCGAGATTGGCATACGCAAAGCGATGGGAGCGCGCCGCCAGGATGTGATGCTGCAGTTCCTGATCGAGTCCGGAACCATGGCGCTGGTAGGGGGTTTGCTGGGAGTGCTCTTCGGGATTGTCTTCGCCAAGGGCATCACTGCGATTATCGGCATGCCCTCGGAAATCAAACTGTGGGCGGTCGGAGCCGGCCTGCTGGTGTCCGCCAGCGTGGGCGTGTTCTTTGGCGTGTATCCAGCGAAGAGGGCGGCTAGGCTGGAACCGATCGCCGCGCTGAGATTTGAGCTGTGAAAGATTGAGCAATTGGGTAATTTGAAACCGCCCGGTTTGACAATTACCCCAATTACAAAATTACTCAATTACTAAATTTCCATGCTGCGTAGACGCGATTACGGCGAAGTCGTCCAGATGGCGCTGGACACCATCCGCACCAACAAGATGCGGTCGGCACTCACTCTGCTCGGCATCGTCATTGGTGTCGCCGTCGTGATCGGCATTTCCTCGGTGGTGCGCGGCCTGAACGACAATGTCAGCCAGGTCATCAGCAGCCTGGGCTCGAACATCGTCTTCGCTTACCACCAGCCCTTGACGTTCGGCCGGCCCACGGAAGAGATACGTACGCGCAAGGAATTGACTTTCGATGACTTTGAAGCGGTACAACAATTGCCTCATGCCAAGATCGCGACCACTGGCATGCGTTATTTCCGGCAGGAATTTGGCACCGGCACTTACGAAGTCAAATATAACGGCCGCAAAGTCAAAAACGTCGTCCTCGAGGGAGATACTGGCACTTGGAAGGATGTGTTTGATCTCGACGTCGCCTCCGGACGTTGGATGAATGAGACGGACGAAGAGCATCACTCCCCGGTCATCATCCTGGGCTCGGATACCGCCGAAGAGCTGTTCCCGACCGAGGCACCCTTGGGTAAGGAAATCAATATTGACGGGCAACTGTTTACCGTGATTGGAGTCGCAGCCAAGCGCAAGAGCGTGTTCGCCGGAGGCAAAAATCCGGATGACAATATCGTCTACTTTCCCCTTAGTACGTTCCGTAAACTGCATCCCGAGCTCAAACAATACTGGATCAGCGTCAAGGCTACTTCGCACGACGACATGCCTAAGCTCATTGACGAGATTCGCGAGCTCTTGCGCCGCCGTCGCAAAGTGCCATCCAACAAGCCCGACAACTTCGCCGTATTCACCCAGGATTCTCTTTCCGATGTGTGGAACCAGGTCACCGGCGCCGTGTTTATCTTCATGTTCGCCGTTTCGAGCGTTGGATTGATCGTGGGCGGTGTCGGGGTGATGAACATCATGCTGGTTTCGGTGACCGAACGGACGCGGGAGATCGGGGTACGCAAGGCCATCGGCGCGCGTAAACGCGACATCCTGCTGCAGTTCACCTTGGAAGCCATCACCCTGACCGCGATGGGCGGCCTGCTCGGGGTATTGTTGGGAGCGATCATTACCTGGACCATTCCGGCGATCTGGAGCTCGCTGCCGGCGCGCATGTCCCTTTTCTGGGCCACTTTTGGATTAGGCGCAGCCGTCGCCGAAGGTCTGCTGTTTGGCATTTATCCAGCGTGGAAGGCCGCGAATCTCGATCCGATAGAATCGTTGCGCTACGAGTAGACTACTTCCATCGGCATGATTCACCACCTCCTGCGGATCATTGAGATTGTCGCGCTTCTGGGAGCAATTGCGAGCATGGCCTATTACGGGCTCTGCCTGTGGAGCGCGGTTGATTTTCTGCGCCAGCGAAAAGCGGCAGGCGAGGGCGCCCGCCCCACATGGTTCTTGCCGGTTTCCATCCTCAAGCCGCTGAAGGGTACTGATCCTGAGATGTATGAGAGTCTCAGAGGTCATTGCCTGCAGGACTATCCCGAATACGAAATCATTTTTGGGGTTAACGATCCCACCGACCCTTCCCGGCACCTGGTCGAGCGCCTGAAGTCAGAGTTCCCGCAACTCTCGATTCGCTGGATGGTCTGTGCGAAAAACCTGGGTGCCAACATCAAGGTGAGCAATCTGACCCAGATGCTGGTGGAGGCAAAGTATGACCGCGTCCTCGTGAACGACAGCGATATTCGCGTCCAGCTTGATTACCTGCGGCGGGTTATGGCTCCTCTGGCTGATCCTCAAGTAGGTTTGGTGACATGTCTCTATCGCGGCGTGCCCGGTGGCACCTTGGGATCACGCCTGGAGTCGATTGGCATCAGCACGGATTTTTCCGCTGGCGTGCTGGCCGCGCGCACCCTCGAAGGCGGCATCCACTTTGGACTCGGTTCGACGCTCGCCTTCCGTAGGTCTGATCTTGCGGCCATCGGCGGTTTCGAGGCGTTGGTGGATTATCTGGCGGACGACTATGAAATTGGCCGGCGCATGGCCAAACGGGGGCTGAGAGTACGGCTGTCCGATGTGGTAGTCGAGACTTATCTTCCAGCCTATACGCTGCGCCAGTTTGTGGACCATCAACTGCGCTGGGGCCGCACCGTCCGCGACTCCCGTCGCTGGGGCTATCTGGGGTTGGTGCTGACCTTCGGCGTACCCTGGGCGCTGTTGTCCGGGTTGCTAAGCCTGTCGCTGAGTCGCGGTATTCTCGCTGCCTGGGCTCCTCTGGTTGCGGTTATCGGCTTGCGGGTGGCAGTCGCATTGCTCGTGGGATGGTCGGTTGTGCGGGATCGCCAGTTGCTGGCTCTACTGCCACTGCTTCCACTCCGCGATGTGGCAGCCTTGCTGGTTTGGATCGCCAGCCTCGCCGGTCACACAGTGGTCTGGCGCGGCGATTCTTTTCGGCTGAAAAATGGTAAATTGGCCCGGATCAGGTGTTAGGACTTCTCCGATATTCGATATCAGGTCACGATCTAGAGACGCCGATTCGCCGCCAGCGGCGTCGGCCCGTCCCTCGAGACGTCCTCCAGCAAGCCCGCCTCCAAGAAGAACCGGAGCGGAAGTTGCGGAGCCGCCTCATACTGGCCAACCAGCCACTCCCATGTCACGTCTTTATCGTTGCCACGCCAGAACGCCCCGGACTGGGAAAGCACGTTACCGAACATGTCCGGCCGGCGCAGTGCGACAAAGGCTGCCGCCACGCCTCCGAAACTGTAGCCGCCGATAATCGATTTCTGCGGATCGCGAGTCACGTTTCAGTGCCCGTGGACCCAGGGCAGCACTTCTTGGCTCAGGAATTCGACAAACGCAGCGTTGTAGCCCAGTTCGGAACCGCGTGTGTTTCGCGTGTTGCCGATCAGTACGGCGACCATCGGCGAAATCTTTTCAGCATGAATCAGGTTGTCGAGGACAACAGGCGCGGGTATCCAGTTCTGATAAGAAAACCATCGAAGAGCACGAGCAAAGGATATCCGCCTCGCGTCTTTGCGTCGTAGCCGGGCGGAGTGTACACCCAGATTGCCCGCTCATTGCCCAAAATAGTGCTCTTAAACAGATGCTGCGCCACGGCACCGGCGGCGACGGCCGGATGCCTAACAGTCCACGATTCGTCGGACGCGTGCGGCATGGAGGCAATGGAATACTCGACCTTCGCAGTACCGTTCTCGTCGAGAGAGATTTCCATCCGGTGAGGATTCAGCGGGTCAATCCTCGCCGACTGCTGGGGATTGTCGCCTGGCTTGACATCCAACAGGAAGCGATAAGTGAAGCGCAGGTCGTTTCTCATCCGCCGGCATCGATACCAGACATCTGTATCCGGCAGTCTGCTGAGTTGCAGTGTAGGCATGCCAGGCAAATTGGTAAGTGGCGCCTGCAGCGCAACATTCTGGGTTCGTGCGTCTCCACGCCAGACGAAGGTTACGGTGACCTCGGCAGTACTGTCTTTCGACGGCTCCATCAGCGGCGTGCCGACTCGCCTAGCCTCGCTCCAAAACTCGTCACGAGCTCGCCGATCGCCGGAAGCCAGCCGGCGGTTCAGAGCGACGATGCGGGGGCTGGTCTCGACCGGCCGAATGATTCCTTCCGCCGCTGTGGGCATAGCCGTCGGGAGTTGCGTCAGAAAGCAGGTGCTGCAGGTCAGCAACGCGGCAGCGGCAAGAGCACGCCTAGTCGGTAGGACACGTCGGTTCATCGGTACCTTGTCCATGGTGCTCCAGGCACACCACGCACACCACGCCCTAAACCTATCTGACACCTCGGGTGTAGGCAGAGTTCCATTGCCATGCCAACGAAAATGCCGAAAGAGCGCTAAAGCTTCGCTCGCACAGCACTCTCCATCGGCCGATTTTGCGGAATGATTCTGCCGCCCTTGCTGAATCTATAAATCTCTCCGCGCCAAAAGAACGTGCGACTGCTGAAGCTGCCCAGCCAGATCAGGAAGCCCAGAAAATCGCGGACCGGATAGAGCCACGACAAGTACAAGGATCGCCGGTCGCCGATCACTGCCCACCCCACCGCGGCCGATTGGACCACTCGATTCACGAAAGCCGCGGCAAACAGCCCGACGGCCAACCCCAAATGCCCCGTAGCCGCACCAGCCACAAGCCCCAGAAGCCCAAACGGCGCAGCATAGGTCAGGCCAGTGCCTACATGCCCCAGCGGACGCGAAAAGCGAGTGCTCTTCATCCAACGCAACTGATCGCCCAGAGTTCTCGTCAGCGAACGAGGAGTGAGCACATGTTGAATGATGTGATGAGAGAAGATGACCTTATATCCCGCCGCCCAGATCAGATTGCCCAAAACAAAATCATCCGAATAGTAGTCGGCCGTGGCTGCGATGCCGCCGATCTTGTCCAGCGCGTCACGACGCAACGCCACCGCCGGCCCTAGCGCGAATCGAATGCCCTCCAACAGATCCGCGACCATAACCCCGGATGGCATCTCCACCGACATTCCCAGCGCCTCCAGCGTTGACCAGAAATCGCCGGCCGGCACTCCGCGGTAAGGGCAAGTGACCAGGCCAATTCCGGTATCCAGGAGCGTTGGAATCACATGGCGCAGAAAATTAGGCGACACCCGCACGTCGCTGTCACTGATCACAAAGTAATCGTTGGCCGAGAGGGGAATCATTTTGCTCAGCGAAAAAACTTTCGCATTGGGCCAGGTGGGCGGGCCGGATACGACAATCCGGCTCTTGACCTGAGGGTATCGCTGACGGACTCTCTCGGCCACCCGAAGTCCTGCATCGTTAGCTTCCCGAGCGCCCAGAACAACCTCGAACGCCGGATAATCCTGCCGGAAAAAGCTTTCCAGATTTTCTTCCAGCTGCGCTTCCATTCCGTGCACGGGCTTGAAAATGGTGACGGCCGGCAGTGAAGATTCGGGTGTCGCGGCCGCCGCTTTCTGCGCCGCTCGGGCTCTGCGCCGCCACCGGAACGCCGCCCCCAAGACCATGAAAAGAAAAATCGTGGAACTGCAAACACCCAGCACCGCAATGCCCAGCAGCAAATCCCACACCGCCGTGGTAGCGGTCACGGCATCAGCTCTCGATTTGCGGGGGTGAGCAGGACTGACGTACCTAACAGGTTCATTCAGGATTCCGGCAAACAATTATACGAGAGGGATGGCGTGGGCAGAACAACGAGGAGAAGCTTTAGACAGAGGCTGCCGCGGCAGCCAGAGCGGGAGCGCCTGCGTCGAGAACTTCACGCATCTTAAGGGCCAAAGTTCTCAACGAGAAAGGTTTCTGTAGGAAGAGCGTGGTCACATCGATCGCGCCGTGGCGCGCGACCGTGGTTTCGGCGTCGCCGGAGACAAACAGCACTTTCATGTCCGGCCGCTCCGAGGCCAGCTCTCCCGCCAGTCTCGCCCCACCCATTTGTGGCATGACCACGTCGCTGATCATCAAATGAATGGGACCCTTGTATTCCCTCGCGACCGCCAGCGCGTCGGTTCCATTCTTTGCCTCCAGGACGATATAGCCGTTCAAGCTCAGGAATTCGCGAGTCGACTGCCGGACTGCGGATTCATCTTCCGCCAGTAGCACGGTTTCGCAGCCTCCGGAGTAGCCTTCCGCCGAGGGGACAGGCGGTAGCACGACCGCCGCACCTTTTGCCTGAGGCAGATAGATTTTGAAGGTCGTTCCTAAGCCGGGCTCACTATATACCCAAATGAAGCCGCTGTTCTGCTTCACGATGCCATACACGGTAGCCAGGCCGAGCCCAGTGCCCTTGCCTTCTTCCTTGGTGGTGTAGAAAGGCTCGAAGATATGCAACAGATGCTCCGGTGCGATTCCCTGGCCTGAATCGGTCACCGTCAGCAGAATGTATTCTCCAGGAGGAACAATGGAGTGGGCCTGGACATAGGCGTCATCCAACCGCACGCTTGCAGTCTCGATCAGCAGCGTACCGCCCTTGGGCATTGCATCGCGAGCGTTGGCCGCCAGGTTCATGAGCACCTGTTCGATCTGTCCCGGATCGGCCTTGACTTTGCCCAGTTTCGCCCCCGGAACAAAGGCCAGTTCGATATCTTCACCGATCAGACGAGGCAGCATTTTATTGACTTCCTCAATGATCGCGTTCAAGTCCAGCAGTTGCAGGGTCTGCATCTGCTTTCGTCCGAAAGCCAGCAATTGCCGGGTCAGGTCGGCAGCGCGACGCGAGGCCTTTTGGATCTCGTCCACATTACGCCGCAGCGGGTGTTGGGGCGCCAGCGAATCGAGCATCAGCTCGGCGTAGGAACTGATAACCATCAGCAGGTTATTAAAATCATGGGCCACTCCCCCCGCCAATCTTCCGATTGCGTCCATTCTCTGCGCCTGGTGAAGCTGGCTTTCCAGCCGGCGCTGGTCCGTCATATCCCGGTCATTGGAGATAAAATGCGTGATCTTCCCCTCGTTGTCTCGCAGGGGCGTAATGGTTTTCTCAACTACGAAGACGTCGCCATTCTTCTTGCGGTTGACCATGACGTCGCGAAAAACATTTCCTGAAAGAATGGTTTGCCACAATTCTTTGTAAAATTCAGAAGTCTGATGGCCGGATTTAAGGATTTGCGGCGTCCGGCCCATCACTTCCTCTCGCGAGTACCCGGTCAGCGCCTCGAACGCCGGGTTGACATACTCAATCATTCCCGTACGGTCGGTAATGATTACCAGGTCCCAGATTGCTCCACCGCGCGCCAGAGCTTGCGTAGCGTATCCTCTGACTTTTGCCGCTGCCGGTCTTTGCAGTACGCGTCGATGGCGTAGCGGATGGTGCGCTTGATGGATGCTTCGTCGAGGCTCGGCGTTGGAACGAAATCCCAAGTTCCAGCTTTCAGAGCCGCGTCCACCGTAGCTTCGTCGACGTGATCGCTGAGAAATATCACCGGCGCACCAGGACCGTTCCGATGCAGCTCGTGCAACAGCCGCAATGCTGCGCCATCTCCCGATTTGTATTCGCATAGCAGGAGGTCGTAAGTTGTTTGCCCCAGCCGCACCAGGGCTTCTTCGGGAGAGCGCGCGTGGTCCAGGCCCAGGTGCCCATCGCCGGTCCGGTTAAGAAGGTCACGTAGATGAGTGAAGTCATCCTTGTTTTCTCCCACCAGTAGTAAATGATGGCGGACTCTTTCGTGCTGCTCATACCTGGTCCTGTTACTCCGGCTAATTGCTACATCGGAGATTGGTGGTGGGGACATGGCCGGAGGAGTCCCGGTTACGAAAAAGAAGGTGGAATTGGCGTGCCAGATCGGGAACAGTGCAGTTGTGGGACAAACCCTGCCGCAAACAACAAGTATCAGTCAGCCGGACCGCGCACCCGCTCTTACCCAGAGCGATTTAAACTAGAGGTTCGCACTGCTAATGATCGAAGCCACTTTCTTTCGTGACCTCGCCTACGTCTTCGGCGCCGCCGTTGTGGGCGGCGGTGTGGCCAAGGCGCTGCGGCAGCCGCTGATCCTGGGATATATCCTGGGCGGATTTCTCATCGGCCCGTTTACTCCCGGCCCCACGCTATCGGAAATTCATCAATTTGAAGTTCTGGCTGAAGTCGGAGTCATCCTCCTGATGTACTCGATTGGCCTGGAGTTCTCTTTTCGCGAGCTTCTGCAGGTGAAGTGGGTGGCGATTTTCGGCGGGCCGCTGGGGATATTGTTTTCCGTGGGACTAGGTGTAACCGCGGGATGGTTGCGGGGCTGGAACCCGGCCCAGGGAATAGCCGTCGGAGCGATCATTTCTGTGGCCAGCACTATGGTGCTTTCCAGACTCCTAGCGGACCGCGGAGAATTGCGCTCGCCCCACGGCCGATTAATGATCGGCATAACCCTGGTAGAAGACCTTGCGGTCGTGGTGCTTACCGTCCTGCTTCCCTCACTGAGCAATCTCACGGGAGGGCACTTTCTCGCATTGGGAATCGCCTTGGGCAAGGCGCTCCTGATCTTGACGCCGGTCATGTTCGTGGCCGCGAAGCTGGTGCCCCGTCTGATGACGCGAGTCAACCGCATGGGGAGCGAAGAGCTTTATCTGTTGGTAGTGCTGGCACTGGGTTTCGCCACCGCCGCGGTCACCCAGGCCGTCGGCTTGTCGCTGGCATTGGGAGCATTTCTGGCCGGGCTGATCGTCAGCGAGTCCGGGGCCACGCGAAAGATGCTCGACAACCTACGCCCCCTGCGCGACGCCTTTGTCGCCCTGTTTTTCGTCACCATCGGAGCGCTCGTGGACCCGCGTATCCTGATCTCCCAACCCTCTCTATGGGGCACGATTGTGATTTTGACGGTGGTAGGGAAGTTCGTGGTCTGGACCGCTGTGGTTTGGCTGTTTCGCTATCCGCCGCAAACTGCCCTCCTGGTGGGCCTGGGACTTACTCAGATCGGCGAGTTTTCCTACGTCCTGGTTCGCGTGGCCCGCGACGCCCAGTTGGTGACTGACGACGTCTACCACGCCACTCTGGCCGCGTCCGTAATCACCATCCTGTTAAACGGCTTGTTAATGAGAGTTTTGCCGAAAACGGCGATACCCGCCTGCTAAACCAGGCGAATTCGGCCCGGCTCTCTCACCGGTTGTGTCCGGATTGTCCAGACGCGAATCCAGCACACATCCCGCCTCATCCGTTATTCTAGTAGTGGAGATATGGCAACCCGACCTAAATCTGCTAGTGAAGCTGACGTCACCGGAGTCTTGGAAGCCCCCAACGGTGACCGTGAGCGCGTGTTCGACCCGTTCCGCCAGCGGGGATATTTAGAAGCTGATCTCGATCCGCTCGGCTTTCTGCCGGTTGTGAACCATCCCGACTTGCGGCTTGAAGGCGAACTCGCCGATGAGGCCCGCCGGGTTTACTGCGGGACTGTCGGCGCCGAGTTCATGCACATCACCGACTCGGTGAGGCGCCGCTGGATCCAGGAACGCATGGAAGGTCCCCAGCCCGGGGTGGATCAGCAACACGTTCTCGACCAACTCATCCGGGCTGACCTATTCGAGCAGGTGCTGCAACAGCGCTATCTCGGCAGCAAGCGTTTTTCTCTCGAAGGCGTGACCGCCCTGCTCCCTCTGGTGGATGAAATCCTCGAGGCCTCGGGTCAGCGCGGTGCGGTGAATCTGGTGATGGGCATGAGCCATCGCGGTCGGTTGAACGTGATCGTGCACATTGCCCGGCGCGCCCCCGAAGAGGTCTTTGCCGGGTTTGAAGATGTAGACCCGCGCAGTGTTCTGGGCAGCGGTGACGTGAAATATCACATGGGCGCCACCGGCGAATACGTGACCCGCTCCGGGGCGAAAATTTACATCCATCTGGTTTCCAATCCCAGCCATCTGGAAGCGGTGGACCCTGTGACCGTAGGCCGTACGCGCGCCAAACAGGATCGCGCGCGCGAACAAGGCTGGGAGAAATATCTGCCACTACTCGTCCACGGCGACGCCGCTTTCGCGGGCCAGGGCATCGTGGCCGAGACTCTCAATCTCTCCGACCTGAAGGGTTACACCGTGGGCGGCACGATCCACATCATCGCTAACAATCTCCTCGGTTTTACGACCTTGTACAACGAGGAACACTCATCCCGTTTTTCCGCGCAACTGGCGCGCCGGCAATCCATCCCCATCTTTCACGTCAACGCCGAGGATGTGGATGCCGTGGTTCGAGTTGGCCGCATGGCCACCGAATATCGCTACACCTTCCAGGGAGACGTGGTGGTGGACTTGATCGGCTACCGCCGCCACGGGCACAGCGAGGTCGATGACCCAACTGTCACGCAGCCGCTGTTGTATCGGGCGATCAAGGACCATCCCCCGCTGTGGGAAATCTACGCTGAAGACACCGGCGTGGATAACGCGCAAGCCCGGGTGGAACAGATCCGCGCCGAACTGGAGGCGGCTCAGAAGAAAGCTAAATCCGTTCGCAAGAAACCCTCGCTGCGCGTCTTGCCTAAGTACTGGGATAACTACTATGGCGGCCGCTACAAACCGGAATATGAAGTGGACACCGGCCTGTCGGCCGCCGAACTCAGGGAAATAACCGCGAAGCTCACGACTTACCCCGAGGCCTTTCACATCCATCCCAAGGTGAAAAAGTTACTCGAGCAGCGCGCCGAGATGGGTACCGGCAAGCGCCCAGTGGACTACGGCATGGCTGAAGCGCTGGCCCTTGGAGGCCTGGCCAAGGCTGGCGTGCCCATCCGGTTTAGCGGCCAGGACACTCGTCGCGGCACTTTTAACCAGCGTCACTCCGTGCTGCTCGACATCGAAAACGAGCAGGAGTACGTGCCACTTGAGCATATTTCCTCAGGACAGGCTCGCTGCGAAATCTACAATTCCACCCTCTCCGAGGCCGGTGTGTTGGGATTCGAATACGGTTACAGTCGCGATTATCCCGAAGCATTAGTGCTGTGGGAAGCACAATTTGGCGACTTTGCCAACGTTGCCCAGGCGGTGATCGATCAATTCATCAGCGGAGCACTCCAGCGCGCGCATCGAGCGCTTCCTGCAACTCGCGGCTCGCGACAATTTCCAGATATGCCAGCCTTCGAATGCGGCGCAATATTTCCACCTGCTGCGCCGCCAGGCTTTGCGCCACTGGCGTAAGCCGCTCGTGGTCTTCACCCCCAAGAGCATGTTGCGGCATCCCGATGCATCCTCCTCGATCGAGGATTTTACTCACCAGCGCTTTCTGAATGTGTTACCGGACATGGAAATCAGCGACGCCAGTCGTATCCTGCTGTGCACGGGAAAAATCGGCCATGAATTGCGCGGCGAACGCAGGAAAAGAAAAGATACGACAAACGCGATCGTATTCCTGGAGCAGATCTATCCGTTCCCCGAAAAAGAACTCGAACGGACATTCGCGCAATATCCTTCGGCTCGGGAGATTGTCTGGGTGCAGGAAGAGCCGGCCAACATGGGAGCGCTCTTCTATGTGCTACCGCGCCTCCGGCGCATTGCCGGCGACCGCTCCGTCCTGTCAGTGAAGCGTTCCGCCAGCGCCAGCCCTGCCACAGGATCAGCCAAAGCCCACGAGGTAGAACAGAAAACCCTGGTAACTCTAGCGCTCACCACAAAGAGCTAGAAAATTCATGTTCATGTGGCGCGGGCGCCTTGCCAGCGTGCTGTAGGCCAAAACCACTCTCGGCGTCCGCCGCGCAGCGCTCCGCCGGCTCTCGCAAACCTGGAAGTCACTTACTCCGTCATCCTCCCCATCCATAATGTTAGTCTTCCCGTTTAACCTCCATGCCTCACCGCTTACGAACTCTGCTTCTCCAGGTCGCCATCGACACCGGCGGCACCTTCACAGACTGTGTCTGGGCAGAGCGCGGCCAGCTCCGCATGCTCAAGGTTTTCTCCACTCCGGCCGACCCCTCACGAGCGATTGTCGAAGCCTTGGGAAAGATCAGCCCGACCAGGCCGGTGATTCTCCTCCACGGCACCACGGTCGGCACCAACACATTGTTGCAGCGCAAAGGCGCACGCGTGGCGCTGGTCACAACCGCTGGTTTTGAAGATGCTATCGAGATCGGCCGCCAGGCCCGCCCCAAGCTCTACGATCTTTTCTTTGATGGCATTGCGAGCGCCCTCGCGACAGGACTTGCAATCATTGGCAGACAAGCTTCGCCAAACCCATCCCGAAGCAATTGCGATTTCACTTCTGTTCTCATTCGCCAACCCGAAAACCGAGAACGCCGTCGCCCGCGCCTTGAAAGAACTCGGCCTGCCGCTCTCCGTCTCGCATCAAATCCTTCCCGAGTTCCGCGAATACGAACGCACTAGCACGGTAGTTGTGAACGCGTATCTGCAGCCGGTGATGCAGCACTATCTGAACAGCCTCGAACGCCGGGCACGAAGCCCGCGGCGATCCGGCGCAGCCCAGTCCCGCATCTTCGTGATGCAGTCGAGCGGAGGAATCACCAGCCTCGCTTCCGCGGCGCGCGAGCCGGTCCGCACCCTGCTTTCCGGCCCCGCCGGCGGGGTAGTCGGAGCCGCGGCCATGGCGCGCCGCAGCGGCGTTGAGCGAATCATCTCCTTCGATATGGGCGGAACTTCCACCGACGTTGCCCTAGTCGATGGCGAGATTCAGGCCGGCAGTCAAGCCGAGATTGCCGGCTTGCCGATGGGTGTGCCCATGCTCGACATTCACACCGTTGGCGCCGGTGGAGGTTCCATCGCCCGCTTCGACGCAGCCGGAGCGCTCCGAGTCGGCCCCGAATCCGCCGGCGCCGATCCCGGTCCCATTTGCTACGGCCACGGCACCCAGCCCACGGTGACCGATGCCAATCTGCTTCTCGGCCGACTCCGGCCGCAACGCTTCCTCGGCGGAGATTTCAGG
>WNFQ01002882.1_pt1 | contig 14257 bp, 7 predicted proteins | sample 5400171 | NCBI WGS metagenome assembly WNFQ01 (sample SAMN13153356, study PRJNA577476) | soil metagenome | isolation source: 20 cm soil under Madrone tree | place: USA:California | collected 2016-06-14
TTTTGGCCGTCATACACCTGGACGTCGCGTACCGTGTCCGTCTTCGACCATCCGCCTATCAGATAGACGTACCGGTCGTGGTAGACCCCGGCGACGGAATCGTCTACCGCAACAGGCATGTCTTCTGCGCGGAACCAGCGATCGGTGAGCGGCTCGTACACGTTGACGTCCGGCAAGGTGGTTTCCCCGCCTTGCCCGTCGACGACGTAGCCGCCGAAAAGAAAAATGTGTTCACGCGCTCCCGCCGCTGCCGCCGCGAGCCGCCCAACTGTTCCCGGGACCGCATGCACCTCGGCCCATTTTCCCGTATCCGGATCGAGCGAATAAGCGGCGTTGGTGGTTGCATCCCAGGTCTTCTTTGGCCCCAAGCCCATCAGCGAGAATAGCAGCAGCGATCCGCGGCTCTTCACACTGGCCACGGCATTGTTGGAGAGCGGAGCGGGTAGCGGGTCGAATTTCGGCAGAGGCGCCGCAAAAAGAAGTTCCGCGAAAGCGATCAGGAGAACAAATCCGAAGTGCCTTTTCATCGCAGGAGATTGTAGAACTCATCTCATAAACAAGCCACTGCGCATTCCTGGCGAAACTGCGATATTCAGCCCTAACGCCACGTCGACCAACCGTTTGAATCGCTTCCCTGGGTTCTGGGTCGTGTACAACAGTTTCAGTTTTAGTGGTGCTCGGTACTGATGGGAATTGTTTCATCAGCCCGCCCCGGTGAGGAGAGCCGATGTAGAATGTGCATCCTTCTCGACCGGGCCTGAAAATTCCGGGTGACAAGGTGTTCCCCTCGGAAGTGAGCGCCCATTCGACAAATGGCAATGCTTAGGGAGAAATCCGCCTTCATTAAGGCCCTGCTGCGCAAGATGAACAGGATGTTGGAGCCACAATCGATTGGACTTGCAACGCTCTCTCTGGAACAATATTGAAGCACGACATGGAGGCGCAAAACATGATCCCATTAAAAGTGAATGGAGTGCAACGCTCCTTCGATGGCGATCCCGATTTGCCACTGCTGTGGTACTTGCGAGATGTTCTGGGATTGACCGGAACCAAGTTTGGTTGCGGCATGGCGCTGTGTGGAGCTTGCACTGTACATCTGGACGGAAAAGCGATTCGATCCTGCGTAACCGGTGTGGGCAAGGTGGCGGGGAAAGAAATCACCACCATCGAAGCAATTTCCAAAGATGGCCTGCATCCGGTGCAGCAGAAGTGGATCGAGTTCAACGTGCCGCAATGCGGCTATTGCCAGTCGGGGCAGATCATGCAAGCCATCTCCTTGTTAAAGGAAAAACCCACGCCCAGTGACGAGGACATCGAGGGAAGCATGTCCGGGAACATTTGCCGGTGTGGTACCTACCAGCGAATTCGGGCGGCGATCAAAGCGGTCGCGGGAGAGAACGTATGAGCGACAACATTCTGAACATCAGCCGGCGCGGTTTTCTACAGGGAGTAGCTTCCACTGGCGCCCTGATCCTGAGTGTGCGGCTGGTTCCGGACTTCTTGTGGGCGGCTGAGACCGCGTCCGGAACGCACGCCGACCACGCCGTCCTGCACCCCAGCGCGTTTGTTGGAATCGACACGGACGGCACGGTTTATCTTGTGGCGCACCGGTCGGAGATGGGCACCAGCAGCCGCACTTCCGTGCCACTCATACTGGCTGATGAACTGGATGCGGATTGGAAGCGAGTGAAACTGGAACAGGCGATCGGCGATCCGCGATACGGAGATCAGGACACAGATGGATCGCATTCCGTTCGGAGTTTCTACGAGGTGATGCGCGAGGCTGGAGCCACGGCGCGCCTGATGTTGACTCGAGCTGCGGCGCAGCAGTGGGGAGTGCCGGTATCGGAGTGCGTTCCCAAGAAGGAGGAACTGCACTTCAAGCCAAAGAGCGCCTGGCGATACATTGGCAAAGGCGCTTCCAGCTACGACCTGGCGGATATCTGCACCGGCAAAGCAGGCTTTGGTATGGACGCCCGCCTGGACGGCATGGTCTACGCTTCGGTCGAGCATCCTCCCGTACTGGGCGGCAAGGTCAAATCCTATGACGAAAAAGCGCCGCTGCAAGTGAAGGGAGTGAAGCAAACCATCCCCATCAAGCCCTTCACTCCGCCGCATCATTTCCAACCGCTCGGTGGGGTCGCAGTGATCGCCGACAACACCTGGGCCGCATTTCAGGGACGCAAGAAGCTGAATGTGGCGTGGGACAACGGCGTAAACGCCAGCTATAACTCGGACCAATACAAGAAAGAGTTGCAGCAGACCGCCCGCAAACCGGGGAAGGTGGCGCGGAACATCGGCGATGTGGATGCCGCGTTTGCCAAGGGTGGAAAGATCGTGGAAGCAGAGTACTACGTTCCCCTGTTAGCGCACGCCACCATGGAACCGCCTGTTGCCCTCGCCGACTACCGGGACGGCAAAGTCACGGTCTGGGCTCCCACCCAGAACCCGCAGGCGGTGCAGGAGACCGTCGCCAGTGAACTCGGCATCCCCAAGGAAAACGTCATATGCCACGTACCCCTGTTAGGAGGCGGCTTTGGGCGCAAGTCGAAACCGGACTACGCAGCCGAGGCGGCGATCCTGTCGAAAGCAGTGGGCCGACCAGTGAAGGTGGTGTGGAGTCGCGAAGATGACATCAAGTTCGGTTACTACCACGCCGTGGCGGCCATGTATATGAAGGCGGCGTTGGATGAAAAGGGAAAGCCAACCGCATGGTTGCAGCGCTCGGTGTTTCCGCCGATCGGTTCCACGTTCGCGTTGAACACAACCTACGGCAGCGCGGGCGAATTGGGACTGGGGTGGACGGACTTGCCCTTCGACATTCCCAATCATCGCGCCGAGAACGGGCCGGCGGAAAACCATGTCCGTATCGGATGGTTCCGGTCAGTCGCAAATATCTACCACGCCTTCGCGGCCCAGTCATTTGCTAATGAGCTTGCACATGAGTCGGGCCGGGATTCTCTCGAATACCTGCTCGATCTGATCGGACCCGCGCGAATCGTCGACGTCAAGGCTTCCGCGCCCGAATATGAGAATTATGGCGAGTCTCCTAGCCTCTATCCACTGGACACGACCCGGGTGCGGCGGGTGGTTGAACTGGCGGCGGAAAAAGCGGGCTGGGGAAAGCGAAAGTTGGGCAAGGGCGCCGGGATGGGCATCGCGGTACATCGGAGTTTCTTGACCTACGTCGCCACCGTCGCCGAAGTAGAAGTGGACGATAAGGGCGAAGTGAAAATTCCATCCGTGCACACCGCCGTAGACGCGGGCCTGGTGGTGAATCCGGAAGCCACGCGCGCTCAGTTTGAGGGTGCGGCGGTATTCGGAACCAGCATTGTTCGGAGCGGGGAAATTACAGCCAAGGATGGAGCCATTGAGCAGTCGAACTTCGACAGTTATCCCGTGGCTCGCATGAACGAAGCTCCCTACAAAACCAATGTCTACATTGTAGATAGCGACGCGCCGCCGGCTGGAGTGGGCGAGCCGGGTGTGCCGCCGTTTGCACCTGCAGTCTGCAATGCAATCTTTGCGGCAACAGGAAGAAGGATTCGCGAATTGCCTCTTTCCAAGACCACTGCCAGCGCATAGCTGGAAATTCACTTCGCGGAGGGTTGCAAGTGGGTCAGTTTGCCCCGCCCAAAACTAGAGCTATTAAGTCGGCAAACCGACGATGAGCTGTCTTTTTTCGCAGGTGCTCGCGCAGTGTCACAATGAGTCAGTGGTTCTGTCTGAGGCTCTACATGAAAGAAGCTGGGAGATGTGGGGCCTCAGCTTATCAAAGCCTCAAGATAACGCTTTTTGCGTCCAGTTCCTGATTCTTGACCCCGTACCCGCTACCCAAGATCTACATGGCTCTGTAGTGCCGGACCGGCTGGCACTATAGGGCCATTTACGTTTCTTGGCAAGGAATCTAGGCTGGCCTTGAGCAGTTCTGGGGGAGGGCTGTTCGAGGAACGTCCCAAGACTCAAACCTGGGTCTGGGACGTTTTCGTTTTTGGCGCCCCGTTAAGGAGTTCGGACCAAAACCCCCCCGGTGTTTACCCACCAAAAGCCAACAGGATATTAGGGCAGTGTCCTTCTGGATGTGCAAATCCCAAAGGTTGTACAAGGTTTGTAGCTGCGGCGGATTTCCAGCAGTTCCCACCCGGTATTCGACTAAGTTGCACCATCCACGCGGGTTAGGAGACTCCCGGCATTTGTAAAAAATCCTTCACCGGTTCGTAGTTCTCGAGAATAAATGAGAACGGCCCACGCTTCCACAAGGTTTCCACAGGATGTGGAACGCGAGTTGTAATTGGCCGGCGGGCAAAAATCCCCTAACCCTCCGATGGTTCGGTGCCGTCGGGAACTCTGGATTCAAACCGGGTGGATCGCTTTACGAAAGCCAGTTTGACCTTGCCGGTTGGGCCATTGCGCTGCTTGGCGATGATCAGTTCGGCTTTGCCTTCCAGTTCGGGCTCATCGGGCTTGTAAACTTCCTCGCGGAAGATGAACGCCACTACGTCCGCGTCTTGCTCGATTGATCCGGATTCACGCAGGTCGGCGAGTTGCGGACGGTGGTCGCCGCCCCGGCTTTCCGGAGCGCGGCTTAACTGGGACAAGGCAACCACCGGCACTTTGAGTTCTTTGGCCAGCGCTTTCAGGCCTCGCGAGATCGCAGACACTTCCTGGGTGCGGTTTTCATACCGCCTGCCTCCTCCTGACATCAGTTGCAGGTAGTCCACGATGATCAGATCGAGGCTGCCCTGTGACTGCTGCAGGCGCCGCGCCTTGGCGCGCATTTCGCTAAGGCTGATGCCCGGCGTGTCGTCAATGAAAATAGGCGCGTGCGCCAGTTGCTCCATGGCGTGAACCACTTTGTCCATATCATCGCGCCACAACGAACCGGTGCGCATCTTGTGCGAGTCAACCCGGGCCTTCGAACACAGCAGGCGCAGCAACAACGCCTCGCGGGACATTTCGAGAGAGAACATGCCGACCACTTTCTGGTCTTCGATGGCGGCGTTCTCGGCAATGTTCATGGCAAAGGCGGTCTTTCCCATGGAAGGGCGGGCGGCGATGATGATCAGATCGGAGCGCTGCAGGCCGCTGGTCATCTCATCCAGATCGGGGTAGTGCGTGGCCAGACCGGTGATGCGCTGACCCCGCTGCAACAGCGCGTCAACCGATCCGAAAGACTCCTTAACGATCTCTTGCACGCCCATGAAGCCGCGGCCAATCCGCTTTTCGGAGAGCTGCAGGATGGCGGCTTCGGCGTCGTTGAGCACTTCCTCCGCCGGATCGCTCTGGTCGGAGGCGCGGGCGATGGCGGAATTGGCGGCATGAATCAGCCCCCGCAACAGCGCTTTATCACGAACAATCTTGATGTAGTGCTCGATGCTGGGGCGGTCGGGGACCCCATCCACCAGACCCGAGATGTAGCCAACATCACCAATGGCCTGGAGTTCCTTGCGCCGGTCGAACTCCTCGACCAACGTGATCATGTCGATCGGCCGGGCGGACTCGGCCAGATCCATCATGCGCGAATAAATACGGCGGTGGGAGTCGAGCGAGAAGTCCTCCGGCTTGAGATGCTCGGCCGCCTGATTGTAGGAAAAATTGTCCAGCAAGATGGCGCCAAGAATGGAGCGTTCGGCTTCAACGTTCGCCGGAAGACTGTGCGCGAGACTGTAATCCGTAGTAGCCAAGGCCTTCTTATCTGTCGGGAAAATCAACTCCGTAGCGTGACCGCGATATTAGCCGCGAACGACTTGTGGACGCTCTGCGACGTCTTCGGAAAACGCAGGCCAAACTGATTTTTTTCGGTCCCACAGTTGCTCTGACCAGAAGACGTTTGCCCCCATCTTCTATCTCGCTAGTATGGGGAATAAAAAGCGAATAATCAAGAAGCTTAAATCCCGCCAGAGACACTGGCCGGTGCTCGGCATCCTGTGATTTCTTCTGATCCGCGTGGGTCCGTGAAAATCCGTGGCAAGAGAAACCCAAAATAAATGCGGCCCAGGCCAGCCACCTGGGCCGCATTGCTCGTGAGTGCCGCGCCTGTCGACGCCGCGCTAGGCGGCGAGGTGTACGCTCGCGAAACCGCGTTCCCGAAGGAATGCACGTTCCTGGCGCACGCTGCAGGCGATCCATCCACGAATCCAGATCCGAAGACCTTGGTCCGCAGATTTTGGCCTGCAGTGACTGCGGAAGCGGGCGGCGCAAGTCCAGCCTATTAGGAAGGACCGTCTGAGGAGGCCGCAACGCCCGAGTTTCCCGAAACGTGCCGAAGCGCGTCTTTGAAAACCCTCCCGCCGGTTCACCCTCGAGAACCGCCGGTCACCGCCAGCTCTGCCGCAGTCGCCAGCAGGCTCAATGCGTCTCACGCTTGCACTGTGGGCACTTTGCGCGAAGACCGAATCGATCGCAACGGAAAACTGATGTTACGTTGTGCAGAAACTGTGGAGGATGGGACTTCTTTGTGGAAAGCGATGGAAAACGCGGTGGAAATCCGGGCCCACGGATCTAGGCGTTCCGGTTTGCTTTTCGAGAAGTTTCCCTTGATGATCCCTGGGCGGACGAATCCATAACCTCCAGCACAAATCTTGGCCGAGCCTCCAGGCTTGAGCGCCCTCGAACTGAGCGTGTCCGGCCGAGGCAGCTCCAAACACATTTGAATCAGAGGAGAATCATCATGGCAAACAATTCTGCCGCTTTCTCAAAAACCAACCGTACCTGGGTCTTCTTGTGTACTGCCCTGGTCCTGTTGTCCTCAAGGTCACTCTGGCCATACGAGCGGTAACCCGAAGCGTTTCGAGGTGGCTCCCGCAGAATCCGTTCCCACTCATAAAAGCGAACGTACAATCTGCATAATTCCTATGGTCAACCCTATATCCCGGCATACGGTCAACCGTGGTCAAACTGATCTGCTGTTACGAATCAAAGGGCACAGCCGAAGCCGTGCCCTTAGTCCGTGCAAATCCGTGGCTAGATGTTAGTCCCGTACTCCATCCAGAAACGCCCGCAGTTTCCGCGAACGCGACGGATGACGCAGCTTGCGCAACGCCTTGGCCTCGATTTGGCGGATGCGTTCGCGAGTCACGGCAAACGACTGGCCTACTTCCTCCAGCGTGTGTTCCGATCCGTCTTCCAGGCCGAAACGCATCTTAATGACCTTTTCTTCGCGAGGTGTCAGCGTGCGCAACACCTGCGAAGTCTGGTCCTTCAAATTGACGTTGATCACGGCCTCAGCCGGCGAGACCACGGCGCGGTCCTCGATGAAGTCGCCCAGATGAGAATCTTCCTCTTCGCCAATCGGCGTTTCGAGTGAGATCGGCTCCTGCGCGATCTTCAGCACCTTGCGCACTTTCGCGACTGGAATGTCCATGCGCTTGGCGATTTCTTCCGACGTGGGCTCACGTCCAAGTTCTTGCACTAGCTGCCGCGAGGTGCGGATCAGCTTGTTGATCGTCTCGATCATGTGGACGGGGATACGAATCGTACGCGCCTGATCAGCAATCGCACGAGTAATCGCCTGCCGAATCCACCACGTGGCATAGGTCGAAAACTTGTAGCCACGGCGGTATTCGAACTTGTCCACCGCTTTCATCAACCCGATGTTGCCTTCCTGAATCAGATCGAGGAACTGCAAACCACGATTGGTGTATTTCTTGGCGATGGAAACCACCAGGCGGAGGTTGGCCTCAATCAGTTCCCGCTTGGCTTGCTCCGCATCCATGTCCCCCTGGATGATTTCGCGCTGGGTTCGTTTGAGTTCCTGAAAGGAAACCCCGGCTTCGGCCTCCAGTTTTTCCAGCTCAGAGCGGACGGAGCGGGACTGGCGGCGATATTCCTTCTTCTGGTCCTCGCTGCGGGTGGCTTCCGCTTTGCGTTCCAGATTCTGGGATTGCCGATCGAGCGACCGCAAAGTATCGACCGTCTTGTTCACACGGTCGATCAACCGCTTTCGCTCGGCGTTGGTGAAACCCAGCTTGCGAACGCACAAGGACACATGCACCACCGCCCGCGCCAGACTCAAGCGATAGCGGCGATAGTCCTTGGGACGTTTCTTCTGCGAAACCGCGGCGAACTTCTCGATCAACTGCCCGGCCTTCTTATAAGCCTTGGCCAGATCGTCAATCTTCCCGGTGAATTCCTTCAGTCGGTTCTGCAGGATTTCATCGGTAATCTCCTCCTCGTCGAAGGTGACCACTTCCTTAATGGACCGGACGCCCTTCTTGAGATCCTCCCCCATTTCCAGAAGCTCATTAATGACAATGGGAGACCGGGAGAGAGCCTTGAGCACCCGCAGTTGCCCGCGCTCGATGCGCTTGGCAATCTCAACTTCGCCTTCGCGAGTAAGCAGCGGAACAGTCCCCATCTCGCGGAGATACATGCGGACGGGGTCGTTGGTTTTTTCCAGAGCGCCGGGCGTGAGGTCGAGCTCGACGTCCTCGCCGGCTTCTCCTTCCTCTTCGAACTTCTTATCGAGCGCGGAGGAGGGAAGTTTGGGTCCCTCCAGCACATCGATTCCTTGCGTACCAATGGTGGTCAGCAGATCGTCCAGGTCCTCGGGAGAATGCACGTCGTGCGGGATAAGGTCGTTGACCTGGTCATAGGTCAGATATCCCTTCTCTTTACCTGTGTCGATCAGCTTTTTGATGTCGTCGTACTTGTCGTCTAGAGCCAAGACGGATTACCCTCTATTCGTCCTACGGAAAGGACCTGGAACGTTTTTTGGCGGTGGGAACGTGAAGCGGCCGACCTGCGCGCCGGGCACAAACCTTCAAATTATAGCACCTGGAAGGGGGTCCGGGACGTTCTACACAATCCTGATTTTTGGCACACCCTACCCATTCTCCCGTCAACTAGCAAATTAGATGCCCCGAACTCCATTTAGTTTCATAGTGTTTTGCCTTTATGGGGGTCGGGCAGTTGGGCCCTCGTCAGCCAGGCTGGGATCCATCAAGGCCCGTTTCAACCGCATCTTTTCCTGCAGCAAGGCTTGCACCTGGCCGGCCTCCTGCCCTCGCGTAGCCTGCAGTTCCCGCTGGACCCGCTCCAGCTTGCGCCTTAAGTGGATGCGCCGCAGCCCCCGCACGGCCCCCTCCAGCCGCTCCGGCGTAAGTTGTTCGTCGTCTTTCATGAGGATCGCAGCCAGCAGGCCGCGGTCTGTCTCCGGTAAGGGCAAATCTGTGACGTGCATGGTTTCCGACCCGGTGCCGAGCAGGACTTCGATCAATGACTCCGTGGCCAGCCCCAGGTGAAGACGCTCGCTCTTGAGCACAAACTGCGCCTGGCGGGCAGGGTCGAACTCCTCTTCCGCGCCGTCACGGGCGGAAAGATGGTCTTCAGAGGTTTGCATTTCGGTGGCCGAGGCCAGCGCCCGAATCAGGATCTTTTCTGCATCGGTTACTTGGACCTCTGCTAGCGCCTTCAGGGTGACAGTGGAGCGGTTGGCGGCGACGTGCTTCAACTCCTGGCGCAGGACGGACGAGTCGATGCCCAGTTTTTGCGCCATCTCCCGGGCCAGTTCGTCGCGCGCAATGCGGCTGGGAATCCGCTGGATGTGGGGCAGCAGATAATTCACCGCCTTGACCTTGCCATCCGCGCTCCGAACAGGAAACTGGGTGCGGGCGCGTTCGATCAAGTAGTCGAAATATTTCTGCGAATTTCTCAGCGCCCGGGCGTACGCGTCTTTCCCTTTGCGCCGGATAAACAGGTCAGGGTCAAAGCCGGGCTCCAAAGTCAAGACTTGGATTTCGAATTCTTCTTCCACCAGCAGGCCCAGCGTCCGCTCAGTTGCGCGGGCGCCAGCTGTATCCGGGTCAAAGTTTACAACCACCTTCTTGCTGAAGCGGCCAAGCAGCCTGGCTTGCAACTCGGTGAACGCAGTTCCCGAGCTGGCGATGACATTGTGACAGCCCGCGGTAAACACCGAGACGCAATCCATCTGGCCTTCAACCAAAATGGCGTAGTTCAGTGCACGAATAGCTTCCTTTGCTCGGTCAAGATTGAAGAGCACCCGCGACTTGGAATAGATCGCAGTCTCAGGCGAATTCAAATACTTGGGTCCCGCCTTCTCGTCGGTGGAAAGGGTGCGCCCGGTGAAGGCAATCACGCGCCCGGCTTCGTTGGTGATAGGAAACATCACCCGGTTGCGGAACTTGGAGTACATGGGTGAAACCGGACTTCGGGCGTCGGACCTCGGATCTCGAACTTCGGAACCCGGACCTTGTACTTCCAACTCGGTTTCCTTAGGGTTGCGGTCTGACGCCGGATGCCCGCTTTCCTGCTTCCACGAAAAGACCCCGCTCTCCCGCAAGGCTTCTTCTTCGAACTCTCCCCGCAGCCGGTCGCGCAACAGAAATCCTGAGTCTGGCGCGTAGCCGATTCGAAATGTGTTGATTGTTTCCTCATTCAGCCCGCGCCCCGACAGATATTCGCGCGCGTGGGCGCCTTCCGGCCGCTTGAGATATTCCTGGAAGAACACGCACGCCCGCTCATGAACTTCCAGCAACACAGTGCGCAGCTTGGCCTCTTTGGCCTCGGCTGGGCTCGAGTAGCTGACCTTGGGGAGCGCAATTCCCAGCTTCTGTGCCACGGCTCTCACAGCTTCGGGGAAGGTAATATTCTCGATTTTCTGGACAAAGCTGAAAACGTCGCCGGACACGCCGCAGCCGAAGCAGTGAAAGAACTGCCGCGTGGCATGCACCGAGAACGACGGCGTCTTCTCGTTATGAAATGGACAAAGCCCCGAGTAGTTCTGCGCCCCAGCCTTCTTCAGCTTGACGTAGTCGCCCACCATGCGAACGATGTCCGCCTGCTGCTTGACGGTTTCCTTGAAGTCGCCGGAGTCGGTCATGGTTGGAGGCACAGCTGTCCGCAGGAATTGTGAGGCCGAGAACCGTTGATTTGAATATACCGGAACCCGATTGCTGTGGAGAAGCTGTGGAATTTGAAGTTATTCAGTTAATGAGAGAGGAAAATGGGGCCTACGAGAGGCCTTCGACGCATCGGATTGAAATACGCGCTCCGGTTCAAGAGTGGGTGAGGAATTTGCAGTGATCGGTCACCGAACAGCTCTTTTGTCCCGGAGCGAGGTCGGCTGACTTTTCCACGAGCCTCGTGGCACGAACTCGGTGGACCAAGCGTCGGTTCTCCAGTAGCTTAGGCGGAGGACATGTGAACAAAAAACCGGGGCCTCGCGGCCCCGGCATGCAGTTGGTGGTTGCCCGGATAAAGACAAATCTCTGATAATTCGCTAACTCTCCGAATGCGAAGACCAGCGCCATGGCTCGTCAAGTTCCAGCGCGAGCGAGACGCTCTCGCCTACAGCGGTGAACGCTAGGCACTTCGCCTGGGCCGCAGCGTCAGATCGCGAACCTGCGCCAGCACGCTCGACAACTGCATCCCGTTCAACTGCGACACGAACGGCATCAATTCCGCGATAAACTGATCCTTCATCAGGTCTCCGATCTCTTCCTGGCGGTTGCGTTCGCCACCCGAAAGCAGATCGGGAACGGTGACTTCCAGCGCCCGCGCCAGCCGCTCCAGTGAGGAAAGGGTCGGAGTTGCCTTCTCGTTCTCGATCTTCGACACGTAGGTCCGGGGAACCGACATGCGGGCCGCCAGTTGTCGCTGGCTGAGTCCGTTACGAAGGCGCAGGGAGCGAATCGAAGTCGCCAGGTTCAGGTGTCCGCGGCCGTTGCCATTCGCCCGCATCATTTGCGGCGGTGGCGGGGCCATAACGACTTCCGGCTCCTCGTCGTCTAACGAGGCGTGGCAGCGGCGGCAAAGATCGTTGGAAGTTCGGAATTGGACCAGCAGGCAGTGATCGCAACGAACGACTTCCCTTGAATCTACAGGTGCAAGGGTAGTAGCCATCTAGGTGTGGGAGTGGCCAGAGCGGGGGCGTCTCCTGGAACGAAAAACGAAGCGCAAAAAAATCTTCGTTCCAACCTGCAGCGTAATTTGCGGTACAACACCTGTGGATGTCAAGAACAATTCCGGGTCAAACACAAAACACCTTGGGCTAAAAGCAAGGTTAGCCGGAGAAAAAACGGAGAAAACAGGTACGAATCCATGAGCAATCGAGAACAGGCGTGGGGTTTACTAACTGAGTTCACCCAGTCGGAAAGTTTACGCAAGCACGCGCTGGCCGTCGAGGCTTGTATGCGCGCCTGTGCCCGCAAATTTTCCGCGGCTTCTCCAGGCGCTACGCCGGACGCTGGACAAGAAAAAGAAGAGTTGTGGGGGGTAGTCGGGCTCCTGCACGACTTCGACTACGAGCAGTATCCCAGCCTCGACGATCACCCCTACAAGGGAAACGAAATATTGAAAGAGCGCGGCTACTCGGAGGAAATCCGCCGCGCCATCATGTCACACGCCGAATATTCGGGCGTGACCAGGGATTCTCTCATGGAGAAAGCGCTCTTCGCCTGTGACGAGTTGGCAGGATTCATTACGGCCTGCGCGCTGGTCAAGCCGAGGAAATCTCTGGCGGAAGTCGAGGCCAAGTCTGTCCGCAAGAAAATGAAAGACAAAGCCTTCGCCCGCAGCGTGAAACGCGAAGACATCGTAAATGGAGCCGCCGACCTCGGCGTGGACTTGGAAGAGCACATCGCATTCTGCATCGAGGCGCTACGGGGAATCGCCGGGCAACTAGGGCTGGACGGCAGCGCGGCGCAAGCAAGTTCAATGTAGGCGCGAGCGTCTGCGTTGGTGCCAGCGCAAGCCACCTAGGGGCGGGTACACCACCCCCCAACGAAGGCTGAGGGTCGCAAATCAACTGTCCGATGTTATGTGTAACTCTTAAAACTGCGTGCCGCCCGAGCCGCCTTGCTATCCAAACCTATCCGCCTAACGTCTAGCAACAACGGGGCAGTCTAAAGTTTCCTATTTGCAGACCATTGTAGTTAGTTAGGTCCGTGCTGGCGCGGGCGCCGACGCCCGCGCCCACACAAATTCCGAAGGAGGCAACCCAATGCGCTCAAGCAATGCAGTGCGTTTAGCGTTAGCCGCAATCCTTGTGCTCACCGCCACAGTGTGGACCGCCTGCAACAACGCCAACACCGGCGCCAGTTCTCCCACTGCGGCCACTGGTGGCAAGGTTTCCATTATCACCAAGTCGGAAGACGCGCGAAAGGAATTCCTGCAGGGACGGGACCTCTCGGAAAGGCTCCTGGCTCAGGATTCCCTCGAGCATTTCGACAAAGCGCTCGCGCTTGATCCGGATTTTGCCTCAGCCGAGTTGGCTCGCGCCAATAATTCTCCCACGGCCAAAGAATTCTTCGAGCATCTGAACAAGGCGGTTAGCCTCGCGGATAAGGCTTCCGATGGTGAAAGGCTCTTCATCCTCGCGAATCAGGCAGGAGCAAACGGCGACGTACGCAAACAGAAGGACTCTCTCGACAAACTAGTCGCGGCCTACCCCAATGACGAACGAGCACAGTTCACTTTGGGCAACTACTATTTTGGCCAGCAGGAATACCGCTCCGCCATCGAGCACTACAAAAAAGCCACGGAACTGGCTCCGAACTATTCGGCTGCCTACAACATTCTCGGCTACGCCTACCGGCAACAGGATGACTATGCCAACGCCGAGCAGGCCTTCAAGAAATATGTCGAATTGATCCCCAACGATCCCAATCCATACGACTCCTACGCAGAGCTGCTGCTGAAGATGGGGAGGTTCGACGAGTCAATCGCCCAATATCGCAAGGCGCTATCCATCGATTCCCACTTCGTGCCATCGCACTTCGGAATTTCCGCAGACCTGACCTACATGGGTAAGCCGCAAGACGCGGAAGCCGAGCTAGGAAAAATGGTGGAGCAAGCACGCAATGACGGCGAACTTCGGACTGCATTGTTCGGTCTGGCCGTAGTCGCCGCCGATAGCGGCAAGTTGGACAAGGCCCTGCTAGAGATGGACAAAGAATTTGCCGTCGCAGAAAAGAAGAATGACCCGGCAGCCATGGCCGCGGACCTTCAGGCCAAGGGCAACATCCTCGCCGAGATGCAAAGGTATGACCAGGCAAATCAGCAGTTCGATCGTTCTCTTAAGTTCGTCGAGGATTCGAGTCTGTCGCAGGAAATCAAGGACAACGCGAAGCTCCAGCATCACTACAATCTGACCGCGCTGGCGATCGGGAAAAAGGACTACGCAGCCGCGAAAACTCATGCGGAAGAATTCCGCCAGGGCGCAGAGGCCTCCAAGAACCCAGCACAGGTAAAGCTGGCCCATGAACTGGCGGGAAGGATCGCCCTCGCCCAAAAGGAT
>WNFQ01006163.1_pt1 | contig 14257 bp, 12 predicted proteins | sample 5400171 | NCBI WGS metagenome assembly WNFQ01 (sample SAMN13153356, study PRJNA577476) | soil metagenome | isolation source: 20 cm soil under Madrone tree | place: USA:California | collected 2016-06-14
CCATGGACGGCCACATCGGCGCGTCGGTCACCCTGGTTCCTCCGTTCGTCCCCCCCGCGCCGCCAGCCACTCCCGCGCCGCCTTCTTCGACGCATAAGCCGCCCTATTCCGGGCAGGGACAATAAACTCCGATGGCTAACGGCTCCCCAACCCGCCCACGCACCACCGGTGTCTTCAGCGGCTTGTTATTAATCGTTTTCGGTTTCTTGCTTTTGCTGCACAACTACGGCCACTTGCAGCTCGGAGGACTTTTTCGCCATTGGTGGCCGCTTATCTTTATCTTCTGGGGAGCCACCAAGCTCTACGAACGCACGCTGGCCCAACGGCACGGCCGCACCGCGGGATGGATCACTCCTGGAGAAGTTTTTCTGGTCATCGGCTTGATGATCGTCGTTTTGGGCGTAGTTGCGGTGGGAGAAGCTCCGCACATTCTTGATGAAATGGACATTAATATAGGCGGCGAGCCTTACTCGTTTCCCGTTGATATTAATCCGCAGCCCATCGCCCCCAACGCCCGCATTTTAATCCGCGGCGGCCGCGGCACGATCACCGTGCGCTCCTCCGACGAGCCGACTCTGCGCATCACGGGTCAAAAACAAATTCGCACCTTCAGCGAATCCGAAGCGCAAAAGCGCTCCACTTCTATTGACATTCAGGCGGTAAAAGTAGGCGACGGCTACGAGATTCATCCGGCCGGATACGATCTCGGCGATTCGCGCATTTCCGTGGACATGGAAGTGGTGGTGCCGAAAAATTCCACGGTGATTGTGCATAACGAACGCGGCGACATCAATATCTCGGACATGGCCACCGACGTGACCGTCTCCACGCAGGAAGGCGACATCGAAATCAACGACACCACCGGCAATGTGGACGTCACCCTGCAAAAAGGCGACGTCAAAATTACCGACACCAAAGGCGACGTTAAGGTTGCGGGCCACGGCGCCTCTGTCGAAGTGGTGGATGCTTCTGGCAGCCTTACTGTGGACGGCGAATTCTACAGCTCCGTTCGTGCCGACAAAATTGCCAAAGGCGTGCGTTTTATTTCGCAACGCTCTGATCTCACGCTTACCCAACTCGGCGGTCACTTCGAGAAAACGACCGGCAACCTGGAAATCGCCGATGCTCCTGGCAATCTCACTTCGCGTACAAAAAACGTTTCCGTGTCTCTGGATAACGTCACTGGAAGAATCGTTCTCGATAACACCAATAGTTCGGTTGAATTGCAGTTTTCCGGCGCGCCCAAAGAGGACATTACCATTAACAACGAACGCGCTTCCATCACCCTGAGCATTCCCTCTTCGTCGAACTTCGACGTTCAAGCCGATTGCCGCTCGTGCGATATCGATTCGGAATTCACGGGGAGCGGGCTCAAAGCCACGCGCACGAATAAGGGCGACTCGCACCTCGAAGGCAAGTATGGCTCCGCGCGCGGCCCCAAAATCATCCTCAAGACCAGCTACGACTCCATCCAAATCCGCAAAACCACCTAAGGTGCGCGGTCTTCAGACGCGTGTTTTTGTTTTACTGGTTCGAGCTCGGTTCGGAATCCTTCACGTGCCAGCGGGCGTGTAGGGTCGCGCCTACTCCACCAACTCAACGCGCACCGGAAATCCTTCCGGCGCATTCTCCACAAACTCTTCTCGATTCCGCCATTCCGCCAGTGGACGAACCTGCCTGCCATCCCATCCGGCCAGGCGGATCCGGTTCTCGTCCGCCATCTTGGTCAGTTCGCTTCGCACGGTTTTTTCCGGCACATTGTAAAAAGCAGAAAGCCTTTTCACGTTGATAAACGCCGAGCGAGTCGTCACTCCCGCCAATCGAAGAATCTCCCGCTTCATCATTTCTGTGCAATTCATTGCAGATCCTCTCAGGAAAAGGTTGTCGGGCGCTGGGAACCACATGGCCGGAATTCGGGGGGACAAAACCAGCGACTGGACTATACCGCTCTGCTTTCAACCGGGCAACTCCACCTGAGGAAAAAACCTCAGCTCACGACAGGAAAGTCCAACCCACCGGACTTTGATTAGCTATCTCTCTAACTCGCGTCTTACGCCTTTAACATTCCCCGTCGTCTGTGTGACCATAAAATTGCATTCGCATTCTTCGGGAACGAACAATCGGGCTATCCGATTGGACGCGCCCAATAAGCCTTTGTGTTTTGTGGAGCTTACAATTTTCGTGGTGTTGGCCGCTTTATGCGGCGCATGGCCACGGTCACACGATCAAGGTCGCCGTTGTGGCGCGATTTTCATTCTCGCCGGCGAGTCGGGTCACGTAAGCTCTACATCAAATTCATGAAACAATGGCACATTAGGATTCTTTGGAGATGAGGCCGCATGACCCAGGACAAATTCAAACCAGATCAACGCTCGCTAGATCAATGGGCAGCCGTCGACCACTACTTCTCTGAACAACTCTCTCTTTCCGATCGGGCTCTCGACGCCGCGATGGCCGCAAACAGATCCGCTGAGTTGCCAGCCATCGATGTCGCGCCCAATCAGGGCAAACTTCTGCAGTTGTTGGCGCAGCTTGCCGGCGCGCGAAGAATCCTTGAAATCGGCACCCTCGGCGGCTACAGCACCATCTGGCTCGCGCGAGCACTGCCCGCTGGCGGCCGCCTAATCACACTCGAATTCGATCCCAAACACGCCGAAATCGCCCGGGCCAATATCGAGCGCGCAGGCCTCGCGCAAAAAGTCGAAATTCGGGTCGGAGCCGCTCTCGACACACTTCCCAAACTTCAGAATGAAAGTAGCCAACCGTTCGACCTGATTTTCATCGATGCCGACAAACCCAACAACTCGGAATATCTGCGCTGGGCGCTCAAACTCTCCCGTCCCGGCACTCTCATCATCATTGACAACGTCGTGCGCGATGGCGCCGTCATCGATGCCGCCAGCACCGATAAAGACGTCCAGGGTGCGCGCCATCTCTTCGAATTGCTAGCAAGCGAGTCGCGCCTTAGCTGCACTGCGATTCAAACCGTCGGCACTAAAGGGTACGACGGCTTCGCTTTTGCACTGGTCACTGCAGACACATAACTCACAAGACTCGATCATCAAAATAAAATCACCATTCGTAACTTCGCCCGATCAATTTACGTAGGTATCTTCAAGCCAGCAATTGAGAGCGATCTTCTTGCTGCGATGGAGCCTACCTATGGCCGTGCAAGTGGCTCGCAAGACCGAAATTCCAACGCCAAATCGCAGTGCGCCATTCCCTCTCTTTCCACTAACGTTATTACCGGAAATCACGAAGCACCATTTTCCGTTCAACGCGCTAAAATCTCCGTTCAACCCTCATTTTTCCCAACTCGGCTCCGCAGGCACTAACTCAACGATTAGCGCGTACAATGACTACTCGAGGACCCATCCCTATGCCCTACTTCGTTCTTGAATTCTTTAGGCAGCCCTTCCGTGTCCGGCACGCCATCGCTCTCGCGTTGCTCCTGCCGGTTTCTCTTCTCGGCCATTCCGTGCGGGTGCTCCCCTCATCTCAAGACGGAGTTTCTCGTCCTGCGCAACGCGTTCTCGACCGGCTCGTAGCCGCCGCCGTCGAACGAACTCATCACATCGTCCGCTACGATCCCGCGTACGTTCGCATCCCGTACCCAGGCGGAGACGTTCCGGCGTCCAGCGGAGTCTGCACCGATGAAGTCATCCGCGCTTACCGCGCCGCCGGCATTGATCTGCAGAAGGAAGTCCATCTGGATATGTTGGATCATCTTTCCGCTTATCCGCGAAAATGGCCCAGCGCCTCGCATACTTCTGGCGCAGCGTCCACCGATACCAACATTGATCAGCGCCGTGTTCCGAATCTCATGGTTTTTTTCCACCGCCACGGTGACACTTTGCCACTGTCGGCAGACGCCCGCGATTATCATCCTGGCGATCTCGTCACGTGGAATTTGGGTGGAGGAATTACGCACATCGGAATCGTCGTGGATCAGAAGTCGCCGCAATCCGGCCGATATCTCATCGTTCACAACATCGGCCAGGGCCCTCAGATGGAGGACGTTTTATTCAACTGGAAAATCATCGGCCATTACCGCTATGCCGGAGAAAACGCCAGGCAGTAAAGAAGTTCAGGCGGAGTACGTGAAGTGTCTTGTTTCAAGCGGCGGCTTCAGCTCTTTGAAAATTAATTGTCATTCATTTTCGGCATTGGACCGGCATCGAAGGTAATTCGCTTTTCGTGTTTCGATTCCGGTGTCTTCGCTTTTCGTATCAGCTCTCGGTGACCCTAGCCAGATCCTCATAAAATGTCGGATATGAAACGCCCGCGCACTCTGCATCGCGAATCGTGGTCGGACCTTCTGCCCCCAGCGCGGCCACTGCAAACGCCATCGCAATGCGGTGATCACCGTGCGGATCGATGACTGCTCCACGCAATTTCCCCGCGCTGCGTCCCGCCACTTTCAGGCCGTCGGGAAATTCTTCGACTTTCGCGCCCATGCGCCGCAGATTTTCCGCCAGCGCAGCGATGCGGTCGGTCTCTTTCACGCGAAGTTCTGCCGCGTCGCGAATCTCGATTCCCTCTTCGGTGAACGGGCCCAGCGCTGCCAGCATCGGCAATTCATCTATAATTAGTGGAATTTCCGTGCCGGCGATGACGCCGCCTTTTAATTGCGCGCCCTTCACCGCGATATCGCCGATGATTTCGCCTTGCGCGCTGCGCAGCGAAAGCATCTGGATAGAAGCACCCATTCGCGCGAACACATCCAGAATCGCAGTACGCGTGGGATTCAATCCCACTCCTTGAATGTGCAAACTCGATTCGGGAAACAGCGACGCGGCAGCAATAAAAAAAACCGCCGAAGACAAATCGCCCGGTACTTCAATGTTTCTTCCGGTCAGCTTGATGTCGCCGTTCGCGCGAATCTTGATCGTACGTCCATGCCGCTCGATGGGAACCCCGAATTCTTCCAGCGCCAATTCCGTATGATCGCGCGTGCGCGCCGGTTCGGTGACGCTGGTGTCGCCATCGGCGAACAATCCCGCCAGCAGAACCGCAGACTTTACTTGCGCGCTGGCCATCGGCATTTCGTAGTGAACGCCGTGCAACTTTCCCCCGAAAATCTCCAACGGCGCGAAATTTTCATTGCGTGCCAGGATTTGCGCGCCCATTTCACGCAACGGCATCAGGATGCGTTTCATCGGGCGCTTGTTCAGCGAATCGTCGCCGGCAATTTTGCTGGTGAAATTCTGCCCGGCAAGAATTCCGGAAAGCAGCCGGATCGTGGTCCCGGAATTTCCAGCGTCCAGCGAGCGCTTGCTGCCCTTCAAGCCGTGCAACCCGTGGCCGGTCACGCGCACCAAACCTTTGTCAGTCTTAACCTCCGCGCCCAGCGCCTTCATGCAGGCCAGCGTGCTGTGGCAATCCGCAGCCAGCGCAAAATTTGTAAGTTCGCTGGTTCCTTCGGCGATTCCCGCCAGCATCGCGTAGCGGTGCGAAATGGATTTGTCGCCGGGAGGCACCACGCCGCCTGAGACCACTTTTGCCGGATGAATTGTTTTTTTGCTCACGCCACTCGCTCGAACTTGCGCTCAGGAGTTTACTCGCCTAGAAATTTTAGCACGCGGGGACGAGAGTTTCCTTGCCACAACTGTCCGGGTGGACAGTTTAGAAAAAATGCACTTCCTTGTAAACGCGGTGAAATCCAGCGGCCCGCTTCTACGTATCATAGATAGGGAGCAGGAATTGATCTGAAGGATGGAAGTTGGAGAAGAACGCTGCAACAGTGCGTTCGCCCGGAGCTAGAAAAAGAGCTAGAGGAGAAAGTTAATGTCAGTCCGTAGTTCCGCAGTCAACCTGTTTGTCCACGCCGCAATGGTGGTGGGAGCGATCTTAGCAGTAACGATTTTGCTGGCCGCCATGCCCGGCCACAATGCGCCGTCTGTCGCAACGGTCAGCCAGCCTCAGCAGCAAAGCGCAGCTTCGCAGCCGGTGCCCAGCATGCCCCACGGCTCTATCAGAATTGACACCAGCGATGAAAGGGCCAACGAAACAGCGGCCATCAGTGACATGAGCGCCATGCACGGCAGCAGCGCTCACATGCGCATGACCGAAATGCGCAGCCAGACTCCGGCAGATCTGGAACGCGCGAATCAAATCGTGGCGCAACTGCGCGCCGGAATTGAAAAATACAAGGATTATCACGTCGCCCTAAATGAAGGTTACAAAATTTTTCTGTTGAATCTGCCACAGCCAGAGTATCACTTCACGAAATACGGCAACGGTTTCATGGAAGCGTTCCGATTCGATCCGTCACAGCCCACTTCTCTTCTTTATCGCAAAACGGCGGACGGTTACGAATTGGTCGGCGCGATGTACACCATGCCCAAGGGCGCTACAGAGGAGCAACTCAATGAGCGTGTGCCGCTGAGCGTTGCAATGTGGCACTTGCACACCAATCTGTGCATGCCGCCGAGGGGCGAGCCGAAGACCGCGGACTGGAGCAAGTTCGGGTTGAAGGGATCAATTTCCACGCAAGAAGCCTGCGACGATGCGGGCGGCAAATTTCATCCATCCATTTTCGGCTGGATGGTTCACGTGTATCCCTACGAGGATTCGCTCGACAAGATCTTCGCGATGCATCACCACAACTGAGTGGACTATTTTTGATTTGGCTAATATGGAAAAGCGGCAGCTGGGCTGTCGCACTCCAACAGCGCCCGCCTCAGAAGGCGGCCGCTACAAAGGCAAAAGTGAAAGCGGGTTCTTTACGCAAGTGGTTACTTCGAGGTGTCGCGGAGAAGGACGACGTCGGATTCCGTATGGCCGCGGCCGACTAGAAGTTTTTTGCCGTCCGGTGACCAGCCGAAGCCGGGGATTTGATCGGATTGAAACTGCGTAATCTGGCGGCCCAGTTTTCCGTCCAACGGCTGCAACCAAAGGTTGTCCACATTGTTTTCCCCGCGTATGACGTAAACAATAGCCTGGCCATCCGGAGTAAATTGAATGCTGCCATTGGATACGGTAATACGCGGGTCGGCGGGGAGAACCAGCGGAGGTGCGTTGAGCGAGGCGGTGTTGACGATCGCTATGCTATTCTTATAAGTGCTGGTCGCTTTATCAACCACCGTTCCATACACCGCCAAGATGCGGTCGTCGCGAGACTCGCTACCGATCGGAAAAATGGGCGAGCCCGGTACGCCGATCGCCGGCAGGACTTCCGGCGTCCCGCCCCCCAGGGGAACTCGCGCCCAGTGGTTGGCTTTACCGTCATAGTAAAATACCCACTTGCCGCCCTGAGAACAGAGCGGCCGAAAGTCATCGTCTCCGCCAGTGAGGCGCTTCAGATTCGCGCCGTCGACGTCCATGCGCCAGACCCGCGAAGCGTCGTTTCCTTCGCGGCCGCGCATGTGGAACACAATCGAATGACCGCCTCCGCACACGGCAGCAGTGCCGAGGTTAACGGCGCTATCGCTGAAAAGCTCCGTCTGCCTGGCACCATCGGAGCTCACCCGCAAAATTCTGCCCGGCTGAATAAGCAGCAAATCGGAGTCAGTCAACCAAGCCACGTCTCTCGTCTGTTGAAGTTGCTTAGCGATCCCAGGTATCGCTAGACCAGCGGCAGTTGCACCGCCTGCCGCCGGAAGCATATCCAGCTCACCAACCGTTTGTGACTGAATGGTGGTCAGTGTGCGTCCGTCGCCGGAAAGGCTCAGCGTGTTGTAGTTGTTGGTGTCGTTGGTGATGGATTCGAATTTGCCTTCAGGGTAGGAAACATAGCCGGCCTGTCCGCGCGTGAAGTTTGTGTTCCTATCCAGATAAAGAATCACCATTCCCTTTCCATCCGGCATCCATCTCACATCATTGATGCGTTTATCCGTGAAGGAAAATAACGGCGTTTCCTGATTTTTGGTGACATCAAACGTGGAGAGAGTTTGGGTTTCTTTCACGGTGCTGAAGGTCATGGCGAAGGCGATCCGCTTGCCGTCTGGGGACCAGGTGAGCCCCTGCGGTATGCTGGCACCTCTGACGGAAAGCAGCTGTTCGTTATTACCGTCGAGACTTGCTGAAAGCCAGCGGCATTTGTTGGTTTCCGGATTGTTGCATCGGATAAAGATCATTCGTTGGCTGTCTGGAGAAAAGACCGGGTGTGCATCAATGTCGCGAACCAGAAGCTTGGGCGTTCCTCCCAGCACCGGAGCGCGAAATAAGAGATCATAAAGGCCGGTTTTGTCGCCCGCCTGACGGAAATAAAGATAATTGCCATCGGGTGAGAAAGACAGCGAAGCGAAAGGCGCAGGAGAAGGTGCGACCACTTGCGTGTCGCTGGATGTGGGCACATTGCGAAGCCAAAGACTTTCGAGTCCGTTCTCGCGTTTGGTGAAAAGCAAGTATTTACCATCAGGGGAAATCGCCGCCAGGGTGGCGGTTCCGGAGTTGGTGGCCTGGACGATGGAAAACGGCGAGAAAGGCCGAGGCGCACTGCGCACAAAAAAACTGCGCAGGCCAAATCCGGTACCGACGATCAGCGCGAGAACGATTGCGCCGATCACTGCTGCACCCCACTTGTGTTCTTTGGCAACCGTGGCAATGGCAGAGCTTCCTGAAGAATGTTGCGCGACAACTGAACGGCTTGGAGATGCGCCGCTAGCCGGCGCAGCGCTTGGTGCACTGATTGCCGATGGGCCACTTGCAGACGCGACGGGGATTTCACGATCGGAAGCGCGACCGAAATCAAAGCTGCGGTGGTGGCCGGAGCTGGTGTCGCGGAGCTTTCGCCTTTGAACGGAAGAAATCCGGTGGACATTTCGTAGAGCACGACACCGAAAGAAAAGAGGTCGGTGCGCGCGTCCAACTGCTTGCCGAGAACTTGCTCGGGAGACATATATGAAACGGTGCCGAGCGCACTGCCGGGACTGGTCAATTGTTCGGAGTCGGCGCCAATTGTGGCCTGCGCGGTATCGGCTCCTGCGGTTACTTTAGAGGCAGCAACTTTTGCGAGACCAAAATCGAGAACTTTGGCGTGACTCCTCTTGGTAATGAAGATGTTTGCAGGCTTGATGTCGCGGTGCACGATGCCTTCGGCGTGGGCTGCATCGAGCGCATCGGCGACATCAATGGAAATGTCGAGCAGACGATCGAGTTCCAGGCATTGGCCGCTGATGAAATGTTTCAGCGTTTGGCCATCGAGAAATTCCATGGCGATGAAGGCTTTCTTGTCCTGCTCGCCGATGTCGTGAATGGTACAAATGTTGGGATGGTTCAGAGCCGAGGCGGCCTGGGCTTCGCGCTGGAATCGAGCGAGGGCTTGCGGATCTTTCGCGACATCTTCAGGAAGAAATTTCAGGGCGACAAAACGGTGCAGGCGAATGTCTTCAGCTTTGTAGACGACGCCCATGCCACCGCCGCCCAACTTCTCCGTGATCCGGTAGTGGGATATGGTCTGACCGATGAGAGAGGGCGCATCCGGCATTCGTGGTGAGACCTCAAGGAAAAACCGAGAATCAACTGCCGCTCATCTTAGGTTGCGAGCGAGGGACAAGTCAACGAAGACACGAAGACACGAAGACAGGAAGACGAAGACAGGAAGACAGGAATTTGAAACTAGGCGGGTTCTGGCCGCGCGACTACACGTCGAGATGGTTTTTCTTGCCAAGCTTCGACATGCGGCCTAGTGGGTTTGGCCAGGGTCCGGCAAATGACGCCGCTTGCAGCGGAAACTGTTATTTTGTGATTAGCTCGTTGGAGTTAATGAAGTAGCCATAGAGAGTTGCGCCGTTGTCCTTTGTGTGCCAAACAAACTTTTCTGTGCCAGTACCCTGAGCGTGACAGTCGCCACCTGACCTGCGTACCACGCCACTCCCGTGTTGCGTAAGTTCGACTGTTGAACGTTGCCAAGCTTCCGGTGAACTGCATCCAATAGTTTAACGAAATCGGATTCGCGGGTAGCTTGGTGGAATTTCTCGTCACTTGCTGCGTAGAGGCCAACGAATTGTTCAGAATTGAGCTGCGAGTGGAATTGCTCAACGCTCTGCTGCGCCAGTGCTACGCTTTTTGTTGACGAACCGCATGAAGAAAGCAGTATGCACGTACCACATAGCAACACGAAGATGAAAAGCGTTTTCTGAGTCGGACAATTCCGACCTCTGAAGTTCGTCATGAAGAGCCTCCACTCCCGACTATAGGCCGATAATTCAAGGATTGGGAACTAACCAAACGAATAGGTGTAATCCAAGGAGTAATCGTTATGTCGCCATAACTATGTGCCGATTCAGCGTGCGACAGTAAACGGGCACATGCCTGATTCAGAGGAAGAACCGCTAGGCTACCCTTGTTCGTTAAGGAAAATATCTTGAGAAAAGTCCGGCGTTCTGGAGAAAAGGCAGAGCTGACTTGGTCTTGCGCGTCGTAAACGCCAGGGCAAGGCTAGCTTGCCTCGCCCGTTGAAACCTCAGCGAACAACGGAAAGGCAACCAACGGTTCTAGGACGCCTAGCGCGGATGGGCTAATTTTCGAGGAGCTGGCGTTGGATTGCGCGGCGGTACTGTGACGCGTATCATCGAAATTCATGCTTTCGGCCAACTGCTCGCTCCGTTCTACCGTTCGAATCCACCGAATCCTGCTGCTCGCGATGTTGTTGGCTTTCGCAAGCATGCTATTGCACGGAAACTACCTGTTCGCGCAGGTTCCAGCTAGTTCGAATGAGACTATCCCCGTCGACCAAGTCCAGGTGGAGAAATTCGACCTGGAAGTAATTGGCGTGATGCCGAATTTTCTGGGTCCGAAGCAATCGATCATTCTGGTGCAACTCAAAGGGCCGAAGGTGGAGCATACCGGCGTGGTTGCTGGTATGAGCGGAAGCCCGGTGTATATCGAAGGAAAATTGGCGGGAGCGCTTTCGCTGAAGCTGGGAATTTTCACGAAGGAGCCGATTGCGGGAGTGACGCCAATTGCGGACGTGCTTGCCGGTGGAGGGATTTTCGGTCCAATTTCTGGTAATTCTGGAGCAGGTGCTTCGGCGCAAGGCCCGGTTTCGAACGGACTGGCCGGTGAAATTTCGCAAAGGATGGGGCTGCAAGGCGGTGCGGAATTACATTCGATTGAAACGCCACTGGTATTTTCCGGATTTCAGACGTCGGCAATTCAGAAATTTTCAAACCAATTGGACGGAATGGGATTTGTGGCGGCGCAAGGCGGGACCACGCCTGCACGTCCTGACGATGCAAAGCTGGCACCGGGTGATATGGCGGGAATGGTGCTGGTGCAGGGCGACGTGTCGATTAATTCGGCATGCACGGTGACGGCGATCCAGGCGGACAAAGTATTTTTGTGCGGGCATCCTTTTCTGAATCTTGGCGATGTGCAACTGCCGATGGCGCGCAGCCGGGTACTGACGACGCTGTCGTCGGACATGGCGTCCACAAAAATCGTGAATGTGGGCGGTCCAATTGGCACCATTACCGGCGATCACTTGACGGCGGTCACGGGAAAGCTGGGCGCGGCACCGGCGATGATTCCGCTGGAGTTGACGACCAAATCGGCGCTTGGGGAAAAGGTGATTCACGCGCAAATTGTCGATCATCCGAAATTGACGCCGTTGCTGGTGGCGCTTACGGCTTTTAACGGACTTACGCAGAATGTGGTTTACGGCGAAGGCACAACGCTAAAACTGCATGCGGAAATCCGGATTGCAAATCGAAAACACGTTTGCTCCCGGAGATTCGCTAAGCCCGGACGGCATGCCGGTGGCGCTGAGCATAATGAACGTGGTGATGCGGCTTTTCACGAATCAGTTCGAACCGGTGAAGATCGAAGACATTTCGGTGCACGTGGAAAGTGTGCCGGGACGACAATCGTATTCGATCGAGAGTGCATGGCTGGAGAAGGGCGAAGCGTCGCCGGGAGAAACATTGCGGCTGCGCGTTCTGGTGCGACCTTACCGGGGCGCGGCGCGGATTGAAGAGACGACGATCAAAGTACCGGACCAGGTGATGCGTGGTACAAACTTGCGGGTGATGGTAAGCGACGCGGACTGGATGAACCGGGCGTCGCGCGGATTTGCCAGTGGACTGGGACAAGGTAGTTCGGCCGGACTCGATCCTCTGATTGCGCTGATCAATCGCGAGCGGAAAAACGACCGACTGTATGTGGGGCTGTTTGTCCCATCACCGACGATGTTGTGGGACGACAAGGAACTGCCCAACGTGCCGTTATCGCAAATCAATGCGATTGATGGACGGCCTGCCCCGGGCACCGTGCAGATTTTGCGGGAATCGCTGGCGAGCGAAGCGAACGTCGCGATGTCTGGTCCGGTGACCGGGATTGTTTCGTTGAATTTGCCGGTGCGATGAGGAAGTACAAGAGTACAAAAGTACAAGGTACAAGCGATTTGTCGAGTTCAGGTGTCATTGAGGAAGCGCGAATGAGGAAGGCGGCGAGCTTGCTGAAGGCGAGTGGACGGAAGGCAAGATCCCAGCGGCCGGCGTTTGGTGCGCTCTTGTGCGCGCTAATTCTTGTTGCCGCGAGCGCTGCGACTGTTAACGCGGAGCATACGCGGCGGTGGCGGCAATCGACGTATGAAGATTTTCTGAAGGGGACGACGCACGGAATCGCGGTGCGCAGCGACGGAAGGTTGGAGCTTGCACCGAAGTTTACGCAGTTGGCGGATGCGGATGCCTCCTACTTGTGGGCGGTAAAACTGGATGCGAAGGGCACTCCGTACACGAATGGCGGATCGCCGGCAAAAGTTTTTAAGCTAGACGCAAACGGAAAAGCGGCGACAGTGTTCGAATCAAGCGAACTTTCGGCGCAGGCGATAGCGTTCGATACAAAAGGAACACTGTATGTGGGGACTTCTCCGGACGGAAAGGTTTACAAGGTTTCAGCTTCCGGCGAGAAGAGCGTGTTTTTCGACCCCAAAACAAAATACATCTGGGACATTGCGTTTGCACCGGACGGGATTTTGTACGTTGCCACTGGAGACAAGGGACAAATCTACGCGGTGACACCGGATGGCAAGAGCGAACTTTTCTACGCGAGTGACGAAGCGCACATCCGGGTCATCGCGTTTGATGCAAAAGGAAACGTAATTGTTGGCACGGAGCCGAGCGGGCGAGTGCTGCGATTGACGAAAACAAAAAACGGCGGAACTGCAGAAGGATTCGTGCTGTATGAAACGCCAAAGCGAGAGGTTACGGCACTAGCAGTTGGACAGGACGGCGCGATTTTTGCGGCGGCCATTGGAGAGCGCCAGCACACTGCGGCCGTGAATTTGGGAGTGACGAGCGGCACAACGACAACCATGGTCACGGCAAGCGGAAACGTGACAGTGGTAAGTCCGACGCAAGGCACTACGGGACAACCGCAGACCCCGTTTGTGGCGTTCCCGCCGCAGATTTCGAGCGGAATTTACAAGATTGCGCCGGATGGCGCGCCGGAAGAGTTGTGGGCGTCGCGCGATGATGTGGTGTACTCGCTGGGAATTGGTGGCGATGGGCGATTGCTGGCGGGACTGGGAAATAGCGGAGCGCTGCTGGCGATTGATGGCAAGGGAGTGTTCGCGCAATTGGCGAAAGCGGGCTCGGCACAGATTACCGGAATCGCGCGCAACGGCGCGGGAAAAATATTTTTGTGCACGGCGAATCCGGGAAAGCTGATCGCTCTGGGGCCGGAGTATGAGCCAGAGGGAACGTACGAATCGCGCTCATTTGACACGCAACTATTTTCGCAGTGGGGTCGCGTCGAATGGTGGAGTCCGGCAGTGGCGGATACGAAGAACAACGCTGCCAAGAGCAAGGAGCCGCGTCTGGAATTGTATGTACGCAGCGGAAATACGGAAGATCCGGGCAAAGAATGGTCGAAGTGGTACGGGCCGTACTCGGCGAGCGGCGCGCAAACAGAAGCTCCTGCGGCACGGTTTGCACAATGGAAGGCAGTAATACACGATGGACGGCCGGGTGATGGGCTCGAGTGGGTGAGCCTGGCGTACGAACCGAAGAACGTGGCGCCAGTGATTGACGGAATGGCGCTGCAGGATCCCGGAGTGCGTGCGCAGGCGCAACAGAATCTGGCGACAGGCGCAGCGGCGATTGCGACTTTGAAGTATCCGCCGGCGCAGACAAGCAGCGGAGGCGCGATCGTTAGCCAGACGCAGAACATCACCACGACAAAATTCGAAGCGCCACCGCAGGCTACTGTGCAGAAGGGTTATCAGACCGTGGTTTGGACGGCACATGACGACAATGAAGATGAATTGAAGTACGCGGTATTTTTTCGCGGCGAAGGCGAGAAAGAGTGGAAG
>WNFQ01007928.1_pt1 | contig 14255 bp, 14 predicted proteins | sample 5400171 | NCBI WGS metagenome assembly WNFQ01 (sample SAMN13153356, study PRJNA577476) | soil metagenome | isolation source: 20 cm soil under Madrone tree | place: USA:California | collected 2016-06-14
GAAGCGATCACCGCGTGCGCGCGGCCGGCGATCACTTCGTTGATCGCTTCAGCGGTCGACTTGAGCGGCACGTGCACCATGTCCAGGCCGGTGAGGCTCGCCAGGTACGCCATCGACAGGTGCGTCGCGCTGCCGTTGCCCGCTGAAGCGTAGTTGAGCTTCCCCGGATTGGATTTTGAATAACTGATGAATTCCTTCAGGTTCGTCGCCGAGACGTCGGCGCTCGCCATCAGCACGTAGTCCACGCTGCCGATGTGCGCGATCCCGGTGAAGTCGTCTATCGGATGGTAGGGGAGCTTCGCGTAGAGGGAGCCGGTGATGCTGTGGCTCGCCGCGGCGAGGAGCAGCGTGTGGCCGTCGGGCGGCGCCTTCGCCACCGAGGCGTTGCCGAGGGTGCCGCCCGCCCCGGTGCGGTTCTCGACGATCACGCTGCGCCCGAGCAGCGCTCCCAGCTCGGCGTTGAACGAACGCGCCAGAATGTCCTGCACGCCGCCGGCGCCGAACGGCACAACGATGCGGACGGCGCCATGCTGCGCCGAAGCGGATGTCGCGACCAGCGCGAGCAGCAGTGCGGGGAGGGTTCTCAGATTCCGCACCATCGGCGAATGACCTCCTCGTAGAGGGCTACCGACTGGCGGATGCGCTCCATGCTGCAGTACTCGTCGGTCTGGTGCGCGAGCTGCGGCTCGCCCGGGCCGAGCACCACGGTCGGCGCGCCTCGATACACCTTCAGCAGGTTGCCCGCGTCGGTGTTGTAGGTCGCGGTGCGCGGCTCGGGCTGCGTGCCGAGATGGCGCCTGCAGATCTCGAACACGCCTTGCACCCATTCCTCTTCGGGCGAGGTCCATACCGCCGGCATGTCGGAGAACACGTCGAGCTTGGCTTCTTCTCCCAGAAGCTTGCCTATTCTGGCGAGCAGGGCCTGGTGGTCCATCCCGGGCAGCGTGCGGATATCTACGCCGACGCTGGCTGCGTCGGGCACCATGTTGACGCCTTGCCCGCCCTCGAAGGTCCCGACGTTCATCGTCGGCCGGCCCATCACCGGGTGCTCCGGCTGGGCGAAGTCGAACGCTTCCAGCTTCGACACCGCGCGCGCCGCCTTGTAGATCGCATTCACCCCGAGCTCCGGCATCGAGCCATGCGCCGAGGTCCCGCGGAACCCGGCATAGAACTTGAGCGAGCCCTTGTGGCCGACGTACGGATAGTTGGACGTGGGCTCGCCCACGATCATCGCCCCCGCGCTTCCGAGCAGCCGCGTCTGCGCCAGGTGGTAGGAGCCGATGCACCCGCCCTCCTCCGCCGCCGTCAGCACGAGCACGATTCCCGGGGTGTTGGATATCTTTTTTGAAATATTTCTGGAAGCAAGCAGCATTGCCGCCACCCCGGCTTTCATGTCCGACGACCCGCGCCCATACAGCCGGTCGCCCTGCGTCTCGCCCGCGAATGGATCGCGCGTCCACGCGTTGGAGCCGAGCGGCACGACGTCGAGATGGCCGGTGAGGCACAGCGGCGCCTTCGAAGGCGATCCCCCTGCGCGAGCGATCACGCTGGTTCGCGCCTCGGCGTACTCGTGGTACTCGACGCGAAAGCCCCACTGCTCGAGGAGCGCGCCGGCGTGCCGCGCGCAGTCGCGCTCGCGGCCGGGCGGATTGACCGTCTCGAAGCGCAGCAGCGAGCGCGTGAGGGCGACGGCGTCGTGTTCGCTCATGCGAACCGATGATACTTCGCCGATTCCCTTGACGGGGTTTAAGCGCACGCACACCATACCGTCGCCCTGCCTGAAAGGAGGGGGGCGCGAATGTTCCCAACGCAAAGAAGGACGGTTCTCGCGGCGCTGCTCGCCGCGTTTGCCTGCAGCGCAATTGCCCAGCAGAGCCCCGCCGCGGGCGGCAAGCATCACTCGCTGCCGGCGACGCTCGAGACCGTGCAGTGGGGCTGGCTCGATCCGAAGGAGCCGCCGAAGCTGACCGTCGACTCGGGCGACACCATCTCGATCGAGACCATGATGCATGGCCACGACAAGGTGCAGCCGGGCACCACGATCGAGCAGGTAGTGGAGCTGCGCAAAGCCAATCCCGGCGGCGGGCCGCATTCGATGACCGGGCCGATCTACGTGAACGGCGCCGAGCCCGGCGACGTGATGGAGATCCGCATCCTCAAGATCGTGCCCAAGCCGTTCGGCGTCAGCCTGAACCTGCCGGGCAAGGATTTCCCGACCATCGGCGCGCTCGCGCCCGAGATGCCCAACGGGTTCATCAAGTGGCTCAAGCTGGATCTCGCCAACAACCAGGCCGAATTCAAGCCGGGCATCCTGGTCGAGCTGCAGCCCTTCCCCGGCACGCTCGCGGTGGGCATCGACCCGAACGATCCCTCTCCGCGCAAGGGCGGCGTGAAGGACGATCCGCTGGCGCCGGTGTCGACGCTGCGGCCGTGGAAGAACGGCTCCAACATGGACATCAACGAGCTGCAGGCCGGCTCGAAGATCTTCATCCCGGTGTTCATCAAGGGCGGGCTGATCTGGACCGGCGATTCGCATTGCCGCCAGGGCAACGGCGAGGTGAGCCTGACCGCGCTCGAGTGCTCGTACAAGGAGATCATGATTCAGCCGGTGGTGCGCAAGGACATGAAGCTGGAATGGCCGCGCCTCGAGACGAAGACGCACTGGATCACCACCGGGATGGACGAGGACCTCAACAAGGCGATGGTCAACGCGACGCGCGAGGCGGTGAACTTCCTCGCCGAGCAGAAGATGGTGCCGCTCGACCGCTATGAGGCTTATTCGCTGGTTTCCATGGTGGGCGACTGCCGGGTGTCGCAGGTGGTCGACATCCGCAAGGGCGTGCACTGCATGATCCCGAAGAACATCTTCACCAGGAAGTAGTGCGCGCGGTTGCATTTGTCCTGGCGCTCGCGATGGCGGCGCCGGGGCAGGCATCATCCCTCCAGGTCGTCACCACCTCGGCCGACCTCAAGTCGCTGGTCGAGGCCGTCGGCGGCGGGCGGGTCGAAGCTCACAGCCTCGCCTCTCCCGACCAGGACCCGCACGCGATCGAGCTCAAGCCGGCGCAGCTCGCGCGCCTGCGGGACGCGGCGCTGCTGGTGCGCATCGGCCTGGATCACGAGCCGTGGCTCGCGCGTGTCAAAGTCGACTGCCCGGTCGTCGATGCCTCGCAAGGCGTGCGCCTGCTGCAGACGGAAACCCCGCGCCTGAGGGCCGAGCGCCAGGCGCATTCGCACGCCTACGGCAACCCGCACTACTGGCTCGACCCGCAGAACGCGCGGCCGATGACCGCGTCCATCGTCGACGCGCTTTCCAGGCTCAGCCCCGCCGACCGCCCGCGCTTCGAGGCAAACCGGAATGTTTTTCTCCTAAAGCTAGATACCAGGATGAAAGATTGGACTGCGAGGCTCGCCCCGCTCCGCGGCGCCAAGGTAGTGGTGATCCACGACAGCTGGAGCTACTTCGCCGAGCGCTTCGGGCTTGCGATCGTCGGCGCCGCCGAGCCGACGCCCGGCGTGCCGCCTTCGCCTGCGGAGCTGGCGCAGCTCTTTTCGCGCATGCGCGAGGCCGGCGTCAAGCTGCTGATCGCCGACCCGTATTCCAATCCGTCGCTGGTGCGCCAGATCGCCGCAAAGACGGGCGCGCGCAGCGTGACGCTTCTGCCCTCGGGCGACGACTATCTGGGCCTGTTCGAAGAGAACGTGAAGCGCCTGACGCAATGATCGAGCTGCTGTTCTGGCCCTTCGTGGCGGGCCTCGCGCTCACCGGCATGCACGCCTGGTTCGGGCTGCACGTGCTCGCGCGAGGCGTGATCTTCGTCGACCTCGCGCTCGCGCAGGTCGCCGCTCTCGGCATCACGGTGGCGATCCTCTACGGCCACCCGGTGCAGAGCGAGGCGGCGTACTGGTACGCGCTCGCCTTCGCGGGCGGCGGCGCCGTGCTGTTCGCGCTCGCGCGGCCTTACGAGGCATCGCTGCGGCAGGAGGCGGTGATCGGCATCGTCTACGCGGTGTCGGCCGCGCTCGGCGTGCTCGCCCTCGACCGCGCGCCGCAAGGCGCCGAGCACATCAAGCAGCTCCTGATCGGCTCGATCCTGACCGTGACGCCGCAGGAAGCCGGCGCGCTCGCCGCGCTCTACGGCCTGATCGGCGCCGCGCACTGGCTGCTGCGTCGCCCGCTCATCGAAGTCTCGTTCGACCCGCTGCTCGCCGGTGCCCATCGCCGGCACGTGTTCCTGTGGGACGTGGTGTTCTATGGCTCGTTTGCGCTGGTCGTCACCTCCTCGGTGCGCATCGCCGGCGTGCTGCTGGTGTTCTCCTATCTGATCGTCCCGGCGGCGATCGCCGGCCTCTTTGCCGCCGGCGTGCGCGGTCGCCTGCTCATCGCCTGGGCGCTCGGCGCGGCGCTGAGCGCCGCGGGGCTGTATGCGTCGTGGACCCTGGACCTGCCGACCGGGCCGGCGATCGTGGCCGCCTTCGGCGCGGCGACCGCGCTGGTCGCGCTCGGTTTCGCGTTCAAGCGGCTGCCGGTTCTGTGGTTTGCAGGAATTTTCTTCATGATGCTGGCGCTCGCGGGACTATTGCTCGCGGCATTTCCCGGAGGGGACCAGCCCTGGCTCGACGCGCTGGAGAATGCGGCGCCCGCGGTGCAGGAGGCCTTTCTCACCCCGGGCGAGCGCGCGACGCGCCGCGACAGCGCGGAGTCGATCGCCGCCGCGAGCGCCGAGCTCGCGCGCCTGCGCGCCCTCGAGCAGGACGTGCGCTGGGGAACCAAGGCAATGGACACCGAGAAGCAGGAGCGCCTGCGCCAATATCTCGCCGGCCGCAGCGAGCTGCTGGCCGGCGATCAGCTGGTGCTGAAGACGCTGCGCGCGAAGGCGCGCGAGCGCCAGCGCTACGCGCTCGGCATTCCGCTGCTGCTCCTGGGCGCCATCGGCCTCGCCGTCCTCGCGCGCAAGGCCTCGAGCGCGGCGCCGAGGATGCCCTTGGGCATGTAGATGATGAACAGCACCAGCATCGCGCCGTAGAGCGTGCTGTCGAGCGCCGGGTACCGGTTGCCGAAGGCGAGGCGCAGCCCTTCGGCGAGCAGCAGCGTGAACGCCGCGCCGACCGTCGGCCCGAGCATCACGAACATGCCGCCGGCGATCGCCCCGAACACCATCTGCAGGCTGATGCCGATGCCGGACACCGTGTCGGGATTGACGTAGAGCTGGTACTGCGCATAAAGGACGCCGCCCACGCAGGTCATCAGCGCCGAGATGAGGGTGATGCGCAGCTTGGCGCGCGTGACGTGGATGCCGATCGAGGCGGCTGCCTCCTCCTCCTCGCTGATCGCCTGCAGCGCGAGGCGCCCCATGCTGCGGTCGACGGCGCGCCACACCCAGAGTCCCGCCAGCCAGAACGCGAGCACGATCCAGAACCATACCTGCTTGTCCGAGAACTGCAGCGCGCCGGGCGCCGCGCTCGCCCCGCCGTGCAGGGCGGAGTTGGGCGTGGCGCCGAGCGAGCCGCCGGTCTGGTCGCGCAGCGCGACGATCACCAGGCGCGCCACCTCCGACAGCGCGAGCGTGACGAGCGCGAAGTAGTGGCCGACGATCTTGAAGCGGAAGCACGGATAGCCGATCACGACCGCGACCAGCGCGGCGAAGGCCAGCGCGGCAGGCGCGCCGAGCCAGGGCGACAGGCCGAAATGGTTCCACAGCATGACCACGGTGTACGCGCCGATCCCCATGAACGCGCCGTGGCCGAAGCTCACCAGGCCCAGGCGCCCCATCAGCGACCAGCTGGTGTAGATGTAGCCCCACAGCAGGACCAGGATCATCAGGTGCAGCGGGTAATTGCCGATCATCTGCTCACCTGCGGCCGAGAATTCCCTGCGGCCGCCAGAACATCATCGCGATGAAGAAGGCGAACGCGAACACGTAGCCCCATTCGAGGTGGAAGAAGAACCCGCCCACCGAGATGAACTGCGCGAACACGAAAGCCGCGATGAAGCCGCCCGCCATGCTGCCCAGGCCGCCCATCACGCAGATGAGAAAGGTGATCGGCCCGAAGGACAGGCCGATCGCCGGGTGCACGTCGTACTGCAGCACCAGCAGGCAGGCGCCGAGGCCGGCGAGCGCGCCGCCGAGCGCCGAGGCGATTACGAAGATGCGCGCCGGGCTCACGCCCATCAGCGGCATGATGGCGCGGTCCTGGCTGATGGCGCGGATCGCCGTGCCTAGGTAGCTGCGGCTGAGAAAGAGATACATGCCGACCATCCCGGCGAGCGCGACGCAGAACGCGACCAGCCGCGCCGCCGAGAACGACATCTCGCCCAGCCGGATCGAGGGCAGCGTGACTCCCAGGTTCCTGAACTCGATGCCGAACACCAGCGTCGCCGCCGCCTGCAGGAAGAACAGCACGCCCCCGGTGACCAGCAGCTGGTTGATCGGCTCGGCGCCGAGCACCGGCCGGATCACGAACTGGTGCAGGATGACGCCCAGTGCTGCGACGATCACGACCGCCGCCGCCATCGCGGCAAGCAGCGGCCAGTGGTATTGCACGTGCAGGTAATACACCGCGTACATGCCGCACATGATCAGCTCGGCGTAGCAGATCCACACCACGTCGATGACGCCGAAGATGAGATTGAGGCCGAGCGAGAGCAGCGCCAGCAGCCCGCCGAGCAGCAGGCCGTTCAGGATCGCTTCCGCGAGGAAGATGTCGAAGACTTCCATTCAGAGGCCCAGGTAGGTTTTGCGGATCTCCCGCGAGTCGAGGAATTCCTTTGAGTTTCCCGACAGCTTGATGCGGCCCGCCTCCAGCAGGTAGGCGCGGCCGACCACCTTCAGCACCTGGCGGATGTTCTGCTCGACGATCAGCACGGTGTAGCCCTGCGCGCAGATGCGCCGCACCAGGTCGAAGATCGCCTGCACCACCACCGGGGCGAGGCCGGCGGAGGGCTCGTCGAGCAGCAGCAGCTTCGGCCCCGACATCAGCGCGCGGCCGATGGCGCACATCTGCTGCTCGCCGCCGGAGAGCGTGCCCGCGGGCTGGCTGCGGCGCTCCTCGAGGCGCGGGAACAGGCCGTAGACGAATTTCAGCCTTTCCGCGTAGCGCTTTCTCGCCGCGCGGGGAAACGCGCCCATGCGCAGGTTCTCCTCGACCGTCAGCCGCGGGAACAGGCGCCGGTTCTCCGGCACGTGCGCGATGCCGCGCGCGACCACCTCGTGCGCCGGCACGCGCGCGAGCGAGGCGCCTTGCATGCGGATCTCGCCGCTCGTCGCCTCGATCAGCTTGGAGATGACCCGCAGCAGCGTGGTCTTGCCGGCGCCGTTCGGGCCGATCACCGCGACCGCCTCGCCGGCCCCGACTTCCACGCTGACGTCGAACAGCGCCTGGAAGCTGCTGTAGCCCGCGCAGACCTTGCTAAGCGAGAGCATCTGCGTCGGTGCCCAGGTACACCTCGATGACCTTGGGATCGCGCGCCACCTCGGCGGGCTTGCCCTGCGCGATGACTTCGCCGTGGTCGAGCACGATGCAGCGGTCGACCACGCGCATCAGCACGCCCATGATGTGCTCGACCCAGACGATGGTGATGCCGCGCTGCGCGCGGATCGACGCCAGCATGTCGGCGGCCGAGTCCATCTCGGCATGGTCGAGCCCGCCGAGCGACTCGTCGGCGAGCAGCAGCCTCGGCTGCGTGGCGAGCGCGCGCGCGAGTCCACGCGCGCGCTTTCTTCGGTGGGCAGGTTCACGAGCTGCAAGGCTTCTTTTGCAAGCACGAAGGCTTGTTCGCGGCCCGGAGTTTCACCTTTCCCATAAAAAGCGGCGAGGGCCACGTTCTCGAGCAGGCTCAGCTTCCTGAACGGGCGCGGGATCTGGTAGGTGCGCGCGATGCCGGCGTGCGCGACGCGATAGGCCGGATGCGAGCCGATCTCGGCGCCGCGAAAGCGCACCGACCCGGCGTCCGGCTTGAGCGCGCCGGCGATGAGATTGAAGACGGTGCTCTTGCCCGAGCCGTTGGGGCCGATCAGGCCGAGGATCTCGCCCTCGGCGACCTCGAATGAAACTTTGCTGACCGCGGTGAAGCCGCCGAACCTTTTTGTCAGTTGCTCTACTTTTAGCAAATCAAGGCGCGAAGGCGTGGCCCTTGGGGAACGGCAGCACCGGGTCGCTCGTCTGGATGGCGCGCGGCCACGCGATATGGGCGCGGCCGGCGATGTACTGCGTCACCACCGGGAACGCGCGCTCGTTCTGGCCGGCGAGCTGCGAGCCGGGCGGATAGAACTTCACGCCGTAGCCCTGCAGCGTGCCGCCCGGCGGGATGTCGGTGTCGAGCGCGGCCTTGCGCAGCGCCTCGGCGTCGAAGCCGCCGTATTTCCGGATCGCGCGCGGCAGCACGTCGGAGAGGAAGATCCAGGTGTTGTTGAACCCCATGGAGACATGCGGCGGCACCTCGCCCGGGCCTTTCACCGCCTGGTAGCGCCTCACCATCTCGCGCGTCAGCTCGCCGATGCCCGGCTTGAGCGTCTTCGGGTCGAGCAGCTGCGCCGCCGCCGGATCGATCGAATGGAAATAGTCGACGTCGTCGCCGAAGCTCTGGCGCAGCTTGTCGATCTGGCTGTGCCCGGCGCCGTGGCCGACCATCGCCTTGAACTTCAGGCCCTGCTCCTTCGCCTGGCGCAGGAACAGCGTGATGTCGGGGTTGTAGCCGGTATGCAGCAGCACGTCGGGACGAGAGCGCTTGAGCTTGGTGACCAGGCTGGAGAGGTCGGGCGCGGTCGCCGAGTAGCCTTCCTTGAGCACGATGTTCATGCCGTGCTTCCTGCATTGCGCCTCGTTGCCGGCGGCGACGCCGGCGCCGTACGGCCCGTCCTCGTAGATGATCGCGATCCTCATGTCCTTCGGCGCGATGCCGAATTTCGACTGCGCGTAGTAATCGATGTAGTCGCACGAGGCGGCGCCGAACTGGTCGCTGTGCGCCTGCGGGCGGAACACGTAGGAGAGCTGCCGGTCCTTGAACACCGCGGTGGCGATGCACACGTTCACCCACAGGAACTTCTTGCGGGCATCGATCTGCTGCACCATGGGCACGCATTGCGCGCTCGAGTACACGCCCATGATCAGGTCCACCTTCTCCTGGTCGATGAGGCGCGTCATCTCGTTGATCGCGACGTCGACCTTCGACTGCGCGTCGGCGAACACGGCGTTGATCCGGTAGCCCTCGACGCCGCCTTTCTCGTTGAACAGGTCGACCGCCGCCTTGGTGCCGAGCTGCGCCGGCTCCGAGCCGCCGCCGGCGAACGGGCCGGTGAGGTCGTAGATGAAGCCGATCTTGATTTCCTTCTGCTGCGCCGGGGCAGGACAGGCGAACGCAAGCGCCATTACCGCGGCCACCGCGTGGCGAAGCTTCATGGGACACCTCCTCTGGCGCGAAGTCTAGCCGATGTTCGCCGGTGCTACACTGGTCGCCTCCAGGAGAAAGCCATGCCGACCTCCATTCGGTGCCTGCCCGTCCTTCTCGCCCTGGCAGCGCTGCCGCTCTGCGCGCAAACGGTCCGCGTCTACGTGACCAACAGCGCCGGCGACAACATCCACGTCATCGATCCCGCCACCAACAAGGTGGTGCAGGTCATCGACGGCGTCGAGGCCGCGCACGGCATCGACTTCTCTCCGGACGGGCAGCGCGTCTACGTCAGCAACGAAGCCGACAGCACGCTCGACGTCATCGACCGCTCGAGCGGCAAGACGATGACCAAAGTACGGCTGAGCGGCCACCCCAACAACATCTCCGCCACCAAGGACGGCGCCCGGGTGGTGGTCGGCATCGCGGAGGATCCCGGCGCGCTCGACGTCATCGACGCGCGGGCGCTGAAGCTGGCGAGGACCATCCCCGTCAACGGCCGCCTGCACAACGTCTACGTCACCCCGGACAACAAGTACGTGGTCACCGGATCGATCCGCAGCAAGGTGCTGACCGTCATCGACCTCAAGACCGACCAGATCGCCTGGGAGCTCAAGCTCGACGAAGGCGTGCGGCCGATGACGATGGAAGTGAATCCCGACGGCTCGACGCGCCGCATCTTCGCGCAGCTCTCCAATTTCAACGGCTTCGCGGTGGTGGACTTCGCCGCGCGCAAGGAAGTGGCGCGGATAAAGCTGCCCGACGAGCCCGGCGGGTTCGGCGTGATCGAGCGGCGCACCGACGCGCCCTCGCACGGCATCGGCGTCGCGCCCGACGGCAAGACGCTGTGGGTGACGAGCATCACCGCCAACGGCGTCTTCGCCTACTCGCTGCCCGAGCTGCGGCTGCTCGGCTTCGCGGCGCTGCCCGAGCTGAGGCTCCCCGGGCGCTCGCCGATCAGCGCGGTGCCGAACTGGGTCAGCTTCACGCCCGACAGCCGGCTGCTCTACATCTCCAACGCCGGCGCGCGCTCCGTTTCGGCGATCGATACCAGGACCATCAAGAGCGTGGCCACCATCCAAGTGGGCGAAGTTCCGAAGCGCATCAATACGCTCGTCCTGCCCTAGCCGCCCTGCCCGCGACCCACTCGGCGAGAGTCTTCCACTGCGGGTCGTTCTTCGTCTCGAACTGCCTGCCCCCGGAGTGAAACGGATTGCCGCCCGCCTCGGGCGCGAGCGGCTGCAGCAGAAGCAGGCTTGAATCGGGCTTGCCCGGCGCGACCAGGCGCGAAGCCATCTCGTAATTGCGGCGCGACTGCTCCTCGGTCCACGAGCCTCCCGCCGGCAGCTTCTCCAGGCGAAAGGCGTTGTTGCTGCGCTCCGCATGGCAGACGACGCAGCGCGTGTGGCCCGGACGCTTCTGCAGGAAGATCGGCTCGACGCGGGCCTTGAAGAACTCGTAGTCGAGCGATTGCGCGTCGGCGGAGGTCACCGCGCACTGCAGCGCGATGCCGATCAGCGATGTCTTGAGCACCTGCTATCTAGTCGCGATGGCCGTGCTCGCCGTCATCGTCGTCCTGCTCGCCGCCGCCGCTCGGCTCGCGCGGGTAAATGCCGATCATCGCTGGGGCGGGCGCGCCGCTGCGTCCGTTGCTCTGGTGATAGTCGATCCACGCCTCGAGCGCGTCGATCTGCGCGCCCACCAGGTCGTTGTACTGCGTTCCGCCGTGGCCCATTCGTGTCGAAAGTGCCGTGCATGATGATCACCGGCCGTTCCAGCTGTCCCGTCAGGTCGAGCTTGCGCAGCTCGCGCTTGACCCAGTTCGGGCTCTTGGCGGGATCCCACAGCCCGAGCTCGCTATCGGTCAGCGGGCCGCCGTTCGGATTGAAGGTCGGGTCGAACCGGGTCATCGAGTCGCGGAGGTAGCCGACCAGCGCCGGATACTGCTGCTTCCACGTCGCCTCCGAGCCTGTCCAGCGGCCGGCGTTGTAGCCGAAGTCGCAGCGGAAGCTGGTATTGCAGTCCACGCGCGCGGGAATGTCGTAGATGTTATGCATTGCCTGGAGCTGCGCGGCGGTGAGCGGCGGCGAGAGCGGCGTCCTGAACGGATCCCACGCCGGGTCGGCCGCGCGCTTCGCGATGATGTCGTCGATGCGCGAGGCGATCACGTTGTAGTTGCGCACCACCTGTGCGACGCCGCCCCATTGGCTGATTTGCGAGTTGTAGCCGTAGCCCGCCAGGCCGCCGTCATAAAGATACGGGAAATCCTCGAGCATCCACTTGGTGTGGTGGCCGCCGTTGGACCCGCCCATGATCAGCGTGCGCGAGGATGCCCTGCCGTAGTACTGCTGCACCGTCGCGTTCATGTAGAGGGTGAGCTCCATGATGCGCTGGCGCGACTCGTAATACGTGTCTTCCGGCTCGTTCTTGATCGTGACGCGGTTCCATCCCTCGTCGCTCGCGGCGAAGGCGTAGCCCTTCGCCAGCGCCGCCGTCTGGTACGCCCCGGTGCTGAACTCCGTCCCGGAGAAGCCGCGGGTATGAATCACCACCTTCCCGTTCCATGCCACCGGCAGGAGGATCTGGAACTTGCCGTCGTCGAGAATGACGCCGTGGATGTAGCGATGCGCAACCGGCGTCGTGCGGTTCTCATCGGCGTCGATGATCACCTGGAGGGCGCTGCGGGCGCCAATACTGAACGCGCTCAGCCCCAGCAGCAGGAGCAACGCGGCGAAACGGTGCAATGCAGGTAGTTTCTTCATATGGCCTCCTCCTCGAGCAACGAGTATCAGCGATCAGCCCGCGCGCCGCTATTTCAGATTCTTCTTAATGAAAGTCGATCCGTCATAAATACGGGGAAACGCCCTAGAAGCGGTAGACGAGTCCTACCGACAGCAGACCGACGTCCCCCTGGCCGGTCTTGTCCTTGTCGCCGACCTTGTCGAACTTTTCCCATTCGACGCGCAGGCTCGCGTTGCGGGTTAAATCGTAGCCGACGCCTGCGCCGAACAAAAAGCCGGTATTCCGCGCGCTCTCGCTCGCAGTGAGGCTCGACACGGTCACCTTCATCTCAGTTCGCAGGTTGTAGCCGCCCAGCCTTCCAAAAACTGAAAACCCGCCCGCGAGCGGCAGATTTCCCACCACAGCCAGATGCAGCCCCTGTCCAACCTTGATGGTGACCTTCGTAGGCAAGGGCACGATCGGAGCGAAATTGAAAGTGGTCACCGTCCCGCTGGCGGAAAATTCGCCGAGCTCCACGTAGCCGCCCTCGACGGAGAAATTCGGATGGAAGCGGTATCCGCCGAACAGCTTGAAGCCGGTGTCCGTCTCGTTGCCGGAGAAGCCGGTATTTGCCATGCCGGCGGCGGCCAGATCGCTGGAAAGGCCGCCGGTATCGAGCTTCACTCTCGACTGACCGATCGAGCCGCCGATGTACCACGGCGACTCCTGCGCCGACGCTCCGGGAGGAAGGGCAAGGGTGAGACCGATTCCGGCGGCAATGGCGGTGTTGCGTATCGCGGTTTGTTGCATGGCAGCCTCCGTCAGGTTGATTACCGGCCCGCTGTTTTGTTTCCTGCCGCGGGTTTGTCCGTCTGCGGCCAGTAGTAGTTCGCGGCGAAAGAAGACGGCGGGAACATGTAGCGCTTCGCGGGCACCACCTTGGCCTCGTAGACTTTCTTGAAGGTCGGGGACTTGGCCGAGTTCTCCGCGGCCACTTCGTCCCAGGCCTTGAGCGAGGCGAGCAGGATGTCGGGCGGCGTGCGCAGGATGCGGGCGCCGTGCTTCTGCACCATTTCTTCCATCGCGTCGGCGTTCTGCTTCTGCCAGCGCGTGATCCAGGTGATGAACGTGTCCTTGACCGCCGAGTTCGCCGCTTCCTGCTGCTGCGGCGTGAAGCTCTTCCACACGTCGAGGTTGAAGCCGAGCTCGCCGATGGAGTTGTTCTCGTGCATGCCGGGAGTGTAGTGATACTTGAAGACCTGCGGCAGGCCCAGGCGCAGATCCTCCACGCCGCCGACCCATTCGGCGCAGTCGATCACGCCGCGCTGCGCGGCGGGGACGATCTCGCCGCCCGGCATGTTGACCACGCTCTGGCCGAGCTTGGCGTACACCTCGGCGTTGAGCCCGGTCTGCCGGCACTTCATGCCCTTGAAATCGGCGACGCTCTTCAGGGGCTTCTTGAACCAGCCGAGCGCCTGCGGGCTGGAAGGATGCGCGGGAAACGGGATCACGTTGAGCTTGAGGTCGTTCTGGTAGAAGTCGCGCCACATCTCGAGCCCGCCTCCCACGTACAGCCAGCCCAGGTAATCCATGTGGTCCATGCCGAAGGGCCCGCCCGGAGGCCCGGCGAAGAGCGCCGCCGCCGGGTTCTTGCCGACCCAGTAGTAGGCGATGGCGTGCCAGCCGTCGAGGACCTTCCTGTTGGTGGCATCCAGCACTTCGAAGGCCGGCACGATCTGCCCCGCGGCCATGGCCTCGATCTTCAGCGACCCCGAGGTGAGCTTCTCCAGGCGCTCGGCGAAAATCTTGAAATGCTCCTGCAGCGTGATGCTCGCTGGCCAGGTCGACTGCATCTTCAGCGTGCGTGGCGCGGGCGCCTGAGCGTGGCTGATACCCGCGGCAAATGCGAACCAGACCAAGACTACGAGCGAACGCTTGTCCATGACGAACCTCCCCTGGTTCTCTCGTATCGTACCATCGCGCCTACAGCATGTACCTGGCGGATCTTTTCGCTGCAGGGCTGGCGATCGGCTGCGTCTACAGCCTGGTGGCGCTCGGCTTCGCCATGATCATCCGCGCCACCGGCATCATCCATTTCGCGCAGGGCGAGCTGCTGATGCTGGGCTCCATGAGCGCCCTGTCGACG
>WNFQ01022562.1_pt1 | contig 14252 bp, 11 predicted proteins | sample 5400171 | NCBI WGS metagenome assembly WNFQ01 (sample SAMN13153356, study PRJNA577476) | soil metagenome | isolation source: 20 cm soil under Madrone tree | place: USA:California | collected 2016-06-14
CGAGCGGCCGCGACAGCGTCTAGCGGTTCGTAACCGACAAATGATCTCGTCGTGAGCCCTCACCCACCCAGCCCTTAAGGGCTGGGTCCTCCCTTTCCCGCGGTGCGACCCTGTCGGGCGCCTTCAGCCACGGACTTGACCCGTGGGCATCCACGCCTTGGGCCGGCCGAAGCAAAGGCGTGGATACGCGGATCAAGTCCGCGCAAGACGGATTAAAATTGTTTCTTGTGAGAGCAGCACAAGTTGACCTTGCAAGAAATTTTCCCCAGACAGCCCTGCACAGTGCGGGAGAGGGTGCCGACCCTCGGACCGTAGTCCGGGAGGTGGATGCGGGCTCCTGGGGATCCAAACGTTAGGGTTCGCTTCACTGGCGATGCGTGCGCTGATGGCGCCCCCTACCCTGGGAGAGGGCGGCTCTCTACCGACGGCCCTGAATTACGGTGTCGACAACCATTAAATTGCCATAGTTGCACTATATCTATACGGGCATCGGCACCTCGAGCGGGTGCGGGATTGTCATTGGAGGGTTGGCGATGCCTGATCTCGACCTGATAAAACAGGGGGAACAGGGGCTGCGGGACCGGCGCGGGCGGTTCCCCAGGGGCCGGTCGATCCCGCGTGAGATCCGCCGGGAATGACCCTAGCGGCGTGCGAGCTTGCGCTCGGCGAGGCGGGCAAAAAGGCTGGCGCCGAGCGGCAGGATCGCGTCGTTGAAATCGTAGCCGGGGTTGTGGACCTGGCAACCGCCCGGTTCGTCGCCATTGCCGATGCGGATGTAGGCGCCGGGCGAGCGGTTGAGCATGTACGAAAAATCTTCCGACGCCATGACGAGGGTGCTGTTGCGATCGACATTGTCGGCGCCGACGAGTTCGGTCGCGGCTTCGGCGATGAAGGCGGCTTCGGTCGCGTCGTTTATCAGCGGCAATGCCACAATGCGGAAATCGACCTCCGCAGTCGCGCCGAACCCGCCCGCCACGCCGCCGGCGATCCGCCGCATGTTGCGCTCGATCAGGGCCAAGGTCTCGTTGTCGAAGGCGCGCACCGTGCCACCGATCACCGCCCGCTCTGGGATTACATTGTACGCGTCGCCGGCCTGAAACCGGGTGACGCTGACGACCGCCGTATCCACGGGTCTAACGTTGCGCGAAACGATCGTCTGCAATGCAGCGGCGATGTGGCTTCCGACGATCACCGGATCGATGCCCGCTTCGGGGCGCGCCCCGTGCGCGCCGCGGCCGACCACGGCGATGTCGAAAAAGGCGCCACCCGCCATCATCGGTCCGGTGCGGATGGCGAACTTGCCGACCGCCATCATCGGGGCATTGTGCATGCCGAAAATCGCATCGCAGGGGAAGCGCTCGAACACCCCCTCCTTGACCATCGCCTCGGCGCCGCCGAGCCCCTCTTCGGCCGGCTGGAAGATGAAGTGGACCGTCCCATCGAAATCGCGCGTCTCGGCGAGATAACGGGCAGCACCCAGCAGCATCGTGGTGTGTCCGTCGTGGCCACAGGCGTGCATCCGCCCGTCGTGGCGCGAACGGTAGTCGAAGCTGTTGGCTTCATGGATCGGCAGGGCGTCCATATCGGCCCGCAGACCGACCGAGCGCGGCGAGTCGCCGGCTCGCAAGCGGCCGACGACGCCTGTCTTGCCGATACCACGATAGACCTCGCAGCCAAACTCGGCGAGCTTCGCCGCCACCAAATCGGAAGTGCGCTGCTCCTCGAAACCGAGTTCCGGATGAGCGTGAATGTCGCGCCGCAAGCTCGTCAGGTCGTCGTGAATTTGCGCAATGCGGTCAATGATCTGCATATTAGGTCCTCTGACGGTTACAACCTGTCGGAGCGTCTGCCGCCAACAGTAAGCGCCGCAAACTGCTAATGTCGAGTAACTCCAACGGAACCACGCGGATCGCGATCGTCACCGGAGCGAGTTCAGGTATCGGGCTCCACACGGTGCTCGGCCTCGTCCGCGTCGGAATGCGAGTCGTCATGGTCGGTCGCGACCGCGCCCGGACCGAGGCGGCACGGCGTTTTGTCCGCGCGCATTCCGACCCCGATGGAATCGATATCGTGGTGGCCGATTTCTCTCGCCTTGCCGAAGTGCGCCGCGCGGCGGACGAGATCCTTTCGGCCGCCGATCGGATCGATGTGCTCGTCAACAATGCCGGGCTGATGTCGCGTAGATACCGGTTTTCGTTTGACGGGTTCGAGCTGACCTTTGCGGTCAACCATCTCGCCCCATTTCTCCTGACCTGTCTTCTGCTGGATCGGCTCAAGGCTTCGGGCCCGGCACGAATCATCAATGTGGCCTCGGAGGCGCATCGCGGCCACCGTCTGAATTTCTCCGATCTTGCTCGACCACAGGATTGGGGAACGCTGAAGGCTTACGGCCAATCCAAGCTCTGCAACATTCTGTTCACGCGGGAGCTGGCGATACGGCTCGACGGCTCGGGGGTGGTTGCGACCTGTTTGCACCCCGGCGTTGTCGCCACCTCGATTGGTCAGCGCGGCGGCGTGACCGAACTCGTCTGGCGGCTAATGAAGCCGTTCATGAAGAGCCCCGAGGAAGGGGCGGAAACATCACTGTTTTTGGCGACAGTATCCGACCCGCAGGCGTTCAATGGCGGCTACGTCATTGGCAAGGCGCTGGCTCATGCCGATCCCGCAGCGCTCGACAGCAATGTGGCGCGCCGCCTGTGGGACGAGAGCACCCGCCTCACTGGCCTGTAGATGTCCCAGCGCCGGTCAGTGACGCAGGAAATACACTCGGTAGAGCTGGTCGCGGAAACTCCTGCTCGCCTCGATCGCGGCGCGGAACTCGGTTTTGCCGAGCACATAGGTCTCGAGATTATCGTTGGCGAGCACCGTCGCATTGCGCGGCTCGCCGGTGATCAGCGCACCTTCACCGAAAAAATCGCCGGCACCCAGTCTCGCCACGTCATGCCCTTCGCGCATCACTTCGACCGTACCGTCGGAGATCAGATAGAAGTCTTCGCCCGCCTCGCCCTGGCGGATGATGACATCGCCGGCCACAAACTGCCGCTTCGCCACCTTCTCGGCGACATGCGTCAGCTCGATCGGCGTCAAATTCTTGAACACGTCGACCGTCTTCAGGAATTCGCAGATCCTCAGCTGATCGTGCAGGACCACATCGGAAGCGATGCGCCCGTCCACCATGTGGACCAGGCGATCGGCCTTTTCGATGATCCGGTGATCGTGGGTCACCATCACCACCGTCGAGCCTTGCTCGACGGTGGTTTCCTTGAGGAGATCGACGACTTTGTGTGCGGAATCCCGGTCGAGCGCAGCGGTCGGCTCGTCGGCGAGGACGAGATTGGGGCGGTTGACGAGAGCCCGCGCGATGGCCACCCGCTGGCGCTCTCCTCCAGAGAGCGATCGCGGTTTGTGGTCGATCCGATGCCCAAGCCCGAGGCGTTGGAGGATCGCCGTGCCGCGCTCCCGCATCTCCGCAGGCTGCCCGCGGCGAAGCTGCATCGCCATCATTACGTTCTCGTAGGCCGACAAAGCATCGAACAGGTTGTGCAGCTGAAAGATGAAGCCGACGTTGCGCCTGGTCACGACCAGCTCGCTGCGGCCGAGCTTGGAGAGATCACGACCGAGGACCTCGATCCTGCCCTCTTGAACCGAGCGCAACGCTCCGACCAGCGTTAGCAAGGTGGTCTTCCCCGCTCCCGAGGGCCCCGTCATGACCACGAACTGTCCGGCGCCGAGCTCGATCCCGTTGTCGAACAGCACCTGGCTGCGCGACTCGCCGCGACCATAGAAATGGTTGAGCGCCTCGATCCGAACTACCGGCAGCGATGCCGCCATTCCCGCAGAACCGAGCGTCGATGCCGGCTCGGCGACCACGGCCGCGCACATCAGAATACCTCCGCGGGGTCGGCCGCGATGACCCGCCGCACCGCGAGGATCGCCGATATCAGGCACATGCCAAGGGTAAGTCCCAGGCTGATTAGGCTAAGTTCCGCAGTCATTCGCAGGGGGAGAAGCGCCACCTCTCCGACGACCCGGTATAGCAGAATCGATAGGAACCAAGCGGGAATCCATCCGGCGAGCGCGGTGAAGGCGCCCTGCTCGAGCACCACGCGGATCAGATAACCGGTGCGGTAACCGATCGCTTTCATCGTCGCAAACTGCGGTAATTGCTCGGTGAGGTCAGTGTAGATGATCTGGTAGGCGATCAGCATGCCGACGACAAAGCCGACCAAGGTTCCCATCGCGAAGATCGGCCCCGCCGACGAGACGTCGGCCTGAAACTTCCGCTAGGACGCAGCCTGATGACGCCGACTTCGACCCCCGGCGGAGCGCCACCGGGGCCGGACAACAGCTGCGCAAATGTGCGATCGCCCATCACCACGGTCCCGTCGCTCTCGAAATCCGGGCCAAGAGAAAAGCTGCCGACAATCCGCACCTTTCTGCCATTCAACTCGGATTGCACGGCACCCTTGTCCATCCCGAGGAATCGTCGAGCACGGCGATCGACCAGAACCGTGTCCGGATCGCTCAGCTCGGCAAGCTTCCCCTCGACCTCCGGGAGCTGCAAGACCGGCTGATCGGGGTCAAAGGCGAAAACCCGGACCAGAAAGCTCTTGTCGTCGAACGGGTTCTTCCAAAAGATCTCGAACCAAGCCGCATAGAACGGCCAGGCGCTCGCAACGCCCGAGACCGCGCGGGCGGCATCGAGTTCGCTGCGGGGAAACGGATCTCGTGTCGCGAAGCGGTACTTGCTCGCGCGCTGCAGGAAAATATCGCCGTCGAGCCGGTGAATGATCTCGAGCGAGGCGTTGAAGAAGGCCCGCTCGAAGCCGAGCTGCATCAACATCAGCAGCACCGCGAACCCGATGCCGCCGCTGGAGCGCAAGAGACGCGGCTTGTTCGCCAAAAGGTTGCGCCAGGCAAGCGGCACGAAGCCCGATGGCCGCCAAAAACGCTGGAGAAGCGATGTGTCGGTCGCCACCAAACCTGCCTCTTAGAACAACTCGGCGGGATCGGCACGCCGCAGGCTACCCAGCGAAAGCAGCGCCGAGATCGACGCCATGACGAGGGTAGCGACGAATACGGCGGCAAGGCGCGGCGAGGTCATCGCAACCGGGAGCAGCGTCTCGTCTCGGATCACCGAATAAATCCCTAGCGCCGCTGCGAGCGCCGGAACAAACGCGACGAGCACGATCAGCAAAGATATCGTGACGACCGTCCCATCGAGGGAACGATCCCGGTAGCCGATCGCCTTCAACGTCGCAAACTGCGGCAATTGCCGGCTGACCTGGGTCGCCAATGTCTGGTAGACGACCATGATGCCAACGACAAACGAGATGATCAGGCCGGATCCGAAGATCAGACCCACCGAGGTTCGCGTCGTCCAATAGGCGACTTCATGGGCCTCGAGCTCGCTGCGCGTGAAGATCTGGGTGTCTGGCCCCAGCCCCTTGCGCAATTCCGCGGCAGCCCGATCGGGATCGACGCCGGGCTTCAGCTGAATCGGACCCAGATTGACTTGTTCCAAGCTGCGGTAAGGAAACAGTCGAGCAAAGTTTTGATCGCTGACGAGAATGACCCCTAGGCCCATAAAGCCGGTACCCAGGACGTAACGCCCAGCGATCGTCTCGCTGCGGTCACCGAGCTTGACGACGCGCCCGGTGGTCAGCGGACCGAACATCGGCCGCGTCCCGGTGTCGACCAGCACCACGTCTGGCCGCTCGAGCAAGCTGAGCTCACGATTCAGGCTGTCGACTTTGAAAATTGGCCGACGAGGGTCGAGACCGATCACAAAGACGTCGGGCGCCTTGCCGTCCTCACCGTCGCGCCATTTCGCCGAACCAAAATAGAGCGCGGTTGCCTGCGCCACCTCCGGTGCCGCCCGCGCCCGATCGAGCCGGCCTCGCGGGAATTGGCCGGGCTGCGCCTGGTATTCGTACTGGCTCGAGGACATTAGCAAATCGAATTGCAGGTTGTCGTAAAACAGCATCCCGCCCTGCGGGACAGCGAAAAAGAAGCCGAGCTCGACAAAGATCAGCAGGATCGCCATAAACACCCCGGCGATCGCGAGCATCGTGCGGGCCTTATCGTGCGTCAGTATACGCCAAGCGAGCCGGACCCTTGCCGGCCGACTAACACGGCCGAGGGCAAGCTCCCGCTCTGTCATTTGCCGGACTCCACCCAGGACGAAACTTTCTCCAGAGATTACGCGTTCGCCGCTAAGCGCCCACCGGGAGCGTTGCCCCCGATGGCAGAAGAACAACCCTAACCTGGACACCCGTACACCGGCTATGGGATTATCGGTGGGGATGATGTTGGCTCGTTTTACTGTCGTGGCAGGGATCGCTGCCACGGTCTTGGTCGCCCTTGCCGCACTGGCGGCGCCGGCGCAGGAAGCGGATCCCCTCGAGCTGCGGATCGAAATTTACGGCTTCGCCGGTTTCCACGTGTTAACCAACCGTACCCGGGTTGTCGCGTCAGGGGACCGGTACACCATCGCGACGGATCTCGACACACGCGGCATCGCTAGCATCTTCGTCGACCTGACGAGCCACTCGGAGGTTCACGGAAGGCTCGTCAAAGACGGAGTTCGACCCGCCGGATACCATTCCGAGGTGCGGCGAAACGGCACCGATCGTAATTACCGGATCGATTACCGTGCCGACGGCTCGGTGGCGAGCGATCAGACGCCGCCTGTAGCCGCATTGCAGACTTCGGCAGCCGCGGCTCAGATGCGCGGGACCGTCGATCAGCTGACCGCATTCTACCTTCTCGAACGGCATCTGACGCAGAGCGGCAACTGCGCGCTCGTTGTTCCGGTGTTCGATGGTCTCGGCCGCTACAATCTCCGCTTTACCAACGCCGGATCGGAGACGCTATCGCCGGAGGGGCGCCAGCATTTCAGCGGGCCAACGCAAGCCTGCGACGTCAAGCGCGAGGACGTCGACGGGTTTCCGACCGATCTAGCCTCGGGAACCTATAAGCGGGGCAAGATCTGGTATGCCCGCCTGGGCGGCGATAAGATGGCACCTGTGCGGATGGAGTTCGACACCGAATTCGGCAGCGTCCAGGGCTATCTTGGCGAGCTACGCGGCGCCGGCCTCAACCTTCGTTTCATAGATTGAGCCTCGACCGAGCCGTCAGGGCGTGATTCCCATTCGGGTATCCTCAACAAAGCGCTCGGTTGCGCTGTCGATCGCGCGCCCTTTGCGACCCCGTGGCGGGTGGATGTAGAGCGCGCTGCGCGGGGCCGCCGGTCCAGCGGCGGAGGACTGCGGCAAGGGTATTTGGTACTCCACCGGCAGAGCGTGATCAGCGAGCAGAAACTCCGGGCGGAACACCCGATCGAGGTGGAAAAGGCTCCTGAGGAAATTGGTCTGGCCGTGCATTAGATGCCCGGCGATGACCCCTGCCGTGTTCATGACCCGGCGCCAGCCCAGGTGCTTGCGATAGAAAGCGCGCTGAGTGGCCACCAGCTCGCCATAGAATTCGGCCAGCGGCAGCCGGGTCGGCAGCACTGTGTGCTGAATATCGTAAAGCCGGTAATCGCGGCTGGCGACCCGGTCGCCTTCGGCGATCCAACTTTCGGTCCCAGGATAGGGCGTGTTGACGCTAATGTTCACGACTTCGGGCAGCTCGACACCCCATTCGCGGACGATCCGGAAGCGCTCGTGGTCCCAGTCCGGATCGGCGATCAGATTGATTGCGATCATGATTCCGAGCGAACGGGCATATTCCAGCGCCTCAAAATTGCGACCGAGCGAGACCCGTTTGCGATGCTTGCGCAATCCCTCTTCGTCGATCGCCTCGAGGCCAATGAACATGTATTCGAGTCCGAGCTTCCTCCAGAATCGAAATACATCCTTGTTGCGCAGCAACACGTCGCTGCGGGTCTCGAGATAATATTTCTTACGGATGCCGGCGCGGATGATCGCTTCGGCGATCTCCATGCCGTGCCTCTCCTGTACGAAAGCGACATCGTCGACCATGAAGACGCCGGGTTCCCGAATGGAGCGAAGGTCCTCGACGACGCGCTGTGTCCAGGCGCTGCAGAAGGTGCAGTCCCATGGACAGCCCCGCGAGAACTCGATCGAGGCGCACGGATCGAGCGTGCCGAGAAAATATTTGCGCCGGTGGCGCAGCAGGTCGCGGGCCGGCATCAGGTCATCGAGTGAATCGACAAAGACCGGCGGCGGTCCTTCTCCCGCCGCAGTCACCACGCCGGGAACCGCAACGATAGTCCGTCCTCCCTCGATGGCATCGAGGAGGAGCGGCATCGCCGCCTCGCCCTCGCCCTTGAGCACGCAGTCGATCGCCCCCGCCCCATGCTCGATCAGGGTGGCGGCGGTGAACGAGGCGCTGTGGCCGCCGACGCAGATAAAGGTGTCCGGCGACCGTGTCTTCGTCGCCTTCGCCAGGTCGACGATCTCCGGAACGTTCGCGAGATAGTTGCAGGAAAAGGCGACAACGTCCGGTCGCCAGCTGTCGAGCATTCGAAAATAGGCAGTGTGATCCTCGACCTGCAGGTCGATAAGTCGAACCACGTGCCCCGCGCGCCGCGCCGCCTGTGCGACAAGTTCGAGGCCGAGCGGCTCGAGCCGGAGGAATATTTTCGAATAGAGAAGTGGGCCGGGATGGACGCCGAGAAACCGCACGAGAATTCCCTCCTCCGCCGTTCATTCGCTTGGTCTGCGCATTGGGGCGAGGCGTGAAGACAAATGGGTATATCGAGATTAATCTGCCGACCGAACCCTCGTCGAGAGATGCTCACATGAGTGAGGACTGGAGCCAGCTCGTTGCCGATTTGGAGCGCCTTCTCAAGCTGCGGGCGATCCCGTTCGGCATGAAGCTCTTCGAACGCCGCGAGGATATGGCGGCGATCCCGCGGATTCGCCGGCCGGCGGTGGTGCACACGCTCGATCAGATCGTCGCCCAGGCAGCGCGCCTCGGCTGGACCGTCGGGATCACCAGCGAGGATCTCGTCGGCGCCCAATGCCGGGCAGTGGTCGGCCTCGGCCTCGCCAAGGACGAAGAATGGCGCTCGGGGGAGCACATGGTCGGCGTCTGGTACAGCACGCCGGAAGACTCGCATGCGCACCAGCAGGCGATGGAATGCGTGCCCGACGGCCGCTACGCAGCGCTGGCGGTGGCCCCACTCGCCAGCGGCCGGCTCGACCCACCCGACATCGCATTGTTCTACGCGACCCCGGGCGCGATGATCTAACAAGCGCTTCGACTGGAGTGTCGTCGGCGAATCGGCGTGCGCGGACTCCTGGGGCCGCGCACTCAAGACCCGCACGCCGAGCCTGTCGATCCCGTGCTTTGCCGAGCGCCGCTACGGCGGGGTGCTCGACGACGAGATGCTGATGGCATTGCCGCCCGACAATCTCGCCAAGGCCATCGCCGGTATGGAGGCGCTCGCCAAGAATGGGTTGCGCTACCCCTTCCCGCAATACGGCATCCAGCAGGACGTGCGCGCCGGCATGGCGGTGAGCTACCCGGGCCGGTCGAGCTGAGGGTCGAGTAGCGGCCCCTCGTTGAAGCAACCTGTGTTGACTCGTGTTCGTCATTTCCGGCGGATCGCACGCCTGTTCGCCCTGTTTTATCAGGTCGAGATCAGGCATCGCCAACTCCTCCAATGACAATCCCGCACCCGCTTCAGGGTGCTGATGTCCGTGTAGATACAGTGATAATATGGCAATTTAATGGTTGTCGGTACCGCAAGTCAGGGCCCTCGGTAGAGCGCCGTCATCTCTCAGGCCAAGGGGCGCCAACAGCTCGATCAGGGTGCACGCATCGCTGGTTCTAACCGATCCGCCTGCGGTGCCCGCTTAGAATCCGACACGCAGTGCGAGAGGAGACATCCGCCTTCGATTTGCCTGCGCCAGCCTGCGCTGGTCACCGTAGCGCGGCGGCGATGTTGCCGCCGTCGACGGTGGTGACGTCGGCGGTGGTCTTGAGCGCCATCGCCTGGTGCAGAAAGGCCTGGGCTACGTCCTCGGCGGTTACCTCGCGGCCGAGAAGGTTGCCGGCCATGTAATCCTCCTCGCGGACGCCGCGCGCTGCGGCGCGGGCGGCGATCAGCTCCGGCGTCAGGAGGCCGCTCCTGATGCGGTCGGCGTTAACCGCGTTCGCACGAATGCCGTCCGGCCCGTAATCGAGCGCGTATTGGCGAACGAGAGCGAGGGTGGCCGCCTTGGGCAAGCCGTAGGGGCCGAAATTGGGGCCGGGGTTCACCGCCTGCTTCGAGACGTTGAACAAGAGGCAGCCGCCGGTCCCCTGCGCCAGCATGATGCGGACGGCGTTCTGTGCGATGCTCTGATGGGCAAAGAAGTTGAGCTCGAAGCTCCGGCGCAGCACGGTGTCCGCGACCTCGCCGATCCGCCCCTGCCAGGCGGCACCCGCATTGGAGACGACGATGTCGGCCCCGCCGAAGTGTGCGGCGATGCGGTCGAATGAGGCGCGCACCGCTGCGGAGTCGGTGACATCGCAGGCGAGTGCCAGCACCGACCCGCCGAGCTTGTTCGCCGCCGCTTTTACCGCCTCTGCGTCGATGTCGAGCAGGGCCACTTCCGCCCCGGCGCCGCTCATCGCTCGCGCCGTGGCGAGACCGATCGTTCCGGCACCCCCGGTGACGACCGCGATTTGGCCCGATAGCGGCTTTGCGGTGGCCTGTCCGAGCTTGGCCTGTTCCAACGACCAGTATTCAATGTCGAAGAGATCGGCCTCGCTGACCGACTCGAATCGGCCGACCGCCTCGGCGTCGGTCACGGTCGCGATCGTCGATTGCGCGATATCGGCGGCGATCCGCGCGTCCCGGGCATTGCCGCCGAGCCCGAAGAGCCCCAGCCCCGGCACCAGGATGACCCGCGGCATCGGGTCGAGCTCGCGCTTGGATACCTCCTGGCGCGCATTGTGACGGGCGAAATACGCATGATATTCGGCGGCGAAACGGTCGACCGCATCGTGTACCGTCTTGTTGAACGCATCGAGCCTGCCGGGTTCGGGCGCGGGCACGATCAGCGGGTAGTTCTTGGTGCGGATCGTGTGATCGGGGGTGGCCACCCCGGCTTGGCCGTAGCGGTGAAGCTCGGCACCATTGACGTAATCGAGCACCGCCGGGTCTGAGCGGAACTCGAGGATGAACCGCTTATAGGCGCCCGACCCGGTCGGATCGGCGATGGCGCAAGCACCGCGCAGGATTGGCGCCACTTCGGGCACCCCGGCCACTGCGGCCGGGAGACGAGTGGCGGCAAACACGGTCGTGCTGCGTCGCGCCAGCCGCTCCTCGGCCAGCGAAACCGCGGCGATCATCCGCTCATAGGCCTCGCGCGCCGTCTCACCGAGCGTGAAGATGCCGTGCTTCAACAGCACCAGTCCCTCGACCGCGGGATCGGCCTCGAATACCTCGGCCGCCTTTTTGGCGAGCAGAAAGCCCGGCATGATGTAGGGCACGAGCCCCATCCGCCTGCCGTAGAGATCGGCGCAGCGGTCGGCCGCGTCGGGTTGGTCGGCTATGGCCAGGACCGCCGTCGAGTGGGTGTGATCGACAAATTTGTGCGGCAGGAAGGCGTGCAGCAGGGTTTCGACCGAGGGGTTGGGTGCCCCGGGATCGATCAGGTTGGCGCGCTGCACGCGCACCATCTCCTCATCGGAAAGCGCCGCTCGGTCGCGCAGCTTGCGCAACGGTGCCAGCCGCACGGCCGGGTGTCCCGCAGGCTCGATCGCCGCCATATCCCAACCGCTGCCCTTGACGCACAGCACCTCGACCTCCTCGTCCAGGAGATCTTTGACGACAGTTTTGACCGAAGTGTTGCCGCCCCCATGGAGCACCAGCTTCGGGTCGCCGCCCAAGAGGCGCGAGGTATAGACGCGCAAGGCGAGATCGCGCCCCACACCCTGTTGGGCATAGCGCTCGACCATCCGTTCGGCATCGGTATCCGACCACAAGCTGCGCATTCGTAAACCTCCTCCCGGGGCATCCATCCTGCACGCATCGCGCGCGTTTTGGGAGCGTCCCGCTGTTTTTGCTGTTTTTGCCAGGAAATAACAGCGAGCCATCCCTCCGGCGCCGCAGGAATCCTCAACTCCTGACAAGCTGGCGAGGAAAAGAACAGCGGCATATTAGCTGTTACTGGCTGATATTTTCACATCTCGGATCAGCGATGTTGCCAAAATAGCACAATCCTCGGCAATTTGTCAATCGGTATATGGGTGGCGGATCATACCTCAGCCGGCGCATAACGCTCCTTTTTGAAGAGACCGCGCTGGAACGCCAGATAGCCCTCCTTGGTCATCGCCGGCTCGAACTTGGCGAGGATCTCCTTAGCGGGTGCCGCGTCGCCGTGGAGCAGGTCGATCGCGGTCATCGCCAGCAGCTTGGCCGGGGTCAAATAGCCGTGTTGCGGCTCGTTGATCCGCCAATCCGCACCGTGCGCCTTGCCTTCGGCGGCGACGACATAAGGGTGGATCACCGGCATCATATGGGCGAGGTCGCCCATATCGGTCGACCCGGTGCGATGCCCGCCGATCTGAAACTCGCCTGGTCCGAACAGCGCCTCGATGTTGCCGCCGAAGATCTCTCCCATATGCCGGTCGTTGCGCTGCGGCAGATAGCCGGGGATCGTGTGGATCTCGACCTCCGCTCCCATCGCCATCGCACCGGCGCGCAGGGAGCGGTCGACCTTGCGGTTGGCGTCGAGGATCGCCTCGAGCGAGCCGCCGCGCACAAAGGTCTCCATCGTCACCTCGGCGGGGACCACGCTGACCGCATCGCCGCCCTTCGTGATGATAGGGTGGATGCGGATCGTATCCTTCTCCCAAAAGGTCTCGCGATGCGCTGCGATTGCGTTCATCGCGATCATTGCCGCGTTCAGCGCATTGATCCCGAGCTGCGGCAGGCTACCGGCATGCGCGGCCCTGCCAAGAAAGCGGATCTGCTTGACCAAGGCACCGTTCGATGACTCGGCGAGGATCGACCGCGTCTTCTGCCCATCGCGCGAGCCGGTGTGGATCATCATCGCCATGTCGACATCGTCGAAGTGGCCCTTGGCGACGAGCTCCGGCTTGCCGAGCATGAACTCGATCTCGCCCCGGGCGACGCGCGCCATGCGCTCCTCGACATCGATGAACTCCTCGGCCGGCACGGCGAAAAAGATGATCTCGCCGGCGAGCTGTTCGGCGGCCTTGGCATCGCTCAGCCCAATTGCCGCGCCCAGCATGCCGGCGATCTGGGCATTGTGGCCGCAGCTGTGCGCCGCCCCGGTGGTCGGATCGGCGAGCGGATGCTCGGAGGTGCGCAGACTGTCGAGCTCACCGATAAAGGCGAGCCGCGGCCCCGGGGCATGGCCGGCGAGCCGTCCCTTGACCCCGGTGATGGCGAGCCCGGTGCGCGGTTCCAGCCGCAAACCCGTCATGCGCTGCGCCACGAGGGCAGCGGTTTTCACCTCGTTAAAGCCGGTCTCGGGATTGCGCAGGATCGTTTCGCCGAGATCGATGATCGTATCGGCGTGGCGATCGATCGCCTCGCAAACCGCGCGCTTCAGTTCGTCCTTGCTGAATCAGTACAATAAGTCTAAAATTTTAAAGATCGGTTAAAGTTTACAACGATAAAGCTTGCCGTTTACCTTATTTTTATTTGACATTTTCCTGACCATCGTTAATCATCCATCAACAATCTGAACAGTGTTAACGATCCTTAAAACGTGATCGAGGGAAGCGAGCTCTCATGGCTAGGCTGGTTCGGCTATCCCGATGGCCGCACAGGCCGATCCGGTCTCGGCGGAGGCCGCCAAGGCGACCCTACGAGGCTGAAAGACCCCTCTTCATCGCACGGTGATGCGTTTCCTCAGGAAGTATCCGATGGCCTTGATCTACCCGAACATAGTTCCCGAGAACAACCTTCGCCTCCCGGAGGCCCTCACCATCAAGCATGGTCCAGCGCCGCTGCTCGCCAGGTTCGTGCTTGAAGGCGACAAAGCGGCGCGCGAGATCGGGGTGCAGCTGCGGCTCCGCAGTGACTTTGGTGAACTCCTTTACGTTAACAAGCATGCGGCCGTCCAGCCAAACTGGTACCCGTTATTGGACATCTTCAATCCTCAGTATTCCGACCTGATACCGGAGAATTCCTATTGGATTTCGGGCGAAGATGAACGCGGTGAAATCGTCCTCACACAGGCCGGGCGGGTCTATTATTGGCCAAACACCACCCTGGAACAGGAAGCGCGTCTGATGTTTTACGGCGGGCGCGAGAAGGG
>WNFQ01005053.1_pt1 | contig 14250 bp, 13 predicted proteins | sample 5400171 | NCBI WGS metagenome assembly WNFQ01 (sample SAMN13153356, study PRJNA577476) | soil metagenome | isolation source: 20 cm soil under Madrone tree | place: USA:California | collected 2016-06-14
TCTTCGGAAGTCTGGCGGCGATCATCGCGACCCAGTTTTTCCCAGGCGGAAATCCCACCGCGAGCTTTCTGAAGACGCTGGCGACCTTTGCGGTCGGCTTCGCCGTACGTCCATTCGGTGCGCTCGTCTTTGGACGGATTGGCGATCTGACCGGAAGGAAGTTCGCGTTCCTCGTGACGCTTCTGATCATGGGCGGATCGACCGCGGCGATTGGATTCCTGCCCGGCTACGGTCGCATCGGCATCGCCGCTCCGATCGTGCTTGTGATTCTTCGCCTGTTGCAGGGGCTAGCCCTTGGCGGAGAATACGGCGGCGCCGCGGTATACGTCGCCGAGCATGCGCCGGACGGCCGTCGTGGGTACTACACGAGCTTTATCCAGACAACGGCAACGCTGGGCCTTTTCCTCTCGCTGGCGGTGATTCTGATCGTCCGAGGCATCGTTGGTGAAGACGCGTTCAAGGTCTGGGGTTGGCGTGTCCCGTTCATCCTGTCGTTGTTGCTCGTCGCAATTTCCTACTACATCAGGATCAGGCTTCGCGAGTCACCCCTCTTCGCGATCCTCAAGGAAACCGGGAAGACCTCGCGCGCTCCCATTCAGGAAAGCTTCGGCACCTGGTCCCGCTGGCGGGTCTTTTTCGTCGTTCTGTTCGGAGCGACCGCGGGACAGGCAGTCGTCTGGTACACGGGACAATTTTACGCGCTGCTGTTCATGCAGACGGTTCTGAAGGTCCCGCTCGTCACCTCTTACGTGTGCGTGGCAATCGCCCTCGTGCTCGGCGCGCCACTGTTCGTTTTCTTCGGCAGCCTGTCCGACCGAATCGGGCGGAAGAAGATCATGATGGCCGGCAACCTGCTCGCGGCGCTGCTCTACGTACCGATCTACCACGCAATGAAGCTCTACTCGAATCCGGTAAACGCCGTCGCTCTGACGGCGCTGCTGTTCGTCCAGGTCGTATTCGTGACGATGGTCTACGGCCCGATCGCGTGGTTCGGCGGGTTTCTTCCCATCATCGCGACCAGCCTGGTCGCGCGCACGGGAAACATCTACGCCGGGCTAGCGTTCCCAATTGTGGTTGCGCTTATCACCGTTGTTGTCGGCTCGCTCTTTCTCAAGGATCAGCACAACGAGAGCATCTGGGCGGAGGTCCGGCCTGGGGGAAATCCTGCCGTTAGCCCGGCGATAGGAATCTGATGGCGAGATGCTCGAGATGATGACGCTCGTGGCAGCAGGTCTCCTGGCCATTGCGCAGAGCACGGATTCTTTGTTCGAGCGGATTCGGACGCGTATCGCCGAGGAGCCCGGCGCTCAGGTTGCCCTCGCCTACGTCGATCTTGCGTCCGGAGACACGCTCTTTCTGAACGCGGACACGAGCTTTCACGCCGCGAGCACAATGAAAGTACCAGTGATGATCGAGCTTTTCCGGCGCGCGAACACGGGCTCGTTCAGGATGAATCAGGGATTGCTGATGGTAAATCAGTTCGCGTCGATTGTGGATGGGTCGCTGTACTCGCTCGACTCCAGCTCAGACAGCGATACGACGCTCTATCATCGCATCGGTGAGCGGGTACCCGTCGACACGCTGCTGCGATTGATGATCACGCGATCGAGCAACCTGGCGACGAACACGCTCATTACGCTCGTTGGCGCTGATGCCGTGACGAGAACAATGCGCTCGTTTGGCGCACAACGGATTCAGGTCCTCCGGGGTGTCGAGGATGGAAAGGCATTCGACAAGGGTCTCAACAACACCACGACGGCGCGGGATCTGGCGCTCATTCTCCGGGCGATCGAAGAAGGCAGAGCCGCTTCTCCGGCTGCGACGCGCGAGATGCTCGGGATTCTTCTGGCCCAGGAGTTCAATGAGAAGATTCCCGCCGGACTTCCGGCTGGAACCCGGGTCGCGCACAAGACGGGCGAAATCACGGCCGTCTCCCACGATGCGGCCATCGTTTATCCGACGGGCAGAAAACCGTACGTGCTGGTGGTGCTGACACGCGGAATTTCGGATGGCAACAGGGCGAGCAAGTTGATCGCCGACATATCCGCGCTCGTGTATGGCCAAAGCAGCAGAGCCGCGGCTGCTGCTGCGTCAAAGCGACTGGTGTCCAGCTGATGAAAGTCGCCTTCATCGGGCTCGGCGACATCGGTGCACTAATGGCTTCGCACCTGGCGCGCGATCCATTCGACCTCGTTGTGTGGAACAGAACGGCTTCCAAGGCGGAGGAGTTCGCTCGTAATCACAAGGCTCGCGTGGCAGCGACGCCCGCCGACGCGGCGCGCGACGCCCACGTCGTCATAACGTGTCTCCCATCGTCGGTCGAGGTTGAGGCGGTCCTCCACGGCGAGAATGGATTGCTCGAGGCGCTGCGGAAGGGAACCGTGCTCATCGACTGCACTTCTGGTGATCCGCCAACATCGCGGTCGATCGCGGCGGAGCTGGGCGGGCGCGGAGTGGAGTTCATCGATGCGCCGGTGAGTGGAGGAACGACCGCCGCGAAATCCGGAACGCTGACCGTCATGTGGGGCGGCGAGATCACGGTGTTCGAGCGGATCCGGCCGGTCATTGAAGCGTTCGGGAAGAAGATCGTCCATGCGGGGGCGGTAGGAGCGGGCGACGCCGTGAAGGCGGTGAACAATGCGCTGCTCGCAGTTCATATTCTCGCGACGGCTGAAGGGCTGGCGGTGCTGGTGAAAGCCGGCGTGGATCCGAAGGTGGCGCTCGATGTGATCAACGCGTCGAGCGGGCGCTCAAACAGCTCGGAGAATCTGATCCCGCAACGGGTAATAACGAGGGCGTTTCCGAGGACGTTCCGGCTGGCGTTGCTGGAAAAAGACATTGGTATTGCCGCCGTGATGGCCGACGATCTGAACGCCCGGACCCCGCTGCTCTCGCTCACGGCCGAGCGGTTTCATGAAGCCCGGGAAAAGCTGGGCGAGCAGGCGGACCACGTCGAGGCCGTCAAGATGGTCGAAGAGGAAAACGGGATCGAGATCAGGTAATCGAAGTGCAACTGCATCTTGAACCTGCTTCCCGCTTCCCTCTTCCCGCTTCTAGCTCCGATTGCCCGATGCCGCGCGGTCGACCTCGGCGATGCGTTGAGCAGCGATGCGAGGGTCTATCTCCGGGGCGACCTCTTCGTCCGAAAGGTCGGACGTCCACCGCGCTCTCTCAACGACCGGCTCTCCACCCGGGACCAAAGCTCCGAACTCGATCTCGGCCCGACGGCAGAAACGCTCTTGCCTCGCGCGATCTTCCATTTCCAGCGGGAAACCGAGCGCGTGCAGACGGGCGTGCATCGCTTCGTGGAGGATCGTCGCGGCGACTTCGGCATCGGCGAACGCCGGGTTCACGGTGAAGGTCAGCTCCACCAGACAGGCGCGCTGCTCGTGGAAGTATGCCCCCCGACACGCGAAACGCTGCACGACGATGTACGCGAAATCTCTCTTGAGATGCCGAAAGTGGTGCGGTGCGTACCGCTCGATCAGGGACAGACTGCGCTCCAGGCGCGCGATGACGGCGACAGTATCGATGTCGGGCCTAGTATTGTAGACGAGCACGGGAATCCCGAGCACCTCATGCCTGGAGGTCCCGGCCGGTTGGCGACTTCCGGCGAACATTCTGAGTAGTTCGGCCAGCATGAGACAAAAATAGTGTGCCGCGCAGGGCGGAGTGTCTTCAATTAGTCGGCGTGTCCCGCCATATTTGTGCACTGATGACCACGAAAACCACGACGGTCCTCGACGCCCGGGCCGTCGAGCGCACGCTGAAGCGCATGTCGGTCGAGATCGTCGAGCTCAATCACGGCACGGACGATCTCATCATCGTTGGAATACAGCGTCGCGGCGTTCAGCTCGCCGACCGGCTGGTAAAGATGATAGAGGGCGGAGAGGGCGTGACGGTGCCGCAGGGCTCGCTCGACATCACTCTTTATCGAGACGACCTGCAGACCGTCGGCCCGCGACCCGTTGTCGGTCCGACGCATCTGCCGTGGGACCTTGAGGGCAAGCATATCGTGATCGTGGACGACGTGTTGTACACAGGCCGGACTGTCCGTGCCGCACTCGACGAGCTGGCGGACTTCGGAAGGCCGGCGTCCATCTCGCTGGCGGTACTGATTGATCGCGGTGGACGCGAGCTCCCAATTCATGCCGATGTCGTCGGTAAGAAAGTCGAGGTCGGAGAGGATGAGCGCGTCGATGTGATGGTGGCCGAGCTGGACGAGCGCACCGAAGTCGTCATCGTGCCCAAGTCGACGGCGTGACGGGGACCCTCGGCAAAGATCTACTAGGCCTCGAGTCGCTGACGGGCGACCAGATTCGACTCATTCTCGATACCGCCGAACCCTTCAAGGAGATCAGCGAGCGAGCGATAAAAAAAGTCCCGGCGCTCCGAGGGTCGACGATAGTAAACCTCTTCTTCGAGAACTCGACCCGAACGCGGATCTCCTTCGAGTTCGCGGAAAAAAGGCTTTCCGCGGATACAGTCAACGTTTCGGTGGCGGGATCGAGTGTCTCGAAAGGGGAAACGCTGGTCGATACGGCGCGCAATCTCGAAGCGATGCGGATCGACATGGTCGTCATCCGCCACTCCGCCTCCGGTGCAGCGCAGTTTCTGGCCGAGCGAATTCAGTCGAATGTCATCAACGCCGGAGACGGCACGCACGAGCACCCCACTCAGGGGTTGCTCGACATTCTTACACTGCGTGACCGATTCGGAGATCTGAAAGGGCGGCGTGTCTGCATTTGTGGCGACATTCTGCACTCGCGTGTGGCGAGGTCGAACATCTGGGGATTGACCAAGCTCGGCGCGGAAGTGGCGGTCTGCGGACCGCGCTCATTGCTTCCCAATGCGATCGATGAATTCGGAGTTCGCATCTTCGATCGGGTTGAGGAGGCGATCGAGTGGGCCGAGGCGCTGAACGTCCTGCGCCTCCAGTTCGAGCGAATGACCGCGGGCTACATACCATCGGCGCGAGAATACAACCGCGTCTTCGGAATCACGCGCGAAAGACTCGATCGCGCGCCGCGTGACATTCTGATCCTGCACCCGGGCCCGATGAATCGCGGCGTCGAAATCGACTCCGATGTGGCCGATGGCCCGCACAGCGTGATTCTGGAACAGGTTACGAATGGCGTGGCGGTTCGCATGGCGGTGCTCTACCTGCTCGCGGGCGGGAAGCCGGAGCTGGCCGAGGCAGCGAAAGGCGGCAGCGGTCGCGGACGCGAGGACAGGGAATGAAGCCGATCCTGCTGAGCGGAGGAACGCTGATCGATCCAACGCAGGATCTGAACGAAGTCGGCGACGTTTTCATAACTGACGGCAAGATTGTCGGTGTGGGACGCTCGATCGAAGGGCCGGAAGAAGCCGATGTCATCGATTGCGCCGGGCTAATGGTCTCGCCCGGTTTCATCGATGTGCATTGTCACTTGCGCGAGCCTGGACGCGAGGATGTCGAGACGATTGCGACGGGGGCGCGGGCCGCAGCAGCCGGAGGATTCACCGCGGTGTGCGCGATGCCGAACACCGATCCCGTCACCGACAATCAGGCCGCCGTGGGCTTCATCGTTCGGCAGGCGCAAAGAGCCCAATCGGCGCGCGTGTACCCGATCGGCGCGATCTCCGTCGGCCAGGAAGGCAAGGCGCTGGCGGAATTCGGAGAGATGGTTGGTGCGGGTGCCGTGGCTGTCAGCGACGACGGCAAGCCGGTCGCTAGCGCGCAGTTGATGCGGACCGCGCTGGAGTACGCGCGGACTTTCAGGATTCCGGTGATCGATCACTGCGAGGAGCCCACGCTTTCGGCCGGCGGCTCGATGAACGAAGGGATTGTGAGCGCACAGCTTGGCCTCAAGGGTATTCCGGCGGAAGCGGAAGAGATCATGGTCATCCGCGACATCCTGCTCGCGCGCTTGACTGGCGGGCATGTTCACCTCGCGCACATGAGCACGAAGGGGTCCGTCGAGCTGATTCGCTGGGGCAAGGACCGCGGAATAAGAGTCACCGCGGAAGTCTGTCCCCATCATCTCTCGTTGACGGAAGAAAGCGTTCGCGGCTACAACACGAACGCGAAAATGAACCCGCCACTTCGGACAGCCATTGACGTCGAAGCCCTGCGCGATGGAGTGAAGGATGGAACCATCGATCTCATCGCCACGGATCATGCGCCGCACCACTACGACGAGAAGGAGCGAGAATTCGCCGACGCGCCGAATGGAATCGTCGGCCTGGAAACGGCGCTGGCTGTGATAGTGACGAATCTCGTCGAAACGGGCCATCTCACCTTCTCGGATCTCGTCGATCGGATGGCGTGCACTCCCGCTCGCATTTTCAATCTTCCGGGCGGATCGCTCAAGCGCGGGGCGGTCGCGGACGTCACGGTGTTCGATCCGAAATCGCGTTGGACGGTTGACGCATCGCAATTCGTCTCGAAAGGACGGAACAGCCCCTACGACGGAATGCCCCTGGTCGGGCGCGCCACTTGTACTATTGTGGCAGGGTCGGTCGTCTTTCGATCGGGGATTCCCGCCCGCGGTCGGGAGAAGATGAATCGAACAAGGGGATGAAGTACGATGGCTGAGAGGGAGCCGGTCTCGCTGGACGCGCTCAATGGGCTCCTGAAGGGGCGCCAGAGATATGAGGAGTGGCTGGGCGCGCTGGAAGAGAAGCGCGCGAGCACTCCTGATTCCGTATATCAGCGTGTTCAGTCGGACTACCAGACGCGCCTGCGTGAAGTTTCGAGCAAGCTTGCTGAACGTGCGGGCGAGCTGCGCGAGAACATCGACGCGTTGACCGTAAGGCTCGAAGAGATTTCCCGCCAGGAGCGTCAGCAACGCGAGGCGCGGCAGGAGGCCGAATTACGCGCCGCGGTCGGAGAGTACACCGACAAGCAGTGGAGGGAGATCGGTGGGGCCTGGGACAAGGAGCTCGCGCGCCTTGTGAAGGAGAAGGGCGCGGTCGACGCCCAGCTGAACGAGCTGAGTCGGATATTCGCTTTGAGCGTGAAGGAAAAGCAGGCCGAAGCGATCGCGGCCGGCAGAGCGGTATCGGGAGATGGTGCGCGGCCGCCGATTTCTCCTGTGGTGCCGCGTCCGGCGATCCCCGAGCCACCAACGCTCAATCCGCCCGCTCGCGTCGAGCAGCCTGCGCCGGCGCGCTCGCAGCAGGCGTCTCAAAACCCTCCGAATAGCCGTTCGCCATTCGACGATTTTCCGGTTCTTCGACCGGGGGGCGGATCCGGCGCGCCTCCGTCTACAGCGGTCGCAACTCCGCCTTCCGTTCCGAAAACGGGCGGCACACAGGACCCCCGATCGGAACAGCACAAAACGCTCAAGTGTCCAGAGTGCGGGGCGGCGAACTATCCTACCGAGTGGTATTGCGAGAGATGCGGCGGCGAGCTGGCCACGATGTAATAAAAAAGGGCGCCTCGAGGCGCCCTTTCTATTTCGTGTGAGTTTTACTTTCCGGCTTTCGCCATTCTGCTTTTGTGGCGAGCTGCCGCATTTCTGTGGATCAGTCCCTTCCGCGATGCCCGGTCGAGCAGCTTCACAGCGGCCAGTCTCTCCTCGGCGGTTCCAGCGGACGCCCTTTTGAGGGCGGTGCGGAGCGCGGACTTCTGAGCGCGGTTGCGGATGGCAGCGGCACGTGATTTCCGCATGTTCTTTTTCGCTGAAGCAAGATTTGGCACGAGCTGATCTCCGAGGTCTTTTGGGGCTGTGATGTAGCCTTGAAATTTGCCCTTGAGAGAGGCTCACGTCAACCCGCGCGTGCCAGTCTGTCGAGGGTAAGTCGCGACAATCGATCCCCATCGTGCCTACGGTGTCGCTTCATTCGGGGCCGGCACAGCGCATACGACTCGAACCACGATCCGGATTAGTTTTGCCGGCGGGTGCCGAGCGATGGCGGGAAATGCTAACTTCAACGAGCGGATCTACGACTCTAGCCCGAGCCCATTGGACAAATCGATTCAGCAGTTCATCCTCGTCGCGCCAGTGCTGCTGTTTTCAATGGTCGCGCACGAGTACGCCCATGGCTACGCCGCGCTCAAACAGGGAGATACCACAGCTTACTCTCTTGGCCGCCTGACCTGGAACCCAATCCCGCACATCGATCTGTTCATGACGATCCTGTTGCCGCTGCTCACGTTTTTCACGACCGGGATCGCGTTCGGCGGTGCGAAACCGGTGCCGGTGATTCCGCGCAACTATCGCAATTTCAAGCGTGGAGACATCATCGTCTCGCTTGCGGGCGTAACGACCAATTTTATTATCGCGCTCCTTTGCATTCCGCTGATCGTTCTCGTCGGGTTCCTGGGGCGCCTCTTCCCGTGGCTGTCCGACACCGGCGCCATTCTGCAGGCGATGCTGCTGTACGGAGTACTGATCAATCTGGCTCTCGCCGCCTTCAATCTCATTCCGATTCCGCCCCTCGACGGGTCGCATGTATTCAAGTACATCCTTCCTCCCGCCTGGGCGCTCAGCTACCAACGTCTCGGCGCATACGGGTTGCTGATACTTTTCCTGCTCATCAGCTTTGGAGCTCCAGTGCTCAACCTTTGGTTCAGGCCGGTGTTCCTGCTCGACAGGCTCGCCACACGGGTGGTGTTTCCCTACATCCTTCCCAGTCCATGGACGATGTGACCACGCTGACGCCCGGTTCTTTCGCGGTCACCGAGTCAGCGGTGTCCGAAGTCTTCGTCGTCGAGCTGGCGGAATACTCAGGCCCCCTCGATCTCCTGCTCACGCTCATTCGCGATGAGCAGATCGACATCTATGACATCCCCATAGCGCGGATTGCCGAGCAATTTCTGGCCCGAATCTCGTCGCTCAAGCTGGACGAAGCCGCTGACTATCTCGAGATGGCGGCCAGGCTCGTCCGCATCAAGGCGCAAATGCTGCTTCCTCGCCGCGAGGGTGAAGATGTATGGGATGATCCGCGCGCCGAATTGGTGCGGCGACTTCTCGAGTACCAGCAGGTCCGTGAAGTCGTTGATGTCCTCGAGCGGCGAAGTGAGGATCGCCGCGGACGTTTCGCGCGGGCGTATTCACAGCAGGCGGTACAGATTCCGGTGGCCGGCCCGCTGTCGCTTTCTCTTCCCGAGCTCCTCGCGGCGGTTGATCGCGTACTGCGGCTGGCCAGAAAGCCGCACGTCCACGACGTCATTCCGCGGGCGCTCGACGTGGACGGCGCGATAGGAATCGTGCGAGCATTGCTCGCCATCCGTGCCCGCGCGCAATGGAAAGACATCCTTCCGAAAAAGGCGGAGCCGTGGGAAGTCCTCTCACTTCTGCTTGCCCTTCTGGAGCTCGCGAAGCGGGGAGAGCTCCGACTGGTGCAGCCGCACGCGTTCGCCGCGTTCGAGATAACACGTGACTCCTCTAGCGAAGCTGCTTGAAGCGGCGCTCTTCGCGAGCGCCACTCCGGTCCCCGCCGAAGCGCTGCGTGCGATAGCCGCTCACGCTGACGACACGGAGACAACGCTCGAGTCCGCGCTCGAAGAGCTGCGCGTGCACTACGACACGGAAGGTCACGGCGTCGAGCTTGTGGCGGTTGCCGGAGGGTGGCAGATCCTGACCCGACCCGAGTACACCGAAGCAATAGAACGGGCACAGCTCGCGGCTCGGCCCCAGCGGTTATCGACGGCGGCGCTCGAGACGCTGGCGATAATTGCCTACAGGCAGCCGATTGGCCGCTCCGAGATCGAGGAGATCAGAGGTGTAGGTGCGGGGGCACTTCTCAAGTCCCTCCACGAGCGTGGGCTGATTGATGTCGTTGGTCGTGGTGAAGGCCTTGGGCGTCCGCTGCTCTATGGCACGACCACGCTCTTCCTCGAGCAGTTTGCGCTGAGGCATCTGGAAGAGCTCCCACGCGCCGACGAGCTCGCGATCGCCTTGCGAGCACCACGCCAGGCGACGCCACCCGGGGGAGTTCCGGCTACCAAGGACAACGGCGAGGCGCCCCCGCGGGCAGATTGATGCCCGGATCAATGCGAATTCAGCGCGCGCTGGCGCGCGCGGGAATCGCTTCTCGTCGCCGGGCCGAAGAGCTGGTTGCCGCGGGACGTGTGCGCATCAATGGGGCCGTCGCTCAAACCGGTCAGAGCGTCGACCCTGAACACGACAAAATCACCGTCGATGGCAAGGCCGTTGCTTTACCAGCGGCACCGGATTGGATCGTTCTCAACAAGCCGACGGGAGTGCTGACGACTCGTTCCGATCCCGGAGGCCGGCGGACGGTTTTCGATCTGATCGATGACGTGCCCGGACTGACATATGTCGGACGACTCGACTACATGACGGAAGGCGTGCTGCTGCTCACTACCGATGGCGATGCGGCGCACAAATTGACACACCCGAGCAGCGAAATCGAGCGAACGTATGTCGCCACGGTGCGAGGCGATGGCGCTGATGCGGCACGAGCCGCGATGAAGGGTGTAGAGCTGGAAGACGGGCTGGTAATGCCGACCGCGGTGTCAGCCAGGCGGATCGGTCGGGGCAGGTGGAACGTGGAGCTCACAATAGCGGAAGGGAAGACGAGGGAAGTTCGACGACTCGGGACGCTGGAGTCAGGGAGGACGCGCCCGCTGACGGCGCGCGAGAGGGAGATCATTGCCGCACTCACCAAGAGCGGTCGCAAGAGCAAGAACACTACGGGAGGGGCAAGACGTGAACGGAACCACCGCAATAGCCGCTGATGCATCGATGGTGCAGGAGGTGGTGCATCAAGTAGGTCGACGAATCGTCGGCCAGGATTATATGGTCGAGCGTCTGATGATAAGCCTCCTCACTGGTGGCCACGTGCTGCTCGAGGGAGTTCCCGGACTCGCGAAGACGCTGACCGTCCGGACCCTGGCGGAGACGATCAACACCACATTCAGCCGGATCCAGTTCACCCCCGATCTGCTGCCGGCGGACGTCGTCGGCACCCAGATCTACGACCAGTCGAACGGGAAGTTCTCGGTCAAGAAGGGGCCGATATTCGCCAACATCATTCTGGCGGACGAAATCAACCGCGCGCCGGCGAAGGTGCAGGCGGCCCTGCTCGAAGCGATGCAGGAAAAGCAGGTGACGATCGGCGGGGCAACCCACGTTCTCGAAGAGCCATTTCTCGTTCTCGCGACGCAGAATCCGATCGAGCAGGAAGGGACGTACCCACTACCAGAAGCCCAGGTCGACCGCTTCATGCTGAAGCTCCACATCGGCTATCCGTCGCGCGAGGAAGAGAAAGAAGTGCTGCGAAGGATGGCAAGCGGTGACCCCATTCCGGTCGATCGCGTCGCCACGCCGAAACAGATACTGGAGACCCGCCGCCACATCGCCGAACTGTACATCGATGAGCGCGTGGTCGATTACATCGTCGAGATCGTCCATGCTACCCGAAATCCCGATCAATCGGGACTTCCCGAGCTGAAGCCATTGATCGAGTACGGCGCTAGCCCGCGTGCTACGTTGGCGCTGGCGCAGGGATCCCGCGCCCACGCATTCCTTCGCGGGCGGGCATTCGTGACGCCCGATGACGTAAAGGCAATCGCGCCCGACGTTTTGCGTCATCGCGTGCTCCGCACGTACGAGGCAGAGGCAGAAGAGGTCACGAGCGACGAGATCGTCGGCCGCATTCTGGAAGCGATACCCGTTCCGTGATCGGCATTTTCCGATCTCGCCGGCGCCAAAAGGAGGCGCCCAAGCGGACTCCCGAGAAACCGATGGGAGTGCCGTCCGAGATTTTGCGCCAGGTAAAGCTGATCGAGCTGCGGACGCGCGGACTTGTCAACTCCGTTTTCACCGGGGAGTACCGCTCGGTATTCAAGGGCCAGGGAATGGAGTTCTCGGAAGTACGAGAGTATCAGCCGGGCGACGAAGTCCGGTCGATCGACTGGAACGTTACGGCCAGAATGCGCCGGCCCTTCGTCAAGCGGTATGTCGAGGAGCGCGAGCTGACAGTGATGCTGGTGGTCGATCTTTCGGGTTCCGAGAGATTCGGGACAGTGAGACGATTCAAGAGCGAGCTGGCGAGCGAGCTTGCCGCGGTCCTGGCAATGTCGGCGGTTCAGAACAATGACCGCGTTGGCGTTCTTCTTTTCACCGACCGCATCGAGCACGTCGTTCCGCCGCGAAAGGGAAGGCGTCACGTGCTGCGAATCATTCGCGATCTCCTCGCGTTCGAGCCTGTCGGGCGCGGGACCAACATGGTGACCGCAATCGACTACGTCGCAAAAATGCTCAACCAGAAGGCGATCGTATTCATCGTGTCCGATTTTCTGGAAGCAGACATCTCCCATCCACTTAAGATCCTGGCGCAGCGGCACGACGTCGTGGCAGTCACGGTGGAGGATCCGAGCGAGCGCGATCTGCCCGACATTGGGATCGCGCGGCTGATCGATCCCGAGACCGGCGATACGTTCGAGGTCGACACCAGCAGTTCCAATGTTCGCGGGGCATACTCGGAGCGGGTAGCGGCCGAGCGGGAAGAACGAAAGCATCTGCTGCGAAGGCTCGCTATCGACGAGATCTCAGTAAGGACAGAGGGCGGCGTCGTCGAGCCACTTCTCCGTTTCTTCCGCGCCAGAGAGACACGACTCCGGCGGTGAACTACTTGAGCCTCGTGCTATTGCTGCTGCAAGCGATAGCCCCGCGAACAGCCCAGAATCGGCAGACCAGACTACCGGTGCAAATGGGCTACCGAGTGAGCCCGGACACGGTTCTCATCGGACAGCCATTTGACCTGTTTATCAAGGTGCTGGCTCCGAAGGGAGTGCGCTTCGAGTTTCCTCTCGGCCCCGACACGACGACGCAGAATGGAATTCGGCCAATCGAGCTTCGCGGCGAGAAAATCGTCACGATGCTTGGCGACACAGCGGTCGCTCTCTACCATCTCGCGGCATGGGAGGTCGGGACCCGGCCACTCAGGTTCCCGGACGTGCGCGTCACCTTCGAGGGGCGGGAACGGCGTCTGTCGCTGGGCGGCGCCTCGATCTTCGTCAAATCGGTTCTGCCGGCCGACAGCTCGCTGCGGATTCCGAAACCGGCGCGTCCTCTGATCGTGTTGCCCGTCATCAATTGGCTGCTCTGGCTCGGGCTGCTCGCTGCGGCGATAGCAGCGGTTCTTCTCTGGTGGGTGTGGCGGCGATACCGAAACCGCCCGAAGCCGCCGGTCGATCCGTATGTTCGAGCGCAGCAGGAATTCGCGCGGATTGCGGCGCGTCGACTGCTCGAGGATGGTCAATCCGAGGAGTACTTCGCCGCGATGGTGGACGTCGCGCGCGAATATCTCGTGGCGCGAATCCCGGGGGTTCGACGCTCCGATACTTCCTCCGAGCTGGTGCGCGCGATGAAGCCCCGCGACGGAGTGGAGGCGGAGCTGCCTCGATTGCTCGATGAGGCTGACCTGGTGAAGTTCGCGCGGGCCGAAATTGCGCGCGAGGACGCGAGAGAGGCAAATCCCGAGTCTGAAATCGCGAAGCGAAGCGCGGCCGCGAAGGAGCGGGCCGCGTGAGCGTATTCGGATTGTTTGAGTTCTATACTCCCGAAGCGCTATGGTTGCTGCTGCTCCTGCCGGCGTGGTGGGTATGGCGGCGGCTGCGCCGCAAGGATGCGATTGTTTTCTCACGCACGTCGGTATTGGCCACCGGGCCACACGTTGGAGGCTGGGTGCCACCGGCGATATTCGCGCTGCGGAACATCGCGCTCGCGTCGTTCGTCGTCGCGCTCGCTCGCCCGCGTTCCGGGGCGCACACGGAAACCCAGACGAGCGAAGGAATCAACATCGTTATGGCGATCGACCTTTCCAGCTCGATGCTCGCTCTCGATTTTCGTCCCGCCAATCGCATCGAGGTAGCGAAGGCAACGGTCAAGCAGTTCATAGCGCGGCGAACATCGGATCGGATCGGCATCGTAGCATTCGCGGGGGAGGCTCTGACCCAAGTCCCTCTCACCACCGACTATCCCGTCGTGATGCAGGCGGTGTCGAATCTGCAGGCGGGACAGCTCGAGGATGGCACCGCGATCGGAAACGCGATTGCAACCGCCGCTAACAGGCTCCGGGACGCACCTGGGAAATCACGCGTGCTGATTCTTCTCACCGACGGCGTCAACAATCGGGGGAGCATCGAGCCGTTGGTTGCAGCGAAAGCGGCGGAGGCGTACGGAATAAAGATCTATGGAATCGGGGTGGGCAGCGCTGGAATGGCGCCCGTACCGGTCGGGCGCAACGCCAACGGGAGCCTGCGTTATGAGTACCAGCCGGTGGAAATCGACG
>WNFQ01002134.1_pt1 | contig 14246 bp, 16 predicted proteins | sample 5400171 | NCBI WGS metagenome assembly WNFQ01 (sample SAMN13153356, study PRJNA577476) | soil metagenome | isolation source: 20 cm soil under Madrone tree | place: USA:California | collected 2016-06-14
ATGTGCACCCGCGGCGTGCGCACCACGGCGGGCTCAAAGAATCTGGAGACCTTTATCCCTCCGTTTACCTGCACGCCTGTGCGCCGCATGGAAGAGGCGGGCGCGGTTATCCTCGGCAAGCTGAACTGCGACGAGTTCGCCATGGGCTCGTCGACTGAGAATTCCGCGTTCCATCCGGTTCGCAACCCGCGCGACACGAGCTGCGTGCCCGGTGGCTCGTCGGGCGGTTCGGCAGCCGCCGTCGCTGCGGACATGGCGGTCGTCACGCTGGGCTCGGATACCGGTGGGTCGATCCGTCAGCCTGCGTCATTTTGTGGCGTGGTGGGTCTGATGCCCACCTACGGTCGCGTCTCCCGCTACGGCCTCATCGCTTTTGCGTCGTCCCTGGATCACATTGGACCACTGGCCAAAAGCGTCAAAGACGCGGCCATCGTGCTGCGGACCATCGCGGGACGCGATCCGATGGACTCAACGTCTGCCGACGTACCGGTCCCGGACTATCTTGCGGAACTCGACAAGCCAGTGCGCGGACTCAAGATCGGCGTCGCCAAGGAATACTTCGGAGACGGACTGGATGGCGAAGTACGCAAAGCGGTCGAAGACGCCATCCAGACGCTCGCGGAACTTGATTGTGAAGTCATCCCCATATCCCTCCCACATTCCGAGTACGCGATCCCGACCTATTACATCGTGGCCACAGCGGAAGCATCCTCCAACCTCGCGCGTTTCGATGGCGTGCGCTACGGCTATCACGCAAAGAACGCCCGCACCTTGTCGGAAATGTACCGCCGAAGCCGCGCTGAGGGTTTCGGCGCTGAAGTGAAGCGGCGCATCATGCTGGGCACTTATGCCCTAAGCGCGGGTTACTACGACGCCTACTACCTGAAGGCGCAGAAGGTGCGCACGCTGATCACGCGTGACTTCGATGAGGCATTCAAGAAAGTCGATGCGATCGTCACGCCCACCAGTCCCACCCCCGCATTTAAGCTGGGAGAAAAAGCAAACGACCCGCTAGCTATGTACCTGGCCGACATTTACACCGTCACTGCCGACCTGGCGGGAATTCCCGGAATCTCGATCCCTTGTGGTGAAACGCGCGAAAAGCTGCCCATCGGTCTGCAGATCCTGGGCAAGCATTTCGACGAGGCTACAATCCTACGGCTGGCGCACGCCTACGAGAAGGCTGGCGAATGGAGCTAGTGGCTGAAGCGAATAGAGGCGCTTGAGAATCGAACAAACATCTTGAAGGCCGTCACTTCGTAAGTATCAAGAACAATATGAGCGGGAGCAACAGGAGGCGGAAGCTCGCCGCAAAGCTGCTGACGCCCCGTTGCTCGCGGCACAACAGGAGTTCAGTCGAAACTTGCAGAAACTCCGTGCCTCTCAGGCTGAGGCCTTGTTCATCATCGAGAGCCCCGAGTTGGCAACTGTGTGCTCGCATCTCCCTGATGATCTCGAAGGCACCGTTGAAGAAATTGGTCAGCAAATCAAGTCCGCTCTCGCCACGGGGCTCGCAGGGATAGACATTCACGAATCGGGCCTGAAGAAGATTAGAGACGTCGCCGCGAAGAACCCGACCATTGACATTCGGAAGCCAGAGAACTGGAAAGCGATCTATCGGCATCTCGATGATCTCGGTGTCCTCAACGACACTGATCGGACTTCGTCGCAGACCACGGTTCCTCAACCAGTCGTGGATTCTCGCCACCAATCGATAGCACCCCAGAAGCCCTCACTCAATGACATCGAAAGGATTGATACGAGCACGCGGAGTGGTGAAGCAGAAGCGAAAAGGCTCGTGACAGAACTTGCAGAATACGAACTCGCACCGCTTGTTTCCGAATGGGAAGCGTCTCTATACCAGAATTTCCATCTCGTGCTGACATCAGAAGATCGGAAGCGAATCACGGCGATGTTCCAAAAGTTCAATCTCTCGTGGTCGAAGAAAAAATCATACGACATCATCCGTCGAACCATGGTCGGCCAAGGTTTCTGGAGCGATAGTGCACTCACGGCGGAAGAAAAAGAAGCAATCGCATGGGAGAAACGAACGGAGCGAAGCGACACTTTTGAAGCTAGACGTGAAGTGGCAAATCGACTTCAGCAATTTGGCCAGAAGATTTTAGGGTAACAAAACTCAGTGACTCTTAGCTGTCACTGCCGTGGGCAGGGTCCTGTGAGGGTCCTCCACCTCCACAGGGCGAACTCCCTGCCCACTCCCAATTTAGATAAGGACAACACGATGAAGTCAATGTTCAACGCCTTCGCCGCTGCGGACGCAACTGTGGCGAGAAGATTAAAATCCAACGTGCTTCGTCTTTGGGTGTCATCGTTGCTCCCCAGTTTGGCGACCAAGATTTCGGCGTCCCAGCCACGAATCGGGCAACTTTTCCCTTTAATCTGCCAAGGTCAATATCGAGCGTGTGACCAGACTATCCCTCACATCATCGATTTCACGGTCAGGAGAAATCCTTCGGGCATCAACTGTATTGGACCGGAATGCAGATTGTGGCACTGTACGTTTGCTAGAGGTCGTACGAGAAGCGTGCCCTTGTGAAACAATCGTCCTCCCCCCTCTGATGGGTTGTTTTCGTTGAGAGCAAGCTTGGTGCGCCGCCTTTCGTAGAGGGTTAAGACCGTGTTCAAGAAGTTTGTGGTGTGGGGGGTTCTGGCCCTGCCATCGTTTGCCTTCGCAGGGAGCATCGATATCGCCGAGAAGGGGAGCAACGGCGTTCCCAACGATGTGACCTTCAAAGGCACGTTTACTTCCGCGACTTGGCCCGTGGTGACGCTTGCGGACGGTACCTACAACCACGTCCTCTGCGGAGCGTTGGCTACGAACTGTCAGGTGGGAGCGAAAACGCAGTTGAGCGTAAACAAGGGCACAGGTTTGTTCAACAGCAGTGCAGATGATCTCTTTGGTGACGAGACGAATGGGACTCTCGCACTGCCTCAGCCAAGCACCCTGAGCCTGTTAGGAGGTGGTCTGATCGGACTAGCTAGAATCCTTCGCAAACGGAAACCCTAAACATAAAGCCTAACTCCTAAACCAAGACCCGCTGCGGGTATGCGGCGGGTCTTTCTTGAACTGCGGCGAACGCAAGCCCCCCGGCGCATCAATTCGCGAGTGGGGACCGACATGGCTGAGCCGCCCCCGGCGAATTTCACCAGTGCGAGCCAGCCTTCAAACCTGCTGTCCCGCTGCCAGTTCTTCCTCCAAGCGACATCGAACGGCAGGCTGTCAGCCCCTTGTCACTCGAACTCGCTGGGAGGTACGGTGAACGAGCAATTGCAGAGCGAGTTGCAAAGATTGAGCGGGAGTCAAGCGGAGTTGCGAAAGATGAAAGAACAGCTCTCAACTAGGTACAGTTTTTACCTTAATTCGCAATATTTTCCTGTAGATGAGCTTGTATTTTCCTGTAGGAAACGCAGATAATGACTTCCAGTCATTCCAGCCTTGACTGCAAAACAATTGGGCTAGATAGAGGCTTATGTCGGCGTCACCCCAAATGGATCAAATTCCCAAACAAAAATCGAGTAGACGATGGCGGCAGATCGCCCAAGAGTTGGCCAACGAAACGGACAGCGAAAAGTTCCTAGAACTGTCCCAAGAACTTCTCAAGGCGCTTGACGAACGGGTCAAGTTCGACGCCTGACGTGAAGGCTTGCGTTCTAGTCTCAGCCGTTCTCGCTTTAGAACCTGTAGGGCTTTGACCGCGTTCACTATGGCTTGTATTTCGACGTTGTGCTTGTGACGGTTAGTCATTTTAAGCCATCTTGTCAGGAGCGCCTGTTCCGCTACTTCAATACACTGTTCGAGCAACGCATCGTCAGTCTCCAAGACGGCCGCTTGGTAGACCTCTTCCCAAGAACACGGGATGAATTTGTGATGAGTGACTGAGTGACTCGCCAGGTTAGCACTGTCAAACTGCATCATCGCTCCCCAAAAACGCATTAGCAGCAAGGCTCCGAGCACGATTCACATGATCGTGAAGCAGGGAGCGTAACTCAGCAAGAATGGCCTCCGCCTCCGACTCAGGGGCTGCGACGGCTTTCGAGCAAAGTTCTCGTATTCGGTCCTCAAGGTTGTCGGTAGGGAAACCCACGCACTGAAGATTGCCACAACGCACAGTGCATCGCTATACGTGATTACCCGTAATCACTTCGGGAGTAACCCGGAAGGGGCCGTCATCGCCCTGACCGCGGGCACGACCACAACCGAAGTCATTCGCAACTTGAAACACTGCACCGGAATCACCGTAGTAACAAATACGGTGAATGTGGTCATGGAGTTGAGCCAGCAACAGAACCTGAAGGTGTTCGTGACGGGAGGGTATCTGCGCGGTGATTGGTTCTCTCTGGTGGGCGCATCGGCAGCCCGCGCACTGCGCGACTTTCATCTGGACATCGTCTTTCTGGGTGCGAATGCGGTCGATCCCATACAAGGGCCGGCCTGTCACAATCCGGAAGAGGCATCCATCAACCACGCGATGGTGCAGCCAGCAAGGCGGTGCATCCTGGTTGCCGATCACTCCAAGTTCTCGGCAACAGCGGCGCACCGAATCTGTACCGTAAAGGAAATTCAGACCATCATCACAGACACCGCGACGAAGGCGGAACAAGCTGCGCCCTACGCAGACTTGGGCATTGAGATAATCAAAGTCTAGGAGCTAAAACCTCGGCCCCAGGAGCAACTCGCCGGATTACTCATCCGCACAAGCCTCCCGCCTGCAGTTGCGTCTTGGAACCGCCTGAGAACCTCCGTTGTCCTTGCGATCAGAATTCAAGCCTCAGAGCAAATTGCCCGACGCGGTTCCCGCCGGCGTCACCGACGCGAGTGGCGAGAACCTGTCCGAAACTGCCTGTGCCGGTGTCTCCACTCTCACTCAAGTTGTTGCGCGGATCATCGAAGTTCGGGTGGTTGGGGAGATTGGTAAAGCTGGCCTCGAATTTCAAGCTGAACCTCTCCGTGAGCGCGAAATCCTTGGCAAGTCCCAGGGAAAGGTTAACGGTTCCTGGGCCAACAAGGGACCCCACCGCGGCGTTGCCAAATCGGCCAATCACGTTTGAGCAAGAAAGAATGACCGTGTTCGGGGTATAGTCTTGCCCCGGGGTGCCGCCGGGACAGGCGAATACGTTCGGATTCCACCACTGCGTACGAGTGTGATGAACGTTGTTGGGATTGCCCGCAAGGTCAGGCCGATTAAAACCATTATTAACGGAGTTCCCGGACGAATCAAATTTCAGGAAGGGAGTATCGAAGGGGCCAGATTGAACCAGGAAGATAGTGCTCAGCCGCCAGCCACCGACGATCGCGTTCAGCACTCCATGGGCGTTGCCTAGGAGGTAGCGCCCTTTCCCAATCGGAAGCTCGTCCACCATGGTTGTGATCCAACGATGCTTGCGGGTGCCACCGACGTTGCCGTAATCCCCTCTCAAGTTGTATTGGTTCATCGCGTCGCCCGTAATTTCGCCGGAAAAGCTGGAGCGAGGCCACGATTCGTTGTCCGCCAGGTTGCGCGCCCAAGTCCAGGTACTTTGGAAGGTGAGCCCGTGGGAATACTTGTGGATTAGCTCGGTCTGCATCGACTCATAGGTGCTGATGGCGCCGCTGGTACGGATTCTAACCTTGTTCCAAGCTGGAAACGGTATCGGATTGGGATTGGGGCTGATAGCAGATGGAAGCGGCTGATTAAGATTCGGGCTCCAGGTGAGCTGATTCGCGCGGTTGGCAATATACGACACACGCAGGGCGGTGTTGCCATGGAGCTCCCGTTCGACCGACAGGTTCCACTGGATGCTGTACGGGTCCTTTTTGTCCATACGATTCGCAGTGAAGAATGATTGCGTACCCAACGCGAGCCGGCTCGGGTCTTGGACATTGGGGAACTGAAAGAACCCCGCTCCGCCAAACCCAGCATTTGAATAATTAGCTTGGAAGCCGTCGTGGATACCTGCCACGGAGTTAAATACCGCTCCCAACGTCGTAACGTCGTAGATGCCAGCGCCGCCGCGAATCACCGTCTTATTGTCCGCAAATGGCCGATATGCAAAACCGACGCGAGGACCGAAGTCGGTGTAAGTCTTGCGCAATTGTTTCGGCCACCCCGCCTCTTTGGCCGTCAAGAAAGGAGTGCACTTAGCGGGAGGTGGTTGCGGATTGGGGTTGACTGGGTGTGGGTCATTGCAGGCGTTGACGGCCTGTGCCCACAGAGGCTGGGTTGCGGTCAGGGATCTGGGGTCCGACGAGATGATCACGCGCCCCGTGCCCGGAACGCTGGGATCGAAGTTGGTGAGGTTAATGGGATCGTATAAAGGCGGTATCCTCGAAATCCGTAGGCCAAAGTCCAATGTCAGTTTCTTCGTGGCTCTGAATGTGTCCGCCGCGTAGGCAAAGTAGTGAGTGGTTGTGCCATCGATGTTCCTCGGTGGAGTGTGGGTGACGTAGGTGTAATAGGGAACTCCAAGCAGGAAGTCGGCAAAGTCATGCCCTGTGTACTGGCCATTAAAGAAAAAGTCTCCGTAGTCGTCCGCAGCCGACGACCCAGAGTACCAGGCAGTGATCAGGTGGAGCATACGGAGATCGAAGCCAAACTTCATGGTGTGTTTCCCCTTAGTCCAGGTCAGGTTCTCATTGATCTGGAAGTTATGGGAAAGCTCCGGATTTGGCCGGGTGTGAACGATGGCGTCGATGTTGCCATCCCTGGGTTCGAAGACAAAGTCGGGAAAGCCTCCGGCCGGGAAAGGTCCCAGTTGCTGGGAATTCAACCCCAATTGTTGCATGAAGGCCGGTCCATCGATCGGAAAGTTCCCGCCGTCCTGCCTGCGGCTGATTCCTCCGCGCAGTTCATTCACCAGGTTTGGAGTAATGGCATAGTTGTGCGCGATCACGATCTGATTGTCATGTTCGAAATCTGCCTCCGCAGGAAGGAGCAGACCTGAAGGGTTGACCGTCCTCCGATTCTTGTAGGTCCAGCGGCCGAAAACATTCTGCTTGGTGTTAATGGCGTGGTCGATGCGAAGATCGAACTGATCAGAAAGAATGGGGTTAGGAACGTTTAGGGTATGGTTGCGGACCTGAAAATTGTTCACGCCTCCCTGAATCGGCAGCGGATAATACTGGAGAATCGCGGTGGCTCTCGGATCGAACTCACCCGTTGGGATGATGTTGCCCGGATAGGGCGTTCCGTCCAGGTGGTGCAGTTGGAGGTTGGGGAGATCTGGATCCGTAACGTCGCAAATCTGGTTGGCATCGTAGTGAGCGCAAAATGCTGAGAAATCTCCATTCCGCATGGGCTGGTTGGGTACTGTCTCTTGGCGGACCGTTTGAGTCCGGTACCGCATGCCTTCGTAGTCGCCAAAGAAGAAAGTGCGGTTCTTGAAGATGGGACCGCCGACGGAACCCCCAAATGTATTTGCACTTTTGGCAGGCTTCTCGACTTGGGGGACGGTAAATCGCGTAGCATCCAGGACCGCGTTCTGAAAATACTCAAATGCGGATCCATGAAATACGTTTGTGCCCGACTTGCTGGTCGTCGTTATGTCCGCAGGGTTGCCATATTCTGCTCCGCCGCCCGACCCCTGCACCTTCATTTCTGCAATGCTCTCCGCAGAGGGGAACATCTCGATTTGAGGGCCGGAAGAGCGGATATTGGTTGTACTAATACCATCCATCGAATATTCGACTTGATTGATCCCTGTTCCCTGGACAGAGATGTTGCCATCTTCGTCGCCCGTGACGCCAGGGAGATAAGCCAGTAGTTTGTAAGGGCTGGTGGTGCCGGCGCCGCGATAATTGGCCGGTAAGCCGAGCACCTCGGTGCTGGTCACGCTGGTGGAAATCGTCTGAGTCTCGGTGTTGATGAGTTCAGCATTCGCGACGACTTCAACTTTCTCTGTAGTGGAGCCGACCACCAGTTTCAGATCTCTGCGCACGATTTGGCGCGCCGTTAAGCGGATGTCTTGTACCGTCACCTCGCGAAATCCCTCCGCCTGCACCTTAACGGTGTAAAGCCCGTCCTTCAGGTTCTCCGCCTGGTAGTTTCCTTGCGCGTCGCTGCGCACTTCGCGTGTAACGCCTTCGCCCTGGTTCGTGATTTTCACGACGATGTTCGGCATGACCGCGTCCGACGCGTCGGTTACGGTGCCGAGGATCGTTCCAAAGGTGGATTGCGCGAGCAAAGACGTGGTGAGGCACACCACGCTCAAGACAATGCTAAGAGCAATGACGAAAGGCTTAGTTTTCATGGAAAATCCCTGTCTGCGCTCTGGCGCCCCTTTTTAGTTACCAGGAAACCGGTTACATGCCCGAAATTGCGCGAAGAATATGCCAGAAGCGAAACGAGAGTCAAGCTCAAAAAACCGTAATCCACCCTCGTTCCCAGATGTAAACTGGCCTTCATTTATGGATTTTGCGAGAAAAGCGTTGCCTTGGATTGTGTCTTTGTCCTGCTGGGCGCAAACCACGGGTCGCGCACCATCGAAGTCAACCGCCCCATCCCATCCCAATGTAATTCTGATCACACTCGATACGACCCGGGCCGACCGCATGGGGTTCTTGGGATCAAGCCGCGGACTCACGCCGAATTTGGATGGCTTGGCGCATCAGGCTACCGTCTTTTCTCGCGCCTATGCCCAGGTTCCGCTGACGACACCTTCTCACGCCGCTATCCTGACCGGGACATACCCGCAGTTCAGTCACGTGAACTATATGGGAGACCCATTGAGCAAAGGGCTTCCGTTCCTACCCGAGATCCTGCACAGAAATGGCTACAAGACAGCGGCCTTTGTGGGCGCACTGGTTCTGGACCCAACCAAGTTGGCTCCCGGCTTTGAACGCGGTTTTGACGTTTACGACGCCGGTTTTCACCGACGACGCCCCGGGGAAGACAACTACCACAGCCTGGAGCGACGTGGGGAAGAGGTACTGAGTCGTGCCCTCGCTTGGCTACGCAAGCACCCCAGCGGGCCTTTCTTCCTTTGGATTCATCTTTACGATCCTCATGATCCCTACACTCCTCCCGAGCCCTATCGGACGCGGTATCAGGCAGAGCCCTACGATGGGGAAATTGCTTACACGGACTCCATCGTTGGACGGCTGATCACCGATCTGCGGAGGCGAGGTCTCTTCGATGGTTCCCTGATTGCTGTGATGGCGGATCATGGCGAGGCGTTTGGAGAGCACGGCGAACAGCATCACGGCATTTTTCTTTACGACGAGACCATCCACGTTCCCTTGCTATTCAAGCTCCCCGGCCAACGCAGTGCGACAAGAGTGGAGACGAGGGTGGGATTGGCGGACGTAGCCCCGTCCATTCTGCGGGGTTTAGGTCGTCCGGTTCCGGACGCCATGCAGGGCCAATCCCTCTTGCAGTTCATGATGCCCGACAAGGCGCAGCGGCCTGGGCAGCAAACCGATTTGAATTCACAGCGGGCCATATATTCGGAAACTGGATATGGTCACCTTTCCTTTGGTTGGAGCGTGTTGAAAGCCTGGCGGGCAGGCAACTATTTGTATGTCGATGCTCCGGAACGCGAACTTTACAACCAGGCAACTGACCCTGCAGCGATGCATAACCTGGCTGGCGACTCGAAAGCTGTGGCGGATACTGCGGCCGCACAGATGGCGGAGTTTCGCCGGAAGACCGTCGGAGAGAACACGGAAAAGACACGGTTGACCGCCGCACAGGCCGAGAGCCTGCACGCGCTGGGCTACCTGGGATCGGAATCCGCGGCTGCCAACGACCCCAGCGGTGAAGTCGGAGCTGACCCCAAGGAAAAGATTGCCATTGCCAATCTGCTTTATGAAGCGTTGATTCACACAGAGAATGGAAGGTATCAGGAAGCGGTACCGATACTCGAGGAAGTGCTGCGGCAGGAACCGCACGCGGGCGTGGCCTACTTGCAGCTAGGTCGAGCTTACGTCTCTTTGAAGGAATATCAGAAGGCTATCGCCCCACTGCAGCGTGTAGTCGAGACGACTCCTGACAATTCTCTCGCACGCTACGAGTTGGGATGCGCCCTGGTGAAAACTGGGCAATGGAACGAAGCTGCGCCGCAATTTGAAGCTGCCGTTTCGCAGTTGGACAGCTCTTCCATGATGCATTTCTATTTGGCGCTGGTATACGAAAAGACGTCTCGCAATGATCAGGCTTTGGCCGAGTTTCAGAACGCCGTGCGTTGGGATCCGGAGAACTTCCCCGCCAATCTGATGCTGGGCCGGATGTTTGTCAAACACGACAAGCCGGCCGATGCTCTGCGGTATCTGCAGAAAGCAGCCACGCTGCGTCCCGATGCGACGGATCCGCATCAGTTCATGGCTGACGCTTATACGCAACTAGGCAAGCAAGCCAGTGCAAGCCGGGAACTTTCGGAAGCAGAGCGCATCCATGCTCAGGGCGGCTCGAGATTGGGAACGCAGGCAAATGACCCGATGGAAGAAAAGAGATGAGCCTCAGCTTCCCACTCGCCCGAAGGATAAACCAGCGCACACGTCGGGACTCCCCCATAATAAGGTGGAGTCTCAGACTCGTAGTGCACTTTCCCAGTTCGCTACGGAGCCAGATCGTGCCCGTGTTCTTGTATTTAACATTAACAGTCCGTCTGGTGCTATCTGGTCGGATTTCCTCAATGCTGCGGCGGAACGGGTGGCCAGTTTATCGAACGGCTCCATTCGGTGCGAGTTTCTTCTGCATGGACATCGTTTAGCTCCTGACAATATTTAGTGAACTGATCGGCTAGGCAGTGTAGCCCTGGGAGGGTCGTCGTAGTGCCTCAGGACAGCGAGGATCGGACTTGACTGACCTATCTTGCTCATTGGATTTCCTCTGTCAGCCTTTCGTCGAGGGCCTCCCGTTGAAACTGTTCAGGGAACTCGGCCTCGTCCTCTGGGTGGATGAATTCGGGCACCTCGCCCATGTAGAACCACGCGAGAAACTCGTTCCGAGTATGCGGTGCTCCTGCCTCTTTCATCGCGGCGAGGATGCAACTACGTTTCGCATTTGTTTGTCTCATTCTTCCTCCTCAAACCACTCGACATCAGCCCAGCGATTCTCTGGAACGTGCGTCAACAATCGGGCACGTTCTGCGACGCGTCGGAACGTCTCTTTGTCTCTAGCATCATTCTGCAACGCGGCCTTCGCCAGATTGAGAATCGCCCGGTCTTCCCATTTCGGGGACTTCCGCCTGCGTTCGGCTCGTTGAGGGACTTCTACCGTGACGGGGCGTCCACTCTTGCCCGTCAGGTATTGCTCGACGACAGCCTTCGGGATTCTCAGGACGCGGTACTGGCGACGACTCCGGGTCTCTGGTTTGCCGAGGTCAATGACTCCCAACATTTTCGCGAAACGTTTGACGACGGCGTCTTCGCCACACTTCAACACTGTGGCGACATCTTTGACGGTCAAGAGTTCAGGCATGCATCTCCCTTCGCGGTGACTTCGTGCAACTCAGGATTGATCTGACACAGCCCAAGCAGCAACCACTAGTGCGTCAAGGCCGGTCCTGTCGGGCCGTGACCCAAGGCGCATAACTCTTTTCTGTGGTTTTGACGCTGGTATGCCCGAGCAATTTTGAAACTTCCTCCAGTGGGATTCCTGCACTCAGCCATTCCACAGCCGCCGTGTCGCGTAGGCAATGGGGTGTAAAGTGTGTGTCCTTTCCGAATGCGGCTCTAAACAGCGTGCGTAAATCGTGCTGCCAATTTGTGACGACGGACGTTTCCAGTCCGTTGCCGTTCCAGAAGACGTAACGCGGATTGCCGTTCAAGACCGCGAGAAGCTCGGCGGCTATTTCAGGCGGGAGAGGGACAGAAACGGGCGTGCCGGTTTTTTGCCGAGCTTTGGTAACGCGATAAATTTTCTTTTTTGTATCGTGTACCAGTTCGCCACGTTCCAGAGTGACCGCGTCTCGAATTGCAAGTCCTGAATGGCGCATGAGTTGAGTCAGTGCCCGCACGCGTTGCACTTTCTCCCCACTAAATTCCTTCGGCACGCTCGCAAGCAGCTTCGTGTATTCAGCCGGGGGACAACGGCATTGTAGGCGGCTCATCTACTTTGATGGCCGACAGGGTAGGGACCCGCTCAATCCATCCGGCGTCATGGCAGAACCTCAGGAAACGGCGTAAACGCGCCTGAACGTGCCGACGTGTCGCTGATGATGGGTAAATCGCCTCCCATGTGGCGCGGTATTCTGTGAGTAATTCCTTGTCAATTTCCGAAGGGAAGAATTTTGAATGCGTTTGTAGGAAGGTGATTAACCGAGCGAGTTCCCGCTCATATTTTTCAGGACCCCGCCTTTGATGCCCTCGGTTTTCTTTTCGAGCAGAAACAGTTCCACAGCGCGGGCAATGGTCTTGCCGTCATGTGTGACAGCCGTAGGCTTCCCGCCTGCCTCAAACCCCTCTTCCAGCTTCCGCCTTTCGCGTTCCGCTTGCTCCCAGAGCGGGTATTGGCTGATCGGCGGTATTGCTTGCTGTCATGTGACCAGCGTAGATGCTTGCGGCAATTGCACCGCTTCCAAGTTTCATCCTCGCGGTACTTGCAGCCCGGGGCGTGGCTGACGAAGATCGTGATTGACGGAACCATGCTTCCTCCGTTGAGGAAACGGTAGCACGGTTTTAGCACAGCTCCTGGAGTATCTCTGGTAACTCCGCTGTTTATGCGGGTTAGAGAATGGAGGCGCGGGTGAGAATCGAACTCACGTATAAAGGTTTTGCAGACCTCTCCCTTACCACTTGGGTACCGCGCCCTGTGAAGCTGGGGAAAGCTTTACCGCCAGTGCATTCTAACCGCTAGGTCTTAGGCACTTCAACTTCGCGTTGTTTCCCGACAGCGCCGTACGGGTCGAGGAAATCCCAGAAGCTGGTAGGCTTGGACGGCACCCAAAACGATTTCAACCGCGGAACAAGAACCATTTAACTCACTCCTTGGAGCGCATTTCTGCCTATAACTGGTCTCATGAATGCCTGCGCAAGATGGGTATGCATCCTAGACGTACCCTGCCGAAGAAGTTCTCGACGCGGTATTCCCAGCAGATCACGAGTCGACGAAAGTGATGAAGCCAAAGAGCCGTTCCAGGCGCCAACGCTTGCGGCAGTGTCGCAATGTACGGCCGTCTTGCGTGGGTGCACGGCGCGGCCCCCGCAGTGAGGCGCGACCATTTCGATGCCGTAACGCTGAGCGAGATCCCTATCCAGCCGGTCCCTATCGTACGCCTTGTCGCCGATCAATCGTTCGGGGAAGAGGTCGAGGAAGCTGTGCGCGAGGACCCTTCGACGAGTTGGCTTTCATGCGGCGCACCACTTTCCACACTAACGGCGAGAGGAAGACTATGATCATCGGCAACACAGCGACGATTTTCATGCCTTTTCCGCGTCGTGTGGGCCCAATCGCGAGGCCCCCTTTTTCGCTCCCGAGAAGGAGGCATCGATGAATGCCTCCTCTAGTTTCAGTTTCCCTCGGGCGCACAATTCCTCGGCCAGCACGCGCAAGATCCGTTCCGATTAAGGGGATTAAACCTCCCATTCTCCTGCTGACGGCTCGCGGCGACAGCGTCGCAAAGGTGGTTGCTCTCAAGGTCGGTGCAGACGACTCCGTAACCAAACCGTTCGATATGCTAGAACTCATGGTCCGCATCAAAGGTCTATTGCGATGTGTGCCTGCCGGGACCGCTCAGGTGTTTACCGTTCGGATCAATCCGCGTGGATGTGCCCGCTACCGCCGTTACACGGGAAGGAATCCTCTCGACCTACCACTTTGGAATTTCAGCTCCTTTGTATTTCATGGACCACGCAAACGGCATTTCTCTCTCGTGACAAGATTCTGCATGACGTATGGGGTACGATGTCGACACCCTTACACACACAGTTGATATGCACGTCGGCAGCTTGCGCCAGAAATTGGAGAAGGACCCTAGGCTCCCAGAACTGATCCTTAATTGTAGCCGGAATGGGCTACAAGTTTGCAGGTTGAAACAGGCGCACTTCCATTCCTGTGCTGAGCCTACTGGTCCAGCACTTGCTTGCAACCGCATGCTGACTGCTTTGTAGGGGTCGAGCTGTCCAACCTCCTAGCAAGCTTCGCGTATTTGTGAGACCGGCTCTAGTCTCCTGAGTCATTGAATTATTACATATTGTTTGCGCTGTGCACGGCTAGAGTGCGAGAGGCGAAGCGGCCAATGCTGCTGAGGATATCATCGGCACTCTTGGTCCATACAAAGGGCTTGGGTTGCTGGTTGTGAACGGTGAT
>WNFQ01005240.1_pt1 | contig 14245 bp, 13 predicted proteins | sample 5400171 | NCBI WGS metagenome assembly WNFQ01 (sample SAMN13153356, study PRJNA577476) | soil metagenome | isolation source: 20 cm soil under Madrone tree | place: USA:California | collected 2016-06-14
GGCCACCGAACGCGTGCAAACCGAATTTCTCACCGTCGAAGCCGGCCAGGCCGCCGGCGTCCATCAAATCGCGCGCGGACTTTCGGATGGAAAAGAACTCGTGTACATGGAGCTGCAGATGTACGTGGGCGCCAAGGATCCCGCGGATACGGTGGAACTGAAGGGCCATCCGAATATCAGCCTGGTGATTCCGGGCGGCTCACACGGAGATATTGCAACCGCTTCGGTGGCGGTCAATTCCATCCCTTCAATTCTCGAAGCTCCCGCGGGCCTTCGCACTTCGCGCGATCTGGCAATCGGGTTTTTCCCGCCGAAGGGATACAAGTAGAGCGGACTACTTCTTCCAAAAGCGCATCACGGCGGAGTAGTCCAGATCCTCTTTTGCCTCGCCCTTGACGTAACTGTAGACTTCGCGGGCCGCGGCCGTCGCCGGCAGCGCCACGCCGAGTTGATTCGCCAAATCCAGCAGCAGCCCAAGATCCTTGTGCATCAAGCGCAGCGGAAAACTCGGCTTGTATTCGCCCTTTGCCATCAGGGGCGCCTTCAAATCCAGCAGGCCGGAACGCGCCATGCTGGACTGCATCACTTCGATCAACTGTTCTTCGCCGAGCCCTGCCCTTTTCACAACCGCAAGAGCTTCCGCCATGGCACCCACCTGCAGCGCCAGAATTCCGTTCATCGCCAGCTTGATCGTTTGCCCCGCGCCGTTTGGCCCCAGGTGAAACCATTTCTTGCCCATCACTCCAAGCACCGGCTCGACCGAGCGCAGCGTTTCCGCGTCGCCGCCAATCATGAACACCAGGTTCCCTTCGCGCGCGCCCCAGTCTCCTCCGGTTACAGGAGCATCCAGGAATCGTACGTTGCGCTCGCTGCAAGCCGCGGAAATCCGCCGGGCCATCACCGGGGAAATCGTGCTGGAATCGACGTACACGCTGCCGGAACGCAGACCGCCCAGCGCTCCGTCGTCTTTCCCTTCATGCCCCCAAAGGATTTCTTCCAGCGCCGGAGGATCGCTCACAATCGTGAACAGAATGTCCGAGGCGGCCGCGGCTTCTCGCGGCGTTTTCGCCAGCTTCGCTCCCGCGGCTACCAGTTCCGAAGCACGCGACGCCGTGCGGTTCCACACCGTTACGGAATGGCCTGCCTTGAGCAGATTCAGGCTCATCGGCCGCCCCATCAGGCCGAGTCCGATAAAACCGATTTTTCGGGAAGGGGATGCAGTGCTCACGAAATGCCTCCTGACGCCAACTCTCCGTTGGAGCGTCAATCACACGCAAAATATGCGGTTAAATTGTAGCCGATTTGGGGAAGCGTGTGGTTACTCGGGAAGGGTTACTCGGGAAGCTGCTCAGACGGTTTTCGGACGCTGTGGCAGCGCCAGGAGGGACGCCGCTGAGGACGAGTACAAGCCAGGCCCGGCGCTTGCCGCGGAGGCGTGCGAGACTTCCGGCTCAGAAGGGGCGACCTTTGGGGCCGCAGGTGGCTCCGGGGTCTCCTCAGCTTCTTCTATTCGGTGAATATACTGGTAGGGAATCTCCCAGCGGAAGTAACTTCGCTTGCCCCGTTGCTCCACATGTTGCTCAAGGAAGATCGAGCGCCCGGAATCCGCCGCGAATGTGCCGGATGCGGGCAAAAGGACGTCGCCCACGCGGTATTGCACGGTGACTTTGCGGCCCAAAAACTGAGCGAATGATGCCATTGATTCGAGTCTGCTAGGGGGTCACAAGAGGGTCAATAGTACTGATGGACTGTTACTTCCCGCGGTGTGGAAAACCGGTGGAAGCGGGTTTTGGGCGCACAACCAGGTCGCCCGCGATCAGCACAAACAGCGCCGAGGAAAATCCAAACGCGAGAATCGCCGCCACAACCGGGGTCGCCCAGAACCAGCCGTGGAAAATTTCGTGGCCCAGGCGAAGCGCGATGGACGCGCCGGCGACTCCGCCAAACGCCCCAAAGATTCGCGTGAATCGCGAGAGTTCCAACGGCGCATGGCACGCCGGGCAAGTGATTTCATACGATTGCGTGAGCGCGGCGGTCCACGGTATTCGCACGAAACATAAGGGACACTTTCGTTTCCACATGGAAGTTCCGACCTCCGCGATTCCCTTATCTTTGCAGATCGGAAAGCACGGCCTCCGCGGCTCTCCGGCCGCTGGCCATCGCGCCGTTCATCGAGGCGTTGTCGCGATGGTCGCCGCAAGTATAGACGCCCGGACGGATCCGGACCGGGCGCTGAGGAGGCTCCAGCGCTCCAGGATACTGCTGCGGCTGCGCATGTGTGATGCGGTAACTTCGCAGCATTTGCCAGGCGCTGGCCGCTTTGCCGAAGAGGTTCTTCATCTGAGCGATGATGAAGCCGCCCAACTGCGCGTCGGTCAGTTGTTGAATGCCCAAAACGGAAACCGAAACCAGATGCTTGCCGGCGGGGGCATACGTGGGAGCAACGCGCGAGATCACCGCAAAATTATTGATTGGCCCGGCACCATCGCCGTTTAGCAACAGGATAGGCTCGGCGACCGGCGATTCGTCCGCCGCAAAGTAAAAGCACGTCACACTGCGCGACGCGGGTTCCACTTCCCCGACGAGATGCGCTGCCGATGGGCCTTCAGCGGCAATCACCGTTGCCCGGGCTCGAAGCGTTTCTCCCCCCGCCAGTTTTAGTTCGTTTTCGTGCAGAGCTTCCACGCGCGTGTTCAATCGCACGGTATCAGCCGGAAACTTCTCGGCAAGCTGCGTGGGAATCGCCCCCATGCCCCGCGCGGGCAGTGAGGCATCTCCTTCCGACATCATTTTCAATACGAATTCAGACATGCGGCTCGAGGACTTCAACTCGCCGTCGAGCAGAATTCCTCCCAGAAAGGGCCGGAAGAAATGATGGATCATCTCGTTTGAAAAACCCTCCGCGGCCAATGCCTCTTTGGTGCTGCGCTCGGGACGCCGGAAAATTTCCTCGATGGAAGCGCGCCGCAAGCGGCTTCGCAACCGCGCGATGCGCAGTTTGTCGGCCAGCGTGCCGAATTCGGATTGGAACGCTTCCTTCCACGCTCCCGGCATACGCCACGGGTCTAAGAGCTTGTTCATTCGGCCCGCGTACCAGGAAAGTATGCCGGGAAAAAAGGGGTTCAGATCCAGGCGGGCGTAATCGAGGCAGCGTTTTGCTTCGGGGTACGCCGTGAACAAAACTTGAAAGCCGCGATCGAGGAGAAATCCGTCCACTTCGTCCGTTCGAACGCGGCCGCCGATTCCGTCCGACGCCTCGAGGATCTGGAAGCTGACTCCTTTTGCCTGCAGTTCACGCGCGCAGCACAAACCGGCTAAACCGGCGCCAACGATTAACACGTCCGGGCTGGATGACATTTTTTCTTTCTTCGAACGAACGGAAGAGAGGTCCCGCTGCCACTGGGCCAATGCAATATCCTGCGTCATTCAGCGGATTATGTGCAAGCCCGGCTTGAAGAAAATGCATGCGGTTGCGCCCCCATTCGACGGAGCTCTGACAATGCGCCTCCCGGAGATTCCACCCCTGTCTCCTTGCCGCTCACACCAAGACTCCAACTTTTTCTGCTTCGCTTCATCCGGGCACACTTTCCGTTGACTTTTATTGCAGGCAAGGTAAAGTCTGCTCTTCCATCGCAAGATTGCGGCCAAAGGAGTCTTACATGCGTTGCAAAGTGCTGTGCAGCTTTCTCTGCAGCCTGATTTTGTGGGCGCCTGGATTCGGACAGGGACAAAAACCCGCCTCCAAAACTTACGTTTTGAAGGCAGCCAGACTCTTCGATGGTAAAAGCAACGCCGTCGTTACGCCAGGCTTGGTTATTGTGAGCGGCGGCAAAATTGTTGGAATCGGCGCCTCCGCCAAAATTCCCGCTGACGCGCAGGTTATCGACTTTGGCGATGCCACGCTGCTGCCTGGCTTCATTGACGCCCACACCCACTTGACGTTTCCCTATTCCGACGACTACAAGCAGCAGCGGCTGGACACGCTGCAGAAGACCGTCGCTGAGCGCGCGCTCGACGCCAGCGTCAACGCCCGCGTGACGCTGATGGCCGGCTTCACTACCGTACGCGACGTCGGCTCCAGTGATTATCTCGACGTCGGCCTTCGCAACGGCATCCGCAATGGCGACGTGCCGGGGCCGCGCATGCTTGTCACGGTACACGCTCTCGGCGCCACCGGCGGCCACTGCGACCACGAGGACGGCTACCGCGAGGGCCTCTTTGGCCACGAGTCAAGCCCGCTCGAAGGCGTCATCAACGGCCCGGATCAGGCCCGCTATGCGGTTCGCCTCGATCACAAATACGGCGCCGACATGATCAAAGTCTGCGCTTCCGGCGGCGTGCTCTCTCCCACAGACGATGTGGATACACCGCAACTGACCCAGGAAGAGCTGAACGCCATCGTGGATGAGGCTCACGCCCTGCGAAGGAAAACCGCCGCGCACGCGCACGGCGCCGAAGCGGCGAAACGCGCCATCCGAGCCGGCATCGATTCGATCGAACACGGCAGCTTCCTCGACGATGAAGCCCTGGACATGATGAAGCAGCGCGGCACGTACCTGGTGCCTACGCTCATGGCCATCCAGGGCATCCAGGAAAAATTCGATCGCGGAGTTTACATGCCTCCGGCCATCGAAGCCAAGGCGCGCGCCGCAATTGCGGCAATCCATCTCACTTTCCAGCGCGCGCTGGCCAAGGGGGTGAAGATCGGCTTAGGAACCGATGCCGGCGTTTATCCCCACGGGCGTAACGCCGAGGAATTTCACCAGATGGTGGACCTGGGCATGAAGCCCGTGGACGCCCTGAAAGCCGGCACTTCCTCCGACGCGGAACTCCTGGGGCTTGCCGATAAAATTGGCACGCTCGAAGCCGGCAAGCTTGCGGACATCGTCGCTGTTCCGGGCGACCCGACACAAAATATTCGGCAGGTGGAAAAAGCCTTCTTCGTGATGAAAGAAGGCGTGATCTTCCGCAACGACAGTGCGGGCTCAGCGCACTAGTTCCCCAAGGCAATGTGTGCTATCACGTTGGCCAGATTGTTTATCCGGATAGAAAACTTCGCAATATGTGATGGCTACGTTTCCAGCTTGAATCGCGTCGACGCTAAGCGATAAAGCTTTCTCCACAACAGCCGGTTGATCAGCACCACGATCACCGCCATGATCAGCGTCGAGGCCAGCAACAGATCAAAACGGCCCGCGTCGCTGGCGCTGCTGATCGTGCTTCCCAGGCCGGGAGCCTTCACGATTCTCCCCTGAAAGTGAAAATATTCCGCCACGATACTGGCATTCCACGCGCCGCCGGACGCCGTCACCATCCCGGTGACAAGGTAGGGGAAAATTCCCGGCAAAATCAGGTAGCGCCAGCGGTCCATCGAGCTGAATTTGAAAATGCGCGCTGCCTCTTTCAGGTCCGTCGGTATCGCCATCGCTCCGGCGATCACATTGAAAAGGATGTACCACTGCGTTCCCAGCAGCATCAGCGCCATCGCGGCAATCTCCACGCCGCCTTGCAAATGGATCAGGAAGAGCAGAATCACCGGAAACAACGCGGTCGCCGGAATTGAAGCCGCAAGCTGCACCAGCGGCTGCATCAGCCGTGCAAACCGCGGACTGAATCCGATCGCCACCCCCACCGGCACGGTCCACAGTGCCCCTATAATCAAGGCGAGATTGACTCGCAAAAATGTCAGTCCAGCACTGCGGAAAAGTTCGAAATAATCTTCACGGTGAAGGCGCGCCAGTTCGCCCACCGCCCGCGATACTCCATAAATCAGCAGAACTATTGCAAGTCCCGCAAAAACCCATCCATACCATCGGCGCGGCTTCGCGGCCGGATTCGCTTTAATTGTCGCCGCAGCGCGCAGGGCGCCGCGGGCAAATTGCAACGTCAGCCATTCCACCACCGGATGCAGAATGCTCCGGTAAAACCGGATCAGGAAGGACTCTTTGCGGATGAAATTCAAAATGGAGTTTTGCGCCGCTGCCGCGCTTTCCACCTGCTCAAACTTAAATTTGTCCGCCCAGGTGATCACCGGGCGCCAGATGAACTGGTCCATCAGCACGATAACCGCGACCATTGCCGCCAGCCCCCACAACATCGCGCGCGTGTTTCCGTGCCCCGCCGCCGTCTGCAGGTACGAGCCAAGCCCCGGCAAACGGAAATCCTTGTCACCCAGCACGAACATTTCGCACGCCATCAGGAAGAACCATCCACCCGCCACGGACATCATCGAATTCCACACCAGTCCGATAGTGGAAAAAGGAAGATCCAGCTCCAGAAACCGCTGCCAGGCGCTGAACCGGTAAATAATCGCGGCTTCCCGCAAATCGCGCGGAATCGTCTTCAGAGAGGAATAAAAACTGAAGGCAATGTTCCAGACCTGCCCGGTGAAAATCAAAATGATGGAACCAAGCTCTACTCCCAGTTGCCGGCTGGGAAACAGCGCCACCATTGCCAGCATTACGCCCGGCAAGAAACTAAGCACGGGAATGGATTGCAGAATGTCCAGCAGCGGAATCAGTATGATTTCCGCGCGACGCGATTTCGCGGCGATATAGCCGTACGCCAACGCAAACACCAGGCTGAGCACATACGCCACCAGGATGCGCACCAGTGAAAACAGCGCGTACAGCGGCAAACTGCGGGGGTCCTGTGAAATTTCGGACTCGGCGCGCACCGGCCCGAGCCACGACCTGCCGATCGAATACACCCCGTAAATCACCGCGAAAACCGAAACGAAAACGGCGATGTCTATCAGAAACGCATACGCCCAGCGCGAGCCCGCCGGCCGCGCCGCGGTTGGCGGCAACGGAGTCTGGTGATGAGGAAGAGGGGCTGGGGAGGGCACGGGAAGATCAGGTCTCGGTGAGCGTCAGCTTCCCGCTCGCCGCGTCGTAATCGAAAAGCTCGGCGTATCGGCCCCATTGGATGGCCGTCTCCAGCTGGCGCCGCGCTTCGTCTTCGCTGAAATGTTCGTCCAGCAAGTCCTGGAAAAATTCGGCGGGCAGCGTGCGGTCGGTTTTCGATTTCAGAGCCTGCTGCATCTGCCGCAACAGGGGAACGTTCGCCACCACGGCTTTGCGGAACATCGTTTTGCGCCCTTGAATGTCCGCATGCGCGAACGCTTTGCCCTCCGGGGTGAGGATGGCGTCGCCTTCCACCAGTTTCAGTAGTCCGAGAAGAACCGCCGTATCCACCGTGGGCAACAGCGCGTCAACCTCCAGGCTCAGTTCGGCGGCAAGCACGTGCAAGTCCGCCCGCCCGTTGTGGTCTTCCAGAATTTCCAGCAATCCCGCCATGCCTCCGGGCCGGGTATGCGGCAACATCACAATCTCTTTTCCGTGAGCCGCCGCAGCGGCACGGTGCTGTTCCGCCAGCGGACTCTCGGGGTGTTCTTGCTGGGTCAGCGCCTTGTAAATCAGGTCCACAAGTTCCGTGAAGCGCGCATCCTTGCGATCCCTGGGATACGGCATATTCACATTGAATTCCGCGTGGATGTGCGCCGGATTTCGGCCGAGCACAATGATACGGTCGGCCAAAATCACCGCTTCTTCAATATTGTGCGTGACGATGAAAATCGCGCGCGTCGGAATTTTTTTGCCCAGCCACAGCTCCATCAATTCGCCGCGTAGCGTTTCCGCTGTCAGAACGTCCAGCGCGGAAAATGGCTCGTCCATGAAAAGCACTTCCGGCTCAACCACCAGCGCCCGCGCAACACCGACCCGCTGTTTCATCCCGCCCGACAATTCCTTGGGATACGCGGACTCAAATCCGTCGAGCCCCACCGAATCAATAATCCGCAGCGCCCGTTTGTGGCGCTCCACATCCGGCACTCCCCGCGCCTCCAGCGGCGCTTCCACGTTTTCCAGAACAGTAAGCCACGGAAACAGCGCGAAGCTCTGAAATACGATCGACACATTTGGCGATTCATCGCGCACCGGCTGGCCGTGCCAGAAAACCGTGCCGCCCGACGTCGGTGAAAGCCCCGTCAGCATCCGCAGCATCGTGGACTTCCCGCAACCCGAGGGGCCCAGCAATGCAATAATCTGACCGGGATAAATCGCGATATCCGTTGGCGAAATTACCTGGATGCGGCTGCCGTCCGGCTGGGGATAGAATTTTTCCAGCTTGCTCGCCGCGATAATGGGGTCAACGCCTGCCGTTGTCGTGCTCATGGGCGCGTTTATTATCGCTCAGATTCATTCCACGGCGCACGCAAATGAACGCAATTCGCGAAAAGTTTTCAAAAACGGTTACAATTTCTTGACCTCCTGATGAGCGAATCGTTACCGCAAGCAAATCAAGACTCGCAAGGCCGTTTGCCCTCGTGGCTGATCGCGCTGTGCCTGTCCATTCTTGCTTCGCTGGCTGTGCTGCTTCCGTTCTTCCGCCTCGGCAGCGCTTCCGGCCATGATTTCGAGTTTCACGTGGCGTCCTGGCTGGACGTGGCCTACCAGTGGAAGCATGGCGTCCTCTTTCCGCGTTGGACCGCCTGGACCAACTACGGCTTCGGCGAGCCGCGCTTCATCTTCTATCCGCCGCTTTCGTGGATCCTCGGCGCGGCCCTCAGCCTCATCTTGCCGATTTCGTGGGTGCCCGCGGCTTTTATTCTGCTCACGCAAACACTGGCCGGGATATCCGCCTTTTTCTTATTGCGCAGACTGACTGGAAAAACCCCGGCCTGCCTGGGCGCCGCCTTCTATGCGGCGAATCCTTACGCACTGCTTGTCAGCTACGTTCGCAGCGACTTCGCCGAACAGCTCGCCTGCGCCATTTTTCCACTTCTTCTTCTGGCCGCACTGCGCCTTGCCGGGTTGCTCAAGGAAGAAAGGTCGAGACATTCCCCGATCACTTTGTTCGCCATTCTCTTCGCCGGAGTTTGGCTTTGCAACGCCCCCGCCGGCGTCATTGCCAGCTACTCCATGGCGCTTCTATTCGCGTGGGCCGCGCTTACGCAACGGTCATGGGGACTAGTGCCTCGCGGCATCATCGGTCTTGCGCTGGGCTTTGGTCTCGCCGGTTTTTATCTTTTGCCCGCGGCCTATGAGCAGCGATGGGTGAACATCGGCCAAGCTTTGTCCAGCGGACTGCTTCCCTCCGAGAATTTTCTCTTCACCCAGATTGCGGATGTCGAACATACCTGGTTCAACTGGATCTCTTCTCTCTGTGCCCTCGCGCTCATTCTGCTGACGGCGCTTACAGCTTTCGCTTCGCGGCGGTTCTCCCGCGGCGCGACGATTTCAACCGGCGCAAAGGCGCCCTGGGGCAGCGCCTTGCTCGTCCTCGGATCGGTCGCTACCGTCATGATGTTGCGGCTGACAGCCCCTCTCTGGAACCTTCTGCCGAAAATGCGTTTCGTGCAATTTCCGTGGCGCTGGATGTCCATCGTCGCCGTGGTTTGCTCGTGTTTTCTGGCCGCTGCCATCGAACGGCGCCGCGCTTTCGTTTCCGCTTGGGTACTTCCTTACGCAAAACACCTGGTGGGACCCCGATGAAATGTCCACTCAACTGGCGGCCATCAAGACTAGTACGGGTTATGAAGGGGTGGATGAGTACGACCCGCTCGGCGACGATCACCTGGATCTTCCAAAGCACGCTCCCGTCGCGAAAATCTTGCCGGACTCTTCAAATAATTCCCGCGGCAAGCCGCCAAACGCAAAGCTCCAGATCGAAATGTGGCGCACGGACAATCACAAAGTATTCGTGGAGTCTTCGGGGCCGGCTCTCGTAGCTCTACGCTTGCTCAACTATCCTGCCTGGCAGGTGACGGTAAACGGCAAGACAATGGCACCGGAGAAGCCTGACGACCTGGACCAGATGCTGGTTCCGATTGAAGCCGGCAAATCCGAGATTCAGGTGCGTTTTGTGCGCACCAGCGATCAGACGGGGGGAATTGCTCTTTCAGTTTTGAGCCTGCTGCTTGCCGCAGGCTTGCCTGCGCCGCGAAAATCGCTGAAAACTTAGCGGCGATCAACGGATGGGTGGCGGATGTCCTGTCCCTGCACGATGTAAATCACATCTTCGGCAATGTTCGTCGCGTGGTCGCCGATGCGTTCCAGATTCTTGGCCACCAGAATCAGCTCGAAAGCCGGGAAGACCACGCTGGAATCGCCCATCATGTAGGTCAAGAGTTCGCGAAAAATCTGATCGCGGTAGTGATCCACCTGGTCGTCGGTGGACATCACCTTCTGCGCCAACTCCACGTCGCGGCGCACCACCGCATTCAGCGAATTGCGCACTTGCTCTTCCACCAGTTCGGACATGCGCGGCAAATCCACGTACGGCTTCACCCGCGGATGGCGCAGGATGCGCAATGCTCCCTGCGCGATATTTACGGCCTGGTCGCCAATGCGTTCCAGGTCGTTGTTGATGCGCGAAACAGCCAGCACCAGCCGCAGATCCACCGCCATCAACTGGTGCAGCGCCAGCAATTGCACAACGCGATCGTCTATTTCCAGTTGCAGCTCGTTGATGGCGTCTTCTTCGTCCAGAACCCGTTTCGCCAGTTGCTCGTCCGATTCCAACACCGCGTGGACGGACTGGTGCACGGCGCGCTCCGCCAGGCTGCCCATCCAGAGCAGCCTCTCTTTCAGCTCGTTCAGATCTTTTTCGAAGTGACGTTCCATGAAACCCTTCCCGTTTCCAGTCTACAGTTCTTCGCGGCGGCGGCTCGCAAAAAAATTCCCGGTCCTCATCCAAAACGCCCGGTGATATACGCTTCCGTCCGTGGATCGCTGGGCGTGGTGAACAGGTGCGGCGTCGGACTGAACTCGATGATCTGCCCGGTCAGAAGAAACGCCGTGAAATCGCTGACGCGCGCGGCCTGCTGCATGTTGTGCGTCACGATCACGATCGTCGTCAGATTTTTCAGTTCCACCATCAGCTCTTCGATTTTTGCCGTGCTGATCGGGTCCAGCGCAGAGCACGGCTCGTCCATCAGCAACACTTCCGGCTCAACCGCCAGAGCCCGCGCGATGCAAAGCCGCTGCTGCTGCCCGCCGGAGAGCTCGTACGCCGACTTGTGAAGATGATCCTTCACTTCCTCCCACAGCGCGGCGTGCCTCAAGCTCTTTTCCACCGTATCGGCCAGGGAACCTTTATACCCGTTGATCCGCGGGCCGTACGCCACGTTGTCATAAATCGATTTCGGGAAAGGGTTCGGCCGCTGAAACACCATGCCTATCTGCCGTCGCAGAGCGGTTACGTCTTGCGCAAGAATGTTCTGGCCATCCAGCAGGATTTCCCCTTCTAATCGTGACGTGGAAACTGTTTCGTGCATGCGATTCAGGGTGCGCAGCAGCGTCGATTTGCCGCAGCCCGAAGGCCCGATCAGCGCAGTCACCCTTTTATCGGCAATCCCCATGTTGATGTCGAACAGTATCTGCTTTGGGCCGTAGAAAAAATTCAGCTTGGTAATGGTCATCCGCATCGGCAATGGGGCGGCCGTTTCGCGGCCCGCGGGTGTGGTCAGATTGGTGACGATATTCACGGAGAACTCCGGCTTTGCGGACGCTTGCATTTAAGACCTCGGTACCGCGATGCCGCGGGACAATATCGTGCGCGCCATGATATTGATGATCAAAACGAGCCCCAGCAACACCAGCCCGGCGGCCCATGCCTGTCGGTGCCAGTCATCGTAGGGCGAAACCGCGTACGTGTAAATCATCACTGGCAGGGTTGCCGTCGGCTGCGACCACCCGTGGCTTTCGAAGCGGTTCCCAAATGCGGTGAACAGAAGAGGCGCAGTTTCTCCCGCCACGCGTGCCAACGCCAGCAGAATCGCGGTCATGATGCCCCGGTACGCCGCCGGCACAATCACGGTCACGATCGTCTTCCACTTGCTCGCGCCCAGCGCCATGGCGCCTTCCCGCAGCATCCGCGGCACGCTCTTCAGGAATTCTTCAGTGCTCCGCAGCGTGATCGGAATCATCATCATGCCCAGTGCGAAGGCTCCGGCGTACGCGGAGAAATGTTTGAACGGCAGCACCACCAAGCTGTACGCGAAAATGCCGATCACGATGGAGGGCACGCCGTTCAACAAGTCCGCCGCATATCTCACAACCGACGCCATGCCTTTGCCGCTGAATTCCGCCAGGTAGATCCCGCCCAGGAACCCGACAGGCACCCCCATGAGCGACGCAAGCAACAAAATCTTGCCGCTACCCGCAATCGCGTTGGCCATGCCGCCGCCCGCTTCTCCTACAGGCTTCGGCAGTTTGGTGAAGAAATCCCAGTTGATGGAAGTGCCGCCATTAAACACCAGGTAGCCGAGGATGAAGAAGAGAACCAGAACCGAGACAAAAGCGCACACGCCGGTCATCGCCAGCATGAAGTTGCTTACGAATTTTCGCCAGCGCAGCCTGCCGCTTATCATCCGCCCACCTCGCTGCCCTTTTGCGTGGTGACGACGATCAGCAGGCGGGCCAGTCCGTTCAGGATGAACGTCAGCAGGAAGAGGACGAGTCCCAGCGCGATCAGCGACTGCAAATACAAATCGCCCGTGGCTTCCGTAAATTCATTGGCGATCACCGCCGCGATCGAATAGCCGGGTGCGAACAGCGAAGCCGCAATCTTGGGCGTGTTGCCGATCACCATGGTCACCGCCATGGTTTCGCCCAGGGCACGGGCCAGCGCCAGAAAAATCGAGCCCATGATGCCGGTCTTCGCGAAAGGAACCACCACCTTCCAGGTCGATTCCCATCGCGTGGAACCCAGGGCCAACGCCGCCTCCCGCTGGTCGCGCGGCACGGAAAGCAGAACTTCGCGCGACACCGAAATAATGTAAGGGATCACCATGATCGCCAGCACAATGCCTGCGGTCATGAAGCCGACTCCATACGACGGCCCCTTGAAGATCGGCAGATACCCAAACGGTTTGTTCAACGCCGGATAAATGACGGTCCGCATCAGCGGCACAACGATGAAGACGCCCAGCAATCCATAAATCACGCTGGGCACGGCCGCGAGCAGGTCAATGAAAAATTGGAGTGTGTCGGAAACGCGCGGCGGCGCCAACTCCGCCAAAAAAATCGCCGCGCCGATTCCCAGCGGCACCGCAATCACAAGCGCGACCGCTGAGGTGACCATGGTCCCGTAGACGAACGGCAGCGCGCCGTACTGGTCCACAATCGGGTCCCACACCGAGGTCACAAAAAAGTGAAATCCAAACTTTTGTCGCGGCAGCGCCGAATTTACCCACAGCTCCCACACCAGCGCCGCTGTGATCAAGACTACCGTCGTTGCAAACAGCAAAGTGACCAACCGCGCGATTTCATCTCCGTCGCGCAGCTTCGCAAAAAACGAACGCGAGCCCGTTACCGGGCCCGCGCCTTTCAAGGCTGTAGTGGTTGTTGCCACGTCTCTCCGGCCGCTCTACTGGATATTGTTGATGGCCTTCTTTTCCTTCTCCACCACTTCCTTCGGCAGCTTCGCGTAGGAAAGCGTTTCCACTGAATCCTGGCCGTCGCTCAGCATCCATTTCAGGAAGCCCTTGACGGCGTCGCGCTTCCCGGCGTCCTGGAATTTCTGCGGAATCAGCAGCCATGTGAAGCTCGAAATGGGATACGCCGTTTTTCCCGGAGCATTCGTGATGCTCACGCGGAAATCATCCGGCATCTCTTTGGCCGCGCCGGAGGCAGCCGCCGTGACGCTCGCCAGATCCGCTTTCACGAAATTCCCCGAAGAGTTCTTCACGGTCCCATAAGGGATGTTATTTTGCACCGCGTAGACGTTCCCTTGCTGACTTTGCTTTTCCACTCGTCGCTGACCTTCGAAAGATAGTCGGTCCAAATATAACTCGTGCCACTGCCATCGGAGCGGTGAACCACCAGGATATCCGCGGCCGGCAAGTTCACGCCTTTGTTCACGCTCGTTATGGCCGGGTCATTCCACTTCGTAACTTTTCCGAGGAAGATTCCCGCCAATGCATCCGGCGTGAAGTTCAGGGGAGTGGTTACACCCTCAACGTTGTATGTCGGCACGGCTGCACCCAGCACTGTTGGAAAATGCAGGATCCCAATGCCGTTGTGCTTTTCCTGAAATGCCTTGATCTGGTCGTCGTTCATCGGACCGTCGGTCGCCCCAAAATCCACCGTTCCTTCGGTTACTTGCTTGATGCCTGCGCCTGAACCCACCGACTGGTAATTGAATTGAAAGTTGGGATTCTTCGTGTGGTAGACGTCAAACCATTTCGAATAGATGGGATACGGAAACGTTGCACCCGCTCCGTTGATTAACAATGCGTTGT
>WNFQ01002136.1_pt1 | contig 14243 bp, 11 predicted proteins | sample 5400171 | NCBI WGS metagenome assembly WNFQ01 (sample SAMN13153356, study PRJNA577476) | soil metagenome | isolation source: 20 cm soil under Madrone tree | place: USA:California | collected 2016-06-14
CGTACGGCGAGACGCAGCGCGCCGGCGTTGTCGAAGGTCCAACCAGCGATGCGCTCGGTGTTCTGGCGCATGAGGGTGCGCTCGCCGGTCGAGATGCGAATGCGATAGAGATCGTGCCACGACTTGTCGCGATCGTTGATTCCAACATACATGATGTCGGGATCACTCCTTGGAACATCGAAAATTTCCGCGCGCACACCCTTGGCGGCAGTGAGATTCCGTGCGGTCGGAACTTCCTGACCCGCGGCGGGAGCCGAAGTCGGATCGACAGCGTAGACGTTGTAATTCTCGTCGCCGAGCTGGTCCTGGACGTAGAGGATGTACTTACCGTCTCTGCTCCAGAAGTACTGGGTGACCGGACGCTTCGTGTCGTTGGTCATGAGCTTCGCGGCGGTGTACGGATCGCCGATTCGCTTGACCCAGACGTTGCGCGTGTCCTTGTACGGCTTGAGGAACGAGATGTAGCGGCCGTCGGGAGAAATCTGGGCGCCGGAGATTTCCGGGTTGCCGAAGAACAGCTCGCGGTCGATGAGCGGCGGGAGCTTGCCGCTCTGCGCCGAGCTTGCAACGGGCGCGGTGAACACGATGCCGATCGCGAGCGTGCCGGCGAGGGCGCGTGCGCTACGAATGACGGAAGACCTCATATGGCTCTCACGGCGCATATTGTGGCGGATGGCGAGGAGATGTCTCGCCTAACCTAAGGCCGGAGGTAATGCGCCACCAGCACACGATAACTGAAAACTACCCTGCCGCCCGCGGCCCGCTTCCCGCTTCCCGCTTCCCGCTTCCCGCTTCCCGCTTCCCGCTTCCCGCTCAAGCGACATAGACAGTTTAATTGGCGCTCTGGGAAAAAACTGTCGCGTAAGAGAACTGTCCCATCGTCTTCAGCGCGTAGCGTTTAAGCGCGCAGCGGGGAGCGGGCAGCAGCGTAGTTGAGTCTGGAGCAGCGTAGCTGAGTCTGCAGTAGCGTAGTTGAATCTGCAGCAGCGTAGCTCAGTCTTCGGTAACATTATCGGAACCGGAGGATCGTCCTGGAAAGAACTGGTGAGGTGCCACCACCGCAGACGGAACCGAGGGACCGACTTGTCGGCCCGGGCGTGCTGCTCGTCGCTGTCGCATTGCTCATCGTCGTCGGCTTCGGGTACTGCGCGAGCCGGCTGACGCCCGGCGCGCTGTTCGGTCGCAACGAGACGAACATCACCCACGATGTCGTCGTCGATCAGATCAAGGCGGTGGCGAAGCTCGTCTCGAGCGAAGCGACCGTTCGCGATGTCATCGTCTACGAGAACACGTGGTACGGCTCGACCAAACGCTCGCTCGTCGTGGTGACAGGGCGTCTGCTCGCGGGGATCGACCTGCGCGATAATCCCGACGTGATAATCGATCACGAGCGCAGGAAGATCACGATCCGCATCCCTCCCGCGAAGCTCATCGCCGTCGAGATTCGTGACATGCAGACCTACGACGAGCGCGGCGGACTTTGGAACCCGTTCACGCGTGAGGACAGGGACGCGATTCAGCGACAGGCGAGAGTGCAGCTCACGGCGGCGGGTGGACAACTCGCGCTGCTACGTCACGCAAACGAGAGCGCGATTGAGCTATTGCAGCTGTTGCTGGCGAAGGACGGGTACACGGTTGATGTCGGGGTGCGGCAATAAGAAAACTGCCACTTATGACTACCGGCCAGGGGCTGTCGGCGGATCGGCTGAGGGCCGCGTGCGAAGGACGCGATTGGTCGATGTTCGTATTCCCCTGGGCACCCTGCATATCGGGCACGGGCCCATCTTCGGCTCCTTTCCGTAAATCAGACTGACAGGACCCAGCACCCGCGCGGTGTCGGTGAGCGAAACGGTCAGCGTCATCAACTGTCCGGTGATCTGTCCTGTGAACCGAGCCGGATGGTCGATGCCGCGATTCACCGGATACGCGTCGACATTGTAGGTCCCGGTGGCTTCGAACCGGCCATCGGCGTCGGGGTGAATCGGGCCCACTGCGTCGCCGAGTGTGCAACCGATGTGGACGTGCACATCGGTGTCGTTGACAATCAACCCCGCATTGTCACCGCCCCACGTGCCAACGACTTCGGTGATGCGCGTCGAAGTGGCGGCGGAGCACGCGACAACCGCGAAAGCTGAGAGGGCTACAGTGATTCGCATTCTACCCGAACCCTAGGGTTCGTACTTGGAAGTGTCAACTGGATGATTCCCCCCTGGGTGAATGCAACGCATTCTGCTTGTGCACGTAGCCGTCGGCCGACCCGCCGACAGCCCCCGGCCGGTAGTCGTAAGTTGCAGTTCGCACTTGCATTCGCTCAGCGTACCCGGAGCACGATCTTGCCCAAGACGTGCCCCCGCGCCAGACGCTCATGCGCCAGCCTTGCGTCGGCTAGCGGGAACTCCGCCGCGATCGGCACCTGCAGCCGCGCCGATTCTATCGCCCGCCCCAGACGCTCGAACTCCTCGCGGCCTGGCGTGCCGTCGTATGGTTTCGTCTTGATCCCGCGCCGACGCTTCGGCTCGGGATCGATCCCGTTCGGATAGGCGAGCCGTCCGCCTTTCCGGAGTGCGTCGATGCAGCGCTCCAGCGTATCGCCACCCGCAAACGCCAGGACCGCGTCGACACCGTCCGGCGCGAACTCTTGCGCGGCACGGGCGATGTCGCCGTCCCGGCCGTCGACTGCCGCGTCCGCACCCAGCTTGCGCACGAGCGCGACGCCATCCGAACCGGACGCGGTCGCCAACACGCGCGCGCCACGCAGCTTCGCGAACTGGACCGCGAACACACCCAAGCCGCCGGACGCGCCGTAAATGATCACGCGCTCGCCCTTCTTCACGCGCAGCGCGTCGTCGATCCCCTGAAGCGCCGTTATCCCGGCGATCGGGACGGCACCTGCCTGCTTCAAGTCGAGACCCATCGGCACCACCGCCGCGTCCTCCGCCGATACAACGTACTCGGCGTAGAACCCGCCCTTGGGATTGCTCCAGGTGTACGAGTAAACTGGCTCGCCCATTTTAAAGCGACGCACACGTGATCCCACCGCCGCGACCGTCCCTGAGCCGCCCGCGCCGAGCACGAGGGGGAAACGCGGTTTTTTGCCGTCCAGGGACCATCCGCCCCGGATATCGGCATCCCATCCGCCAACTTCGGCGGTGTGCACCGCGATCAGCACTTCGCTGGCAGTTGGGACCGGCACCGGCAACGTGTGCATCGTCAATACCTCGGGCCCGCCGGAGCGATCGATCGCCACCGCGTTCATGGTCTTGGGAATGTTCGTGGGCTGTACCGCCGGGCGGGTCTTTACGCTCATTCGTTCCTCGGGTCAAACCTGATGATCTTCGCGACGCAATAAGCGCGCTGCCGTGGCATCCTTGTCATATGAAATCCGTCCTCACGCCACTCATTCTCGGAAACGCCAAAGCCGAGGAGCGTGCAATGGACGAGGTCGAGCTGAAGCTACAGCTCGAGCGGGCGCACGCCGACTGCTTCGGCTGGGCGATGGCGTGTTGTGGACGCGATCGCGACGACGCCGAGGAGGTTCTTCAGACCGTGTATCTCACAGTGCTTGATGGACGTGCGCGCTACGACGGGAGGTCGACCTTCCGCACCTGGCTGTTCGGCGTGATTCGTCGAACGGCCGCATCGGAGCGGCGCAAGGCGTGGCTGCGTGGACTGCTGCTGGAGCGCGAAGCGGCAAGGGGAACGCGGGAGGCGGGAATTATCGCCCCGAATCCGTTTGCCCCGCCGGACGCGGAGGTCGACCACGAATCGCGGCGCGACGGCTTGAATCACTCGCTCGGCCGTCTCGCCAAGCGACAGCGTGAGGTGCTCCAGCTCGTTTTCTACCACGACCTGACGGTCGAGGAAGCCGCCGCTGTAATGAACGTTAGCGTTGGCTCCGCGCGGACCCACTATGCGCGTGGCAAGGCGAACCTCGCCGCGATGCTCGGCGACGCAAAGGAGCTGTGACGATGATGGACGACAGTGAGATTCGCCAACGCTTCGCGCAGCTGCGTGAGGCCGATCAAGAGAGTGCACCGGGCTTCGCGCAGACTTACGGGCGCGCTCGCGCGAGTCGGAGCTTGCGTGCGACAAGGCGCGTGCGGCCCCCTGTGATCGCCACGGCAGCAGCCGTCGTGATCGCCGCGCTCGGGCTAGCGTATGCGCGATCGTTCTCGCCGCCCTTGACTGCGCCTGAGATCGCCACCTGGCGCGCGCCGACGGATGTCCTTCTCCGCACTCCAGGCAGCGAGCTGCTCGGTGAGATGCCCGCACTTGGCGCATCCGTTCTGGATACGATGATTCCCAAACCTTCGAACAGAGGAACCTGACCATGAGACTTTCAATTCTTGGCCTCGCGTTTGTGCTCAGCGCCGCGAGCTTAGCGGCCCAGGGACCGCCGGGACAGCGCGGTCCCCAACCGGGCCCGACACCAGACGACTTCGGACGCAACTTCTTCCCGCCGGAGCTGGTGATGCAGCACCAGAGTGAAATCGGACTGCAGGACTCGCAGCGCGCGGCGCTCGCCTCCGCCATCCAGCAGGCGCAGGGCAAGTTCACGGACGTGCAGTGGAAGCTGAGCGCCGAGGGCGAGAAAATGGGGCGTCTGCTTCAGCCTGCGCAGGTGGACGAGACGCAAGTTCTCGAGGAAGTCGACCGCATCCTGGCGCTGGAGCGCGAGATGAAGAGGACGCAGATTTCGCTGATGGTGCGCATCAAGAACACGCTCACGCCAGCGCAACAGGCGAAGCTGACGGAGATACGAGGTCCTGCTCGATTTCTATATTGACGGCCAGGCGAAGATTGACGGCCCAGGCGAAGCTGACGGACACACGAAACCGGAACGAGTGGGTGTATCCACACGCACGCCCATTCCACTCACGTTCATAGCGCAACCCGGCGCAGCAGCTGTGCGTTCACGGCCACGACTACTGTACTGAAAGACATAAGGATCGCGCCTAACGCCGGATTCAGCACGATCCCCCACGGTTCGAGCACGCCCGCCGCGAGCGGAATTGCGACGACATTATAGCCGGCTGCCCACCAGAGATTCTGTACCATCTTGCGATAGGTCGCTTTGCTGAGCGTGATGATTCTTGCAACGTCGCGGGGATCATTTCTGATCAATACCACGTCGCCCGCCTCAACGGCGACATCCGTACCTGCTCCGATCGCTATGCCAACATCAGCGGTCAGGAGAGCCGGTGCATCGTTCACCCCGTCGCCGACCATCGCAACGCGTTTTCCTTTGTGCTTCACCTCGTCGATTTTTGAGGCCTTCTGGTCTGGCAGTACTTCGGCGAACACCGTTCTTATTCCGAGCTCCGTTGCAACTGCATCAGCCACCTGCTTCGCGTCTCCGGTCATCATGATGACCTCGATTCCCTGCTGTTGCAGGCGTTGCACGGCTTCGTGGGATTCTTCACGAATTGCATCCGCAATGGCTAACACAGCGAGGGCTGTCCGACCGTCGACGAGAGTGATCGCCGCTTGTGCCCGACTAGTCGCACGATCGAGCGCGTCCCGCAGCTCCGGCGCGAGCTCGATGCCGAGCTGACCAATTAGTGCGGGACCGCCGATCGTCAACGACCGTCCTTCGACTACCGCTTTAGCCCCCTGACCCGGAATCGCCTGAAACTGTTCCGCCCGCGACAAAGAAAGGCCGCGTTCCTTCGCACTTTTCACGACGCCCTGAGCGATCGTGTGCTCAGATTCCTGTTCGAGTGAAGCCGCTAGTCTTAGGGCTTCATCCGTGGATAGCCCGGCCGCTGCGGTAACCTCGACGACGCGGAATTCCCCGCGTGTGAGGGTTCCGGTCTTGTCAAAGAACACGGCATTGAGATTTCGCGCTTCTTCCAAGCCGCGGCGGTTGCGAACCAGGAGTCCGGCTCGAGCGCCGAGCGTAGTCGAAATCGCAATGACAAGGGGAATTGCCAAGCCCAAGGCATGAGGACACGCAATCACCAGGACAGTGACGACACGTTCGACTGCAAACGCTGGTGTCGCTCCGGCGAGAAGCCAAGCCACGAGTGTAATCACCGCGGACGCGATGGCGATCACCGTGAGGAAGAATGCTGCACGGTCGGCGAGCGCCTGCGCCCTGGATCGGGAGGTCTGAGCTTGCTCAACGAGCCGCATGATTCCGGCAAGCGCTGTACGCTCCCCTGTTCCAGTCACTTTGACTCGGAGTGAGCCAGATCCATTGAACGTCCCAGCGATCACCTTTTCCCCAAGTCTTTTGTCAACAGGCCGTGACTCGCCGGTGATCATTGCCTCATTCACGGCGCTCGTTCCTTCGACGACGGTGCCATCAGCGGGAATGCCTGAGCCCGGACGGATCAGGATTACGTCACCCTCGCGAAGATCTGATACCGGTACCTCCTCCGTTCTCTCTCCGACAAAACGAACGGCGGTATCTGGCACCAGCTTCGCCAGCTCCCTTAGCGCGCCCTGTGCTTGTGAGATCGAGCGCATCTCGATCCAATGACCGAGGAGCATGATGGTGATGAGAGTCGACAACTCCCACCACAGATCCATTCCGGGAAAGCCGAACGTTACGGCGAGGCTGAACACGAACGCCACGATGATCGCGAGAGAGATCAGCGTCATCATGCCAGGGAGTCTGCTCTTTATCTCCCCAACGGCACCCTGCAGGAACACCATCCCGCCGTAGAAGAACAGGATCGTTCCGAAGACAGCCGGGATGTACGGCGACCCGGGAAATGTCGGCGCGTGGAAGCCGAGCCACTGCTGAATCATCGGCGACCAGACGACAGTTGGCACTGTTAGAACAATTGACCACCAGAATTTGTCGCGGAACATCTCTACCATGTGGCCGGCGTGCGGGTCACGCCCCTGATTCGCCGGGTGCATCTCATGTCCCGCGTGATGCGAATGACCGCTGTCGTGTCCATCTGACGGCGGAGTCCCCGCAGGCGGGCGAGCCATGCCCGCGTGTGAGTCATGCATAGAGGAGTGATTCACTTCGAGAACTCCATTAGCTGGCCAATCGGCCCAGAGGGGCATGCGCATGATCATCGATCGGACCACCGTCAGCGTTTGTGACGGCCGGACGCAAGAGCTGTCTCTCGCGCCATAGCGAGTAGATAGCGGGCAGCACGATCAGCGTAAGCCCCGCGCTTGTGATCAGTCCGCCGACCATCGGCGCTGCAATCCTCTTCAATACATCCGACCCGGTCTCCTGACTCCAGAGGATCGGCACCAGCGAGAGCGTAATGGCAGCGACGGTCATCATCTTGGGTCGGAGTCGCTCGACGGCACCAAACTCTACTGCCGCGTCCAATCCTTTACGCGTTGGCGCCGATCCAGCTTGCCGGCTGGATGCGACGCTGTGGTCCCAAGCCTGATCCAGATAGATGAGCAACACGACCGCCGTTTGCGCTGCCACGCCTGCGAGTGCGATAAACCCGATGGCAACCGCGACGCTCAGGTTGTAGCTCAAGATCCACATGAGCCATACGCCGCCAGCCAACGCGAACGGAAGCGACAGCATCACGATCAAACTCTCGGCTGTGTTTCGGAAATTGAAATAGAGAAGGCCGAAAATGATGAGGAGCGTGATCGGCACGACCACGCGCAGCCGCTTCGCCGCACGCTGCATCGACTCGTACTGACCGGACCACTCGAGTCGATATCCCGTCGGCAAAGCAAGACGCTTTTCCAGGAGGTGCTTCACTTCACCGACATACCCGCCAACATCACGGTTTCTCACGTCGACGTAAACAACATTGTTGAGATACCCATCCTCGGATTTGATCAGCGTCGAACCCTGCACAACTTTGATGCTAGCCAGCTCTCCCAGCGCGATCTGCGCGCCTGAAGGGGTAGCAACTAGCACCTGGGCGATGGCTTGAGGATCGTCTCGCAACTCTCGCGGATAGCGAACCAGCACCCCGTATCTCTCCCGGCCCTCGATTACCTGCCCAACGTCCATTCCACCGACAGCGGTGCTTAGCGCCATTTGGACATCGTCGCCTGTCAGACCGTAGCGGGCGGCTGCCGCGCGATCGACAGTTACATCCAGGTACCGCCCACCCATCGCACGCTCTGCAAATACGGCGCTGGTTCCGCGCACCGAGGGCAATATTCCCTCGATCTGTTTGCCTATCCTGTCGAGCGTCGCCAAGTCGGGGCCAAAGATCTTGATTCCGACCGGAGTCTTGATTCCTGTGGCGAGCATGTCGAGCCGGTTCTTGATTGGCATGCTCCACATGTTCGCGACGCCCGGCGTCTTCACGGTGGTGTTGGCCTCCGAAACAATCGAGTCGTAGCTCACGCCCGATCGCCAATCTTTCTTGTCTTTCAGCACCGCGATCGTTTCGATCATCGACATTGGTGCCATGTCAGTGGCGCTCTCCGCTCTCCCGATCTTTCCCAGCACCATCTGGACTTCCGGAATCCGGGCGAGCGCGGCGTCACGCTGCTGGAGTATCAGCTTTGCCTCACCCGAGCCGACGCCGGGAAAGAGCGAAGGCATGTCCATGATGCTGCCTTCGTTCAAAGGCGGCATAAACTCACTTCCCAATCTTGACCACGGGAACAGGGTGACGAGTAAGAATCCACCTGCTACAGCGATTGTCGGCCAGCGGTGGCGGAGGACAAACTCAATGACCGGGCGATAAATGCGAATGAGGAATCGATTTACCGGATTCGCGGACTCCGGCTTGAGATCGCCGCGGATGAAAAACCCCATCGCTACCGGTACGAGTGTGATTGAAAGGATCGCGGCCGAAGCCATCGCGAGCGTCTTTGTCCAGGCGAGCGGTTTGAAAAGTCTCCCTTCCTGATCCTGAAGGGCGAATACCGGGAGAAAGCTCGCGGTGATAATGAGGAGCGAAATAAAAAGTGGTCCGCCCACCTCCTGCGCCGCTTCTCGCACGAGTTGCCAATGCGTTTTTGCTCGGCCGTCCGAGCCATTCCGCTCGATATGCTTGTGAAGGTTCTCCACCATCACGATCGCCGCGTCGATCATCGCACCAATTGCGACCGCGAAGCCACCGAGGCTCATGATGTTCGCGCTTAACCCGAGCATTCTCATGGCGAGAAACGCCATCAGAAGGCCGATTGGCAAAGTTACGATGGCCACCAGTGCGCTCTGCGCGTGAAATAGAAAGAGGACTGTCACGAGCGCGACGATGATCGATTCTTCTATCAGCTTTCCGCGCAGTGTTCGAATCGCGGCGTCAATCAAACCCGAGCGGTCGTATCCACCGACAAAGCGCACACCTTTCGGGAGGGAGCCCTGTACTTCGATCATTTTCTCTTTCACGGCCTTGATAACGGCTAGAGGATTCGCGCCGTACCGCATTACGACCCAGCCGGTTACGATCTCGCCTTTGCCATTGAAGTCAGTGATGCCCCGGCGGAGGGCGGGTCCAATCTGAACGTTTGCCACATCGCCGACTGTTATCGGAGTGCCACCCGGCGCTGTTGCCACCGAGACGTGACGAATGTCATCGATGCTCGTGAATCGGCCACGTCCGCGCACGACGTACTCTGACCCGCCCATCTCCAGCACACGTCCGCCAACATCATGATTTGAATTGCGCACCGCGTCAGCCACCTTTTCGACGGGAATCCCGAAGGCAAGAAGCTTGGTCGGATCGATCTCGACCTGGTATTCCTTCTGGAATCCACCCAGAGAAGCGATCTCGGCCACGCCGGGAACCGATGTCAAAGCCGGACGTACGACGAAATCCTCGATGCCCCGCAGCTGGGCAAGATTTAGCGTGCCCGTAGTGTCGGCCAGGATGTACTGCATCACCCAGCCAACCCCGGTCGCATCCGGACCAAGCATCGGCTGCGCGCCAATAGGAAGCTTGTCGCGCACGCCGTTCATGTACTCGAGCACTCGGCTGCGCGCCCAGTACAGATCGGTGCCGTCCTCGAATACGACGTACACCGCCGACAAACCGAACAAGCTCATTCCGCGAACGAACTTTATGTGCGGAACTTTGAGCAGCTCTGTCTCCAGCGGATAAGTGATCTGATCCTCGACGAGCTGCGGCGCCTGACCCGGCCACTCGGTCATCACAATGACTTGGGCGTCCGACAAATCCGGAATGGCGTCGACGGGAGTCCGGAGCATCGCCCAGATGCCGGCGAGCGAGAGAACGACCGTAGCCAGCAGGACCGCTTTCTTGTGAGAGATCGACCAGTTGATGATTCGATTGAGCATGGCGGCCTACTTCTTTGAAGAAGGTGACATACCGGGCATTCCCCGCATGTCGGCACCTTTTGCGTCGACCGCGCTGCTGGGCGCGGGCGTCATGCCCGACATTGTGTCTCCTTGTCCCCGCATACCGATCATGCTCTTCATGACCTCACCGAGGTTGGACTCGGAGTCGATCAGGAATTGGGCGGACGTAACCACACGCTGCCCCGAAGCGAGCCCGCTCAGGACCTCCACTAGATCGCCGCTTGTTCGCCCAAGGCGGACCGTCTGAGCGGTGAGCCTGCCATTCCCAACATCGACGAACACCAGTGCTCGCTCGCCGGTCTGGACGACAGCGGAGCGCGGCACCGTGAGCGCCGATTGCGTTGAGCTATTGAGGACTACCGTCGCGTACATCCCGGGCTTGATACGGCCATCCGAGTTCGGGACGGTGATTCGCGCCTTCACCGTTCTCGCCTGCTCGCCCAAAATCGGATCGATGTAAGTGACTCGTCCGGTGAACGGCCTCCCCGGGTAGCTCGTGAACTGGAGAGCTGCGCCTGCGCCGATACCTACGCGCCCGGCGTCTTCTTCGCGGAGCTGTGCTTCGACCCAGACGTCCGACAGATCCGCAATCGTGTAAAGCTCTTCTCCGGCCTGGATCGATTGTCCCTGCACCACCTTTTTATCGATCACAAATCCTGCTGCTGGCGCGGAGAGCGTGACGGTTCTCATCGGCCGTCCAGTCCGAAGTACCTCGTCTATCTGGGCGTCCGATACGTCCCACAACCGCAGTCTTTCTTTAGCGGCAGCGAGCAGGTCCGTGCTGCTGCCGGATACTCCGGGAACGCTGCTCGCGCCAATTGTCCGCGACAATCGCGCGGAAACGAGCAGCTCTTGCTCGGCGGCCAAGAGGTCGGGCGAGAAAATCGCCGCCAATGGTTCACCTCGCCTTACCGGCTGACCCACGAAGTTCACGTAGAGCTTCTCGACGTACCCACCGAACTTTGGTGTGACCTTGGCGAGTCGCGTCTCGTTGACCACAACGGTTCCAACCGTCCTCACCTCGTTGGAAAGTGGACGCAGCGTAACGGTGCCGAAGGTCACGCCGAGCTGTTGGATTTGTTTTGGTGTGAGGGCGACGACGCCGGCCGAGGTCGCGCTCATCCCCGGCATATCATTCATCTGAGTCGTGCTTGTTGAAGACTTCGCGGAGTCATTCGACGAATAGATCGTGTGGCCGGATTTCTTTATCGTCAGCGTGGAGATGACAATGACAACAATCACAGCGGCCCCCGTCCAGAGCGTCACTCTCTGAGCTCGTGTCATCGGAGGATCTCCGAGCCGACAAGTTGCTCGAGCTCCGCCAGATTTTTCGCGAAGTCTGAGAGCGAGCGGTAGTACTCTGTTTCGTACGTGAAGAGCGTGTTCTGATTGTCGAGCACCGTGAGCAAGTCCGTCTTTCCCGATTGGTAGCTCGCGAGCGCGGCTGTTGCCGCCGCGCCTCCCTGGGGAAGGATCGCCTTCGCGTAGATCGCCAACTGGGTACGGCCTCGCTCTAGCTCACTTACCAACCGTGCGACTTGCGCTCGTATCGAATTGACCCTTGCACGGTGTTCCGACTCCATCGCGGCTAATTCGGCTCTGGCCTCGGCAAGCTCCTGATCCTGGCGCGCACGTTTATGTATCGGCAGAGGAATGGAAACCGCGGCGGTAATCATGTCGGGTCGCTGATTCCGCTGGCCGTATTGAAGTGAAACGTCGAAATCTGGTTTAGAAGCCTTTCGAGCAAGCTCCACCCGCGCGGACTGCGCCGCGATGTTCGCTTCATGCTCCCTCAGGGTTGGATTCTGGCGAACTGCGAGATCCTGCAGCTCGGCGAGCGGAGGAATTGGCGAATCCATTGTACGCGCGCCCAACGTCTGTGCGGCGAATCGAATGCGGTTAGGATCTGCCGGGATTGCCGCTTGAACTATTCGCTCGGGAATCGAGACGGACGGAATCGGTGTCGTGTCGTCCCGGCTCAGCGTCGCGTTGAGTTCAGCCGACGTCGCACGTCGCTCTTCCAGAAGCGCACTCGCGGCCTCACCGAGTCGAGCCGCTTCTACTCGCGCTTTGAGGACGTCCTGCTGGCCACCAGTGCCTGAAGCATAGTGAGCTTCGGTGACCTGGATCACGTCGGCGAGAACTGATCGATTTCGCTCTACGATTGTGAGCGCACGGTCAATGTACGCGAGCTCGAAGAAAGCGGTGCGGACATCTCGTGCTACTGCGAGCCGTGCCGCATCCAGACTTGCTCTTGCCGCATCCACTTCCCTCTCAGCCGCTTGCCGTCGAAGCGAGAGCTTGCCCGGGTATGGAACAGTCTGGCTGACGCCGATCATTTTCATCGTCATCGGGTCGCCAGGAACAGAGGACCCTGCGCTCACTTGACCGCCCGCGCTCGCGGCCTTCTCGTTGCCCAGAGGCAGATTCTCAATGCCAGCCACTAGCATCGGGTCGGCCCAAGCCGCTGCCGGCCCCACCCGCGCAGCGGCAGCAGTCACACGATCTATAGCGGCCTGGAGTGATGGGTTCGCAGAGCCTGCTCGCGCAAGAAAAGATTCGAGGGAACCAGACGTCTGCGCGCGCGCTGGTGATGCAAGCAACGCGATGGCCGCGCATGAGGCGAGCGCAGCCAGCACGGGACGAGGCACTCCCGCTCGTCGCTTTGGATTGAGGTAAAACATATTCCGTTTGTGAAAGAGTCCACGGGAAGACGCGACGATCCGAATGGAGTGCGTTAATCCCCCGACGCATCCGCTTTGGATGAGTCGGAACTACAACTGCCAGATTGTGTTGTGGACTACGCCCGAGGAGGCGGGGGCTCGGGCGGCGTTGCTACGGAGAGTGGGGTGAGCGAAACTCCGACTGCGATGCGCTCTGGAACAGCATTGGTATGCCCTAATGCAGTGGTGCCCGACGTGAGCGCGGCCGGCGCGCACGGCACCATTGACTGACACCCATCGGGCGCCCACGGGAACCTGCATGGACCAGCCGGGGCCGGAACCGAACCGGGCAAAGTTGCCGCAGTCGTGTGCACGATCACGCCGGAATTCATCGCCGAGCTCGTCATTCCCATCTTGGCCATTGGATCGGGACTGACGGAATCGACACAGGCGAAGCCGCTCGTGACCATGACAAAGGCCACGAGGAACACGGCAGAGATGAGACCCGTGATGCGGGACAGGTTTTGCATCATGTTAACCATATAGTGAGTCGACGCCCTTCGAAAGAGGACTTATTGAGACGAAGGGCGTCGCCGTGGCGTTGGCAAGAGAGACGCTTATTTCTGTGACCAGCGGTTGTTGGTCGAGTCGGCATCCATCCAGATGCCTCCGTTGAGCAAGAGCGATTGAAGCGACTTACTCGTTGAGACCGCGACTGTCGTTCTCTTCTGATCGGCAGCCCAGATCGCCGGCGTCTCGTGGATCACTTCGCTGGTGCCATCGGTGTAGTGAACCTGGAAATCCATCGGCGCCGGCATGCCACCGATGTTGTTGACGATCACCGAGTATCCATTCCCCGTTTTCTCGACACCGCCAACCGCGAGATCGATGTAGTTGTTGCTGAAGTACCAGCTATTCCAGTACCAGTTCAGATTCTGACCCGTGACATCGTTGACGGTGTTGAAGAAATCCCAGGGAATCGGGTGCTTGCCATGCCACCGATCCATGAACGCGTGCAGAGCTTTCCCGAACGCGGCATCGCCCAGCATGTCCTTGAGCGCGAGGTAGCCGAGCGCTGGTTTCCCGTACGCGTTGTCGCCGTAGGCATTGCCGCTCAAGCCGTCGGCCGGCGTGACGATAGGGAGGTCCTCCAGTGGCGAAGGGTTCGTCGCCCAGTTGTTCACGCGGAACTGCTCGAAGAAACCGGCTGCCCTCCCCTTTCCGAGATCGGCGGTGCCGATCAGGTTCTCGAAAGTCGTGGCCCAGCCCTCGTCCATCATTGCGTACCGCGTCTCGTTGATCCCCATGTAGAACGGGAACCAGCTGTGCGCGATTTCGTGCTCGACCACGAACCGCGAGAAGAT
>WNFQ01008180.1_pt1 | contig 14241 bp, 12 predicted proteins | sample 5400171 | NCBI WGS metagenome assembly WNFQ01 (sample SAMN13153356, study PRJNA577476) | soil metagenome | isolation source: 20 cm soil under Madrone tree | place: USA:California | collected 2016-06-14
ATCGATTAGCAACTTCACGATATCGAGGTACCCACTGGCCGATGCGAAATGCAGCGGGGTCCAGCTATCTGTATTTTGAGCGTTAACTTCAGCACTGCGCTCTATCAAGAGCCGTGCGAGGCCAAGGTATCCATATCGTGACGCATAATGCAGGGAAGTCCAATGTTGTAAATCGCGTTCGCCCACCTCAGAACCACGGTCTAGCAATAGCCTTGCGATGGCGAGGTGTCCACATCGTGATGCCGCGTGTAATGGAGTGAGGCCATTCTTATCCCCGTAATTCATGGCTGCAACATTATCTATTAGGAAGCGCGAAACGTCAAGCTTCCCATGACGACAGGCCAGGTGCAACGGTGTCTCTTGGTTCTTATTCCGAACATCGAGATTTGAGCCTTTTCGAAGTAATAGTTCCGCGATGCCGCGATGCCCACATTGCGCCGCCGCGTGTAGTGGGGTCCAGCCTTCATTGTCGGTGACACTCACGTCCGCGTTGCAATTTACGAGGAGCTGTGCAATCTCGAATGATGACTCCGCCGTTACGAGCTGTCCACCCTGTGATGCCCTGTGGAGCGGAGTCCTGCCCAGCTCATCACGAGAGCGTGAATCTGCACCATTTTTAAGGAGCAGCGTTGCGACCTCTAAATGTCCTTTGACAGAGGCGGCGTGTAACGGAGTCGTATGAGAACCACCCCTGCTATTGACGTCCCGTGAATTGGCAGCGATCAGGTGCTCCGCGATTCTATGGAATCCGCACAGAGAGGCATAATAGAGTGGCGAAGCATCTGGCCGGGTCGGGTGCATCGTGGACATGGGCTCTATCCAAGGCTGGTCGATGTCGTATAGCCAAACCCATGACGCAAAATGTGGCTTTTCAGGGTCAAAGAGATGCCTCATGGCCTCCAGAACGTCACGGTGCGCAGACACGTTCATAAACTGCGCATGATCGACCCAATGTCGAGCGGCATACAGAGCGAGGGGAAAGTGACCTATGGTGTTTCTGTCGATTTTGTCATCGAGTTGGAGGAGGACAGTGAGGCTAGCTTGCACAAGGACGGTATGCGCAGCTTCGGGAAGGATGTGAAAGTATGATAGACTTTCTTCAGCTGTCGCGAGTCGCTCCGAAGTCAAGAACTCCCTGATGGAGAAATGTGAGTACTGTATGACTTGGTGGCCTTCCCTATCGACGATGGAAATGAGACTGGAGCATGCAGACATCACCGCTTCTTCCGCCCTTTCTAGGCGCCATGCTGCATTAAATGTAGGGGGTGCTGCATCGTCGAACCGAATGGCAAAAATCTCCGCAAGTTCTTCAACGCGAAGAGGACGAACAGACACTGTGAGACATCGAAAGAGGCGTTGGGCATATTCTCGTTTCTCCTCATCAATGCCCTGGAGTATACGGCCATATGTGTCGTCCAACGTGTTTGGCAGGTCGTTCAACACACGTCGAACACTCGCAGGAAAAGTTTGACACAATCTGTCCACCTGGCAAACGGCCCAACGAAACCTACAATTCATGAGTTGCTACGATGAGTCCGATAACGAGTGACAAGGCATAGGATGACTTACATGCCATCCGATTTGTCAGAAAGCATATCGCAAGCAAGTTGCTTGACCTCTTCGCTCCATCTCTGTATCCTCTTGTCTGAATGGAAAATAGCTTTGATGTACTTGACTATATCCGCCCTTTGCCCACTCTCGTCATGGAGAGAAATCTTGAGACTTGTCAGCGGCTCGAAGACCTCTCGGATATCTAACTCCGGGCGACTAGCCACGCATAGACGTAGATTCGGGAGTTTCAAACCAACGAGTTCTTCAATCAGCTCTAGGACCACGCCGCGGGCGGACAGCCTCCTCGGGAGATTGGGGCATTCATCGAGAGCGTCGACAATGATATATATTGGACCTTGCTCCGGCAGACTCAGCATGTCTGTCATACATTTTTTGAGCATGTCAATATCCGGATTTTGAATGATGCCAGTATTATTTGAATATATCTGGGAGAGGACGCTGTAACAAGAATCCGATTTGGCAGAAAGCTGAAAAATGAGGGAGGAGAGAAGACCATAGCAGTCTTGCTTTTTGATATCCCGAAAATCAAAATAATAGTAGGCCATGGTGGCCAAACCGGCTGTATGCATGCCTTCAATGTCCTGGATGATTGCAGATCTAGTGGGCACTATGATTAACTTCGAATAAACCCGTAAAAGCCATCACATACAGAAGCGTGCTTTTCCCGGCCCCCGCTTCAACATCAAGTTAACAGTGCAAGGTACTCGTCGGTGGTTCAAAAACATACGTTTACCGTAAATCCACAAGAGCGACCCTCTCGCTTTCCATTCTGTTAATGCATTGCTCTCAAAAAACCATTTTCCAGTTCCATGATGTCGTGCCTTCCGAATGAAGTTGTGATTTATCGACGGGTCAGGGGGAGAGAGCCAGTGCTGGATGTCGCCACGTAGCTGGTCACCTATAAGATACCGTCAGTCTCTGCTAATGAAAGTAGGGATACCGGCAAACATCTCATTTCATTTAATATCTGGTGAAGAGAGACTACGACCTCGAGTCAGCATGGGGGGTTCTTGTCTCGCGGAGACACATACCCAAATCCTGTCGAATACTATCCGTCGATGCATTTCCATCTAGCAGAACATATGCTCAGAAACATATCTGCGATCAATCATGCAGGGTCACACACCTTCCATAACTACCTTCATATTACCCACAAGACCATGAACGACACCCAAGGTCTGTGTAGCAGTCATCCGAGCCTCTTCCTGAGTCAATCGATCCAATCTCTGGAGAGCAGTCTCTATATCGCTCTCCCCCAACAACCTCTTCGTAATCTTCTCTGTGGCACATTGAGCTACGGACAATGTATACGTACCAGCACACTTACTGAACACCCCCTGTTTGATTTGTTTTGTCGCCAGGGCAAGCACAGAAAGTAATTCCGCCATTATCTTGACGATTATGTTTATCATTATCGGAGTGGGTGGAATCGTCGTATAGATCTCCAGACGCTGTAGAAAATTCCCAAAGCACTCAAAGAGACTAACGAGAGCATCGTAGCTCGATGAAACCCCTTGGGCAGCCTGACATACTCATATCACAGGGAAACTGGGTGAAAAGCGTAATCAAGGGACGTACAGCAAGGAGAGCATCAAGTCCAATAAACAATGCGCTTGCCAGTGGGAAAGGGATTCGAACCTGATGTGGCTATGTCAAAAGACTTAACAGACGGAACGTGTGGCTCATCAGACTCACCGCTTCGCTGAGGACCTTGGAAAATGCCTGAAGAACCTTCACTGCTGGGCGAAGGCAACTTAGTAGCTTCCGTTTGCCATTGCGATATTCTTGAAAGGCCTTCTCTCGTTCGTGGAGTAGTGCAAGGATGTCTTCGGGTGAATTTGAAAGCTCCAGCCTTTTGGCAAAGGGGTTTTTAGAGAGGTCTATTCCAGTTATTTTGGCATAATCAGCCAAGGAGTCGATGATCAATTGGTAGTTAGAAGTGGAGGATGTTGGTTGTCCGGCCGATAACATTGTGATGAAAACAACGAATTGTTCACGTTCTTTTGTTCGGGGGAATAGAGTGAGGGAAGGGAGACACGGGTTCACGGATACGACGAGTTGGCGATATATCTGGGGGCGATGCAGACGGCGCAAGGCTATGGAGACACGAGGCCGGCGTAGATGACAGGTCCCGGCAGTTGGCCGGCCGTGGTGAGACCAGTCTCATCGCTCTGCTTCCCCCATCTTCAGGCTCGAGCTTCCAGTAATCCTCTTACTTACCTCAAAACGTCATGGCCTCATGACCTAGCCAATCGCTCAGTATGCGCTCAGGATCCAGCTCCTCCTGTTACTCATCACTCACGAACGAGTATCTCACCCAGCCAGCTCAACCTGCTACACGCCGTTTAGCCGTCACACCTCAACTCTTCCGTCAGCCTCGCACATTTCACCTCCTTGGGCTAATGATAATGCCCTCCCTAACAGCTCTTCCAATATGCCCACTAGCACCGTCATCGTACATCCTAACGTTAAACGAGAGCGCAAGCAAGAGCACAAGTCCCCGTCAACGAGCCATGTGCATCCGCCCAAAGCCCGAGACGGATAATGAATGATGACGATGAAGTATTGGGCACGAGTACTACTGTATAGAAAGCGCGTAACTCGACCTAATCCCAATCGGCTGTGAGTTCCCCATTTCATACCACAATTCCTAAGACGCTGATCTCGTCTACGCTTCATTCTTATGTATGCGGTGCCTCGCTGACGTTTGCCAACCCCAACCTTCGAACACCTCCTGCACCCAAATTTCGTGGGTTGATCAAATGAAGTGTTATTTCCCTCCCACTGAGGACGTATGCAACCACCATTGCTATATCATTGAAAGCAGAAAACCCAGATGTGCACCAAAGGTATGCCGTTTTCCTCCCTCACTCGACCCCAGGGGCATCCATTTGCATTGGAGCTTCCAAAATTCAGAGACGTTAGTCCGCCTTCCTCGTCCTTCTTTCATTACTTTCCCAAAATACCGCAATAAAAGGTCAGCCTCGCACCATATGTTGAACCCTTTTCGCGTCCCTTTTGGGAAGGACTCTATTAGCCCACACTCCGGGCCATTCACATAGAATTATGTGTTAAGAGAGATTCAACTGTACATGTACTTGTACTCGGTACACATGGCTACGAACACCGCAATGATGTTACCCCACTCCAGATCACCCCAAAGAATGACAGAGGTCACTTAATCCTCGCTGAGCCAGCTACGTAGGTTGAAAACGACGAAAACGATCTTTGTGACGTCTAATCATTTAGTCAATTTGAGCTGTGTAGCAAAACATCGAGCAGGTAATGACTTGCCGTTTCTAGTGAGCGTCGGCCGCTATAACTGTGATTGTCAGTATCGACTGGGCTCTCTAGAAAATCGCTATTGCGCGCGCTAGCGCTTTCTGTATGTGAGTACTTGTGGCCGTGATCGCGCCCTGGTCCACCCAACTCGTCTTGGAGGATATGTAGGTAATCTGGCTGTTGGTTGAGCCTTTCAGGCTCCGAGTTTGAGGGTGTGTAACTTTGAGATGCAGGAGTTCGGCCATGTTCGCTTATTGCAAGATGCAGGGACATATCTGTGACCAACGGGGGCAGAGCCGGAGGGTACTGTTTGGGAGTCGCCGGCTCGGAAATTAGCTCATCATGTTCAGTGAGTGTATTTGCGTCATTGTCGTCATCGTCGTCCTGTTCCTCCTCCATAAAACTTTCAAGAGTATCCTCTGACGAAAGCGTTAGGGCCCTACGCTGCGGAGATGTTGTGATTAAACCCAAGCTATTTATCGATTTGGCTGTTTGCCCAATCAACTCCGAGTCCTTCGAAGACAATTGAGGTGAGCGTGTACCAGGTCTGGTGATGTAAATTGCATGTTGGTGCTGAGATTTGTGCAGGGGAGATTGGAGATCGGAAGTAGAATCCAATTTTTGGAAAAGTGAAATTGTAGGTGAATGGCGTAATATTGGGGAAGGAGGTAACTCGCCGAAGCTGCTAGGCGTAGTCGTGATGCGTAGATTGATTTCTAAACCCTCAGATCGCAACATTCGGAGAATCGGTTTTCTCCACTGGCGACCCCACATAGTAAGTCTTGTTCTTGGAGAAGTTATGGGCGTTGGAGTTATGGTTGGCGATGAATCGCGTGAAAGCGCCGGCCAAGAGGCATCAGACAGTGGAGGTTCTTCTATGGAACATATGTTGAATATACCCTGGAGGTCCATCGCGACGATACTTTCGCCCTCAAGCTTTCCGTGGATGTCTGACAAGATCATGTTAAGAGGGAGAACAGAAAGGAAAGAAGCGTGAACCTTTGAAAATGATTGCTTTCTTCGGGCGCCAAACGTTGCCAAAGGTGCGCCTTCTCATGTCGGTTTCAAGAAACACTCGGCCCGTCAGCTTCCGATCAATGAGGACGCTGATCTTCCGATGCTGAAGAGTCTTGATTGGGTCTCTCCGGAACGTGGGCCCGTATTCCTCCGGTGATGAGGGGAGTTTTTCATAGAAGTGAGGGTTGTCCGTGAGAGTCAAATGCCTTTCGCCCTTGAAATGGCTGAAATTCCAAAGAACTTCTTCCAAATTGTAATTTTGGCTGAGTGCCACTGACACGAAGATTAGGAACCGCAAGCAGCGTCCATGAGTCGACGCTAACTTTCGACAATAATGGGGTTCCTATCAGGAAGGGATTTGTGGAGAAAAAACTCGACTATCATCGTCGGTTCCCGCACCAAAAGCTGGGGATCAATATCAGTATGCGAGGAAGCGAAGATGAAATTCTTTCGCTTACACTCGAATTCTCTTCCAGCCTCTTCAAATCCATCGATGAGGAGTTATCCTTCACCCTTGCTGCATCCATCACTTTGGCGACACTAGACTCCATGATATAGGGATGGTGCTTTCGTTCATAAGCACTCAACACATCGATCGCAATTTGGAACTTCTCGTCGGCCTCCGTTTTCTCCCTTGCCTCGGTAGCGGACATCAGGGCATCGTCAACGTATTGTAATACACTTTCGCAACCGTTGGACACCTCTTGCAGTAGATATAGTTGAAGGAATTACCTCCTCAGCTCGTTATGACCACGAAAAGTTTGTTCTTGCGCTTGGGTAAATATTCGGCAGATATTTATTAATCTCATAGCCCGATTCCTGTATGGCCGGCCAGTATTCTTCAAGTTCATATACTTGACAAACGCCTTTCTGTCAATGGCCGGGTTGCGGGCGGGACTGACGGGGACGGGAGTGTTGTGCATCGGGTTAAAAGAAGACGATCGTCGAGCACAGGGAATTACTCCCCTCAAGGGGAATGGGTGATAGGAGTGCTCGGGTTGAGGGCATTCTACACATCGGCACTCACCGGGATGACATAAGCCAGTAAACACGAGCTGTTTTCCCCGGCCGCAAATTAGGGCGCTGAGCCTCTCATCTCCGTCGCTCCTCTCCTTCACACACACCTTTTCCCGCGGCCAGGAAGTGCGCTGTTGTACATCTACTCCTCGTTGTGCTACTTCCCGCAATTCTCTAGCGCGTTACGCGCTTCTCTCCGGGCATTCTGCGCCATGTAAGGAGGGTGAGAGTAGTGCGTCGCTATCAAGTCGCTCTGCATCATCTCGATTCCATGTACGACTCCTTCCTTACTTATGGATAAGGTACACTCGAACCTCAACAAAATGCTCGTGAGGATCTACTGTACGCAAGGAGGCCACGGGATGAACTCGCTGCTCGCGATGGAGGACCGCGTATTGCCTACTTACACACGGCCGTCATGTTTGCCCGCGGTGCGTACCCTTTCTAATTGCAAGTATATATATGCTAACGAATTTTGACTCACGGCCGTGCGCTGACAAACGTACAGATCGGGGATTACTCGCTCGATCACGTTTTCTGAGAAATAACATCATTGCTGCGTAGCGCTCCTTAGACGTTCGACCTTCTCGAGGATGGCAGAGTTGAAAAGTACGTGCCTATTCTCCAGTGCTCCCGTCCTCTATCTCGCTATCTTTCCCCTCGCATGACCACGCACGCATATTGTTTTTGCCGGAAATGCCGCCAATAAGAATAAAAAGGTCAACCTCGCACCATATATTGAACCCTTATCGCGTTCCCTTTTGGATAGACTCTATGCACACGACCGTGATACTTGTGAATAACTTTTTGTCAGTATCAATAAATTGAATCAGTCCATGGTAGCAATCCATATCCAGTACTCAGTCGAAGAATAAATGCTTCTGGCGTTTTTTTTTTGGGAATTTGAGTCTTTCTTCGCACCTTTTGAAAGCCATGCCGCAGCTCACACTCCGGGCCATCCACAAAGGGTCACGTGTTAAGGGAGATTCAACTGTACATGTACTAGTAGTACTCGGTACACACGGCTGCAAACTGCAATGATATTACCCCACTCCAGATCACCCCAAAGAATGACTGAGGTCACCTAACGCCTCGCTGAGCCAGCTACGTGGGTTGAAAACGACAAAAACGATCTTTGTGACGTCTGATCATCATTTAGTTAATTTGAGCTGTGTAGCAACATCGAGCAGGTAATGACTTGCCGTTTCCAGTGAGCGTCGGCCGCCATAACTTTTATTGTCTGTATAGACCGAGCTCTCTAGAAAATCGCTATTGCGCGCGCTAGCGTCTTCTGTATTTGAGTACCTGTGGCCGTGATCGCGCTCTGGTCCACCAAACTGGTCTTGGAGGATACGTAGGTAATCCGGCTGTTGGTTGAGCCTTTCGGGCTCCGAGTTTGAGGGTGTGTAACTTTGAGATGCAGGAGTTCGGCCGTGTTCGCTTATCTCAAGCTGCAGGGAGATATCTGTGAACAATGGGGGCAGAGCCGCAGGGTGCTGTTTGGGAGTCGCCGGCTCGGAAATTGGACCATCATGTTCAGAAATCATGATTGCGTCGTCGTCGTCGTCCTGTTCCAACTCCATAAAACTTTCAAGAATATCCTCTGACGAAAGCGTTAGGGCCCTACGCTGCGGAGATGTTGTGATTAAACCCATGCTATTTATCGACTTGGCCATTTGCCCAATCAACTCCGAGTCCTTCGAAGGCAATTGAGGTGAGCGTGTACCAGGTCCGGCGGTGTAAAGCGCATGTGGGTGTTGAGGCTTGTGAAGGGGAGACGGGAGATGCGGTGGAGATTCCAAAAGTAAAGCCGTAGGTGGTGAACTGCTAGGCGGTGTAGTCGTGATGAATAAATTGACTTCTAAACCTTGAGATCGTAACATTCGGAGAATCGGTTCTCTCCATGGACGGTCCCACATAGTAAGTTTCGTTCCTGGATAAGTCATGGGCGTTGTAGTCACGGTTGGCCATGAATTATGTGAAAGCGCCGGCCGAGAGGCATTAGACAGTGGAGGTTCCTCAATACACCATAGGTTGGATATGCCTTCGAGGTCCTTTGCGACCATACTTTCGCCCTCAAGCCTTCCGTAGGTGTCTGACGAGATCATGTCAAGAAGGAGAACAGAAAGAAAAGAAAGTGAAAACCTTTGAAAATAATTGCATCCTTCGGGCACCAAAAGTTGACGAAGGCGCGCCTTGTCACGTCGGTTTCAAGAAACACTCGGCCCGGTAGCTTCCGACTACTGAGGACGCTGACGCTGATCTTCTCATGCCCCACATGCTTCAAAGGCATCAAATACTCGACCCACTCGATTGGGTCTGCTCGGAAATCGAGTCCGTATTTTTCCGGTGATGAGGGGAGTTTTTCATAGAAGTGAGGGTTGTCCCCGAGAGTCAAACGTCTTTCGTCCTTGAAACGGCCGAAATTCCAAAGAGCTTCTTTCATATTGAATCCTTGGCTGAGTGTCACTGACACGAAGATTAGGTACTGCAAGCAGCGTCAATGAGTCGATGCTAACTTTTGACAACGATGGGGTTCCTATCAGGAAGAGACCTGTGGAGAAGGAACTCGACTATCATCGTCGGTTCCTGCACAATAGGCTGGGATCAATATCAGTACGCGAGAAAGCAAAGATGAAACTCTTCGCTTACACTCAATTTCTCTTTCAACCTCTCCGAAGTCGTCAATGCGGATTTATCCTCTGCCCTTGCTTTCTCCATTCTGGCAATAATACCAGATTTGCCATGGTGGTTTCTTCCATAAGCACTCAACACGTCGATCGCAATTTGCAATTTCTCATCGATCTCCTTCGTTTTCTTCATTGTAGCAGTGGTGGACATCAGGGCATCGTCAACGCATTGTAATACACTTTCACAACTGAACGTCTTGCAGTAGATATAGTTGAGGAAATTACCTCCTCAGCTCGTCATAACCGCGAGAAGTCGGTTTTTGCGCTTGGGAAAATAGTCGGCAGATGGTTATTAATTCCATAGCCTGCTTCCTGTATGCCCGGCCAGCACTCTTCATATACTTGGCAAACTCCTTTTTTTCAAAGGCCGGGTGGTGGGCGTAAACGCTGAGGGGGAGGGGAGTGTTGTCCATCGGGTTAAAAGAAGACGATTGCCGCAAGACGAATGGGTGAATGGGTGCTAGGAGTGTGCTAGGGTTGAGGGTTTGACGTTTGATATATATCACGCATAGCCTCGGGTTTGAGGCGTTGCCTTGGTGGCCAGTTGGAAGTGGTTACTGTCTCGTTGAAGGCACTATCAAAAGAGCACTATAAAGTCCAGAGCGCGTGAATGGAATGAATTTCGGTAGTTCCACCATATGAAATTCGAATGCCTTGAATTACAATCATTACGACATCGTGTGAATTAAGTATAAAACCCGTGTGATTTTTTCAACATGTTTTCGTTGAGGAAAACATGCTGAATATTTCATACGTAAAATGTATGAAAGTCAGTATTAGGTATCCATGATAACCGGGGTTTGAGAGGGATTGGGATATCGACTTTGACACGGCGCCCCTCCCTCCTTCCCTCCTAAAGCCAGGAAGACGACAGAAGAGCACCTTGTAATTTACTCCAGGCTTTTTTGAGCGCTGGAGGTAATAGCGGTCGTCTACCTCTACGATGCTCTTCTTGATCTCTTCCGGGTCAAACTGTTCGGGCCCACCACGTGTAATGGGGATATCAATATCCTACGAACGGTATCAATTTAGAATCGGCAGCCGTGAATGGGAAACGCACGTACGTTAGGGACCTGTTTGATATTGGCCCAGAGTGCAATGCCACGCTACCAAGGAGGCAGACGTCCTTCCTTCGCGCCAAAGTAGTTGGTGATTATGTCGACTGTACGACGAGCAATCTTGCGTATCTCGTATTCAGTCGGTGGGCTCGGATACACGTCGTGGAGGTTTGTGGAAGAGACGAGCTGCCAGTGGCAGCATTGACTCTGATTCGAACACGTCGCCTTTCATCAGATCAAGAGGAGAGTCAACTTGTCAACCCATGCGCGCTTGTCTGTCCTTTGCGCACGTCCGTCTCACTACAATGGCCGAGTTCAACTCCCCCATCGATTCGTCATTTATTCTTACTTATGGGCACTGATCAAATTTAAGTTCTCCCACTTTCCCGACCACCTACAGTGACCTCCGATACGAGATTTTTTTCTTTCCGTCTGACAATCCACTACGATTTACATCATCCTTCAGTTGAACCGTCGGTTTGTGTTGTAGAACCTGTCCCAACTTATACCCGCGATGGTCCCGAGACATATAATGCAGAGGTCCTGAGACATCTCTTCGATGCATAATGGCCATTTGTACTAGAAGACACATTTCCAATCTGCCTCCCGCACATTGTCATGCGCCTTTCTATCCGCCCTCTCCCCAGCGTACTCAACATACACTTCTTCCCATGGTTACTCCAAGATCCAGTGCCTGAGTACGCCGCCTCGCCGAGAGTGCAGCCCGGTCTGGCGCCACCGCCATTCGAGGAGCTCTGCAGCTGCAGCTGCATGGCGGTCCCATCCGCCCGCGCTCACCTCCCACCCACAGGCCCACTCCCGCTATGTTTCTCCCCAGCTTCAGGCTCGAGCTTCCAATAATCCCTTTACTTACCTCAAAGCATCATGGCTTCATGACCTAGCCAGCCGCTCAGTACGCGCTCAGTTTCCAGCCCCTCCTGCCACTCATCACCCACGAGTATCTCACTCAGCAGGCTCAACCTGTTGCACGCCGTCTAGCCGTCACACCTCACCTCCTTGTGTCAATAATAATGCCCTTCCTAACAGCTCCTCCAATATGGCCACTAGCACCGCCATCGTTCATCCTAACTACAAACGAGAGCGCAAGCAAGAGCACAAGTCCCCGTCAACGAGCCATGTGCATCCGCCGAAAGCCCGAGACGGATAATGATGAGGTATTGGGCGTGAGAATGGAAGGCGCATAACTCGACCCAATGCCAATCGACTGCGTAAACAAACGTACAGATCGGGGATTCCTTGCTCATTCTCGTGTGCCCGTTATTCTGCAAGACATTTCTCAGAAATACCATCATTGCTGCATAGTGCTCCTTAGACCTTCGACCTTCTTGAGGATGCCAGATTTGAAAAAGTACATGCTCGTTCTCCAATGCTCCCGTCCTCTATATCGCTATCTTTTCCCTCGCATGGACACGCACGCATATTGTCTCGCCAGAAATGTATTTGACTTCCCTCGCTAACATCCGCCAATAAGAATAAAAAGGTCAACCTCGCACCATATATTGAACCATTTTTGCGTCCCTTTTGGGATGGACTCTATATACACACACACCGCCCGTGATATTTGTGATTAACTTTTTGTCAGTATCAATAAATTTGAACCAGTCCATGTAGGGTCAATCCATGTCCAATACTCCGTTGAAGAATAAATGCTTCTGGCGTTTTTTTTGGGAAGGTAAGTCTTTCTTCGCACCATTTGAAAGCCATGACGTAGCCCACACTCCGGGCCATCCACAAAGGATCATGATCGATCATGTGTTAAGGGAGATTCAACTGTACAGTACATGTACTTGTACTCGCCGCAAACACCGCAATGATATTACCCCACCCCAAAGAATGACCGAGGTCACTTAACGCCTCGCTGAACCAGCTACGTAGGTTGAAAACGACGAAAATGACCTTTGTGACATCTGATCATCATTTAGTCAATTGAGCTGTGTAGCAAAACATCGAGCAGGCAATGACTTACCGTATCTAGTGAGCGTCGGCTGCTATAACTTTGATTGTCAGTATTGACCAAGCTCTCTAGAAAATTGCTATTGCGCGCGCTAGCGTCTTCTGTATACGAGTCCCTGTGGCTGTTATCGCGCCCTGGTGCGTCAAACTTGTCTTGGAGGATACGTAGGTAATCCGGCTGTTGGCTGAGCCTTTCGGGCTCCGAGGTTAAGGGTGTGTAATATTGGGATGCAGGTGTTCGGCCGTGTTCGCTTATCTCAAGCTGCAGGGACATATCTGTGAACAATGGGGGCAGAGCCGGCGGGTGCTGTTTGGGAGTCGCCGGCTCGGAGATTGGCTCATCATGTTCAGTGACCGTAATTGCGTCATCGTCGTCCTGTTCCTCCTCCATAAAACTTTCAAGAATATCCTCTGACGAAAGCGTTAGGGCCGTACGCTGCGGAGATGTTGTGGTTAAGCCGATGCCATTCATCGACTCTGTTATATTCCCACGTAAATCGACAATATCCAATGGGAGATCCCCGATCTGGACATGACCCTCGTCGGCATCCTGTCAGAGATTCGCCATCTTAGAGTGATTGGCTCAAGTAGTCCAAAGACACGCACGGTATAGATCAGCCCCTCAGGATGTGGATGAAATGGATCTGTAGCTTTGCATTTCAATATCGTTTGTAGGCCTGGTGGGTCTGTCAGGCGGAAGATTCCGAAGCTGTACGTAGTCGAGTGTGCGATCCGTAATTCATGTAAAGAGAACTGGAAAACGTACTTGGGTGCCGAGTTGGGCGCACATACTACAGCAAGTGATTCTGGCAACATTCGCTGAAACCCACTGTGTGTGTGCAGGTCTACAGACGACATGAAACCTGTGGACCCAAACATCCGAGTCTGGTTAAGGTAGGTCGGACCAACCCAACGAAACACTCACAGGCCTGCGTCGGATGTGTGTGTATCTGATAATAACGACCTGATGAACACCGTGTACTGATCTACCGGCGAAGATGAGAACGTACCCATCCGAGTGTGATCAAGGAACGCTCCTCCGTAAATTGCATCACAAGCTCCTCCTCATCCATCGCACACGTACAACTCGTCCCATGCTGCTTCGGGATCAACAGTGTCGTGACTATATAGCACCCTTCCATATCTTTACCAAGGAGTAGTCCACAGGTCTCACAGTTCCGTGCTGTATTTATCGATGCGATCGATGTGAACCTCATCAAGCAGACGAGTGGGAGAGAGACAGCCTTGAGCTCATGCGTTACGGGATCTGAACCACCCACTGACAGAGGCAGCGAAATCAACTCCAAGTCCTTCGAAGGCAATTGAAGTGAACGTGTACCAGGTCCGGCGGTGTAAAGCGCATGTGGGTGTTGAAGTTTGTGTAGGGGAGATGAGAGATGGGGGGGAGATTCCAAAAGTAAAGCTGTATGTGAACTGATGTCCAACTGTGATGACAATGAGTAGATTATCGACACTACTACTAAAACTCACCGATGAGATCGGGGAAGGAGGTAAGTCGCTGAGGCTGCTAGGCGGTGTAGTCGTGATACGTAGACTGATTTCTAAACCCTCAGATCGTAACATTCGGAGAATCGGTTCTCTCCAGTCCCACATAGTAAGTTTCGTTCCCG